>Ga0206682_10000463_pt1 | contig 44327 bp, 32 predicted proteins | sample M240m12015metaG_FD_155444 | JGI IMG/M metagenome (GOLD analysis project Ga0206682, IMG submission 155444) | Ammonia-oxidizing marine archaeal communities from Monterey Bay, California, United States - M2 40m 12015 | ecosystem: Environmental > Aquatic > Marine > Intertidal zone | place: USA... | reverse complement strand
ATGGGTTTCAATAATCCCGGTATTAACCAAGGCCTTGCCAATGCACGTTCCTCTTCCTCTTTCAAGGGAATCGTCGGCATCAATATTGGAAAAAACAAAGTCACTCCTAACGAACGGGCTAACGAGGATTATGCGATCGCCTTCGAAAAGGCCTATCCTTGGGCAGACTATATAACAGCTAACTTTTCTTCTCCCAACACGCCAGGTCTGCGTGACCTTCAATCAGAGGAGGCCGCAGGGAAACTTCTTGAAAGACTCAAAAAGCTGCAGGAAACCCTTCATAAGAAAACCGGGCGATACGTCCCCTTCGCGCTTAAAGTCGCACCGGATCTCGATGAAAACCAGATCGATGGGCTCGCAAAAATCTTCCGTAATGGCGGGCTCGATTTTATTATCGCTACTAACACAACCCTAGATCGCGCGACTGTCGAAAATCACCCAAACGCCAAGGAGGCTGGCGGACTTTCTGGGGCTCCATTGACCAGTCATTCAACTGAGGTAATCGCCCGTTTTAGTGCTGGACTTGGCAAAGATGTTCCAATCATAGGGGCCGGCGGAATCTTCTCAGCCGACGACGCCCTCGCCAAAAAAGCAGCTGGAGCATCACTTGTGCAAATCTACACCGGTTTCGTTTATAAAGGTCCTGCGTTGATCCACGACATCATACGCGCCTGGTAATTTCACGGGCTATTTTCCGAGCCTCGAGGTCGGCATTGACCACGACATCTAATTCCTGCGAATCAATGTGCTCGACTTGATTCATCGTTTCTTCCACGACCTGCCAAATTCCAGGGAAACTGAGGCTGCTCTGCCGAAATGCTTCGTTGGCAACCTCATTGGCGGCATTCAAGACCGCAGGTAGAGTTCCACCCCGCTCTCCGGCTTCCCGTGCCAAATTGAGGGCCGGGAAATCGTTTTCACGAGGTGCTTCAAACTCAAGCTTGGCGAGAGTCGGGAAATCTAGTGGTTTCAATTTGTTCCTTAGACGCTCAGGCCAGACCACGGCATACTGAATCGGAAAACACATATCCGTTGTGCTTAGTTGGGCTAACACACTCCCGTCGACAAACTCGACCATTGAGTGGACAATACTCTGAGGATGTACCACCACCTCAACTTTAGACATTGGAATATCAAAAAGCCAGCGAGCTTCAATCATCTCAAGTCCTTTGTTAAAAAGGGTCGCTGAATCAATTGTGATTTTTTGCCCCATCTCCCAAGTCGGATGCTTTAGAGCGTCCTCCAGCTTCACCTCAGAAAGTTTTTCAGCTGGCAATGTCCGAAATGGTCCTCCTGAGGCAGTAACAATGAGGCGGCGAACTTCATCTGAGCCCCCTTCATGACCTTCGAGACATTGAAAAATCGCATTGTGTTCACTATCAACGGGGAGAATATTAACCCCCTTCCTTCGGGCAGCATTCATAACAACCTCCCCGGCCATCACCAAAATTTCCTTGCTCGCAACCGCGACATCACAACCCAATCCGATGGCCGCTAATGTGGGGCGCAATCCCTCAACGCCCACAATTGCCACTAACACCAAATCGGGCTTAGTTGCCTCCACAATTTCCACCAGTCCTTCCGCTCCGGCGTAAATGGAACGTCCAGGTTTTTCAAGTTGCTTACAGCTTGAGTCATCTGCCAAACAAAGATGATTTACTCCAAATTCCTTTGCTTGCTCTTCTAGATCCTCAACGCGCGTGCCAGCAGCGAGCCCGACAACCGACATTCGATCGGGAATTTGCCGCGCCACAATAAGCGCACTTGTCCCAATTGACCCAGTGGAACCTAAAATCAAAACACGCTTTTTCATTGAATGAGACCTGTCTTAAGAAGGTAAAAATACGTCACGGGAGCAGCAAAACAAAGGCTATCAATTAAATCGAGAACCCCTCCAATTCCGGGCATCAAACTCCCAGAATCCTTCACCTCGAGGCTTCGTTTCAAAATAGATTCAGCAAGATCACCCGCGACGGCCACCAAACCAATGAGAAGGGCTAGAACGCCAACATGCAGTGGTGAGACCCAAGACAAGATATCGCCGGACAATATCCATACTCCCCATGCCGCTAGTTGAGCAAAAACAAGCGCTCCCAAAAAACCTTCCCAGGTTTTCGCAGGACTTAGATGAGGAGCCATTTTGTTTTTTCCGATCAAGGACCCTGTAATGTAGGCACCCATATCGGTGAATTTGGCCGCAGCAATCATGAACAAAAGCAACCAAGCTCCGGGGACCTCACCCCCCCCTCCACCCCCAGGCAGGAAAATAAGGCGATAAACAAAACATCCGAAGAGGATAGGCACATAAACAAATGCAAGTAATCCATCCCCCACCGCATCCACACTCTGACGTTCTTCGATGCCATGTTTAAATCTGACAAAAAAACAAAAGATCGTAACCGTAGTCAGTCCTGCTAATTCGCTAAAATAATTATCGTGCCCTTGATACCCTACGACAAGAAAGAATCCGGTGGAAAGAGCAACTGCTAGACCGACTAATAAACCGACGGCCCGACAAACATCGCCGGGGAACTTCGAAAACAAATTCCGAAACTCCCAAGTACCAGCTACCGTTAAAAAGGAAACGAGTCCAAAAAAAGCCCATTTATTTTGAGAAACAAAAACACCCGTCACAAGAGCCCATAAAATGATGGTGCTTGTAAGACGGGCCCGAAAGATCTCGGCTTTACTTCGTTTGTTAACCCCTTCCTGCATTAAGGGATCTTTGGGATATGCACTCGAACCGGCAATGACAATTCATTAAAAAATTTACACCCCATTCGCAACTCTTCTCCAACGAACGGTTATATCACCTGAATCTGGGACTATCTTAAAATCCCGAGAAATTAGAAAACCACTATGAAAACAAAACTAACATCAGTAATCGTCGCGATCGTCACCTGTGCCGTCGCAACTGCAGAGCCTCCGAAGGGTGAAGGTAAAAAGGGAGCCCGCGGCCCCGGGAAACGCCCCGTTCCTCAAGGTGACGGTAAACTTAGCCAAGAAGACCGCAAGGCCGCTATGGCAGCTCGTCGCGCTGAAATGATGAAGAAATTCGATAAGGACGGAGATGGAAAGCTCAGCGAAGCCGAGCGTAAAGTCGCCATGGCAGCTCGAAAGGCTGATTTTCTCAAGAAGCATGACAAAGATGGTGATGGAAAACTTAGCGATGAAGAAAAGGCCGCAGCTCGCAAGTCAATGGGAGCCCGCCGCGGTGGCCCACGAGGAGCTGGCAAGGGCGAAGATGGTCGCAAAAAGGGCAATGGCGCTCCCAAAAAAGGCAAAAAACCAGCCGCTAAATAGAGTTTAGCATTCCCGAAAATCCCCCCATACCCAAAACCTAAAAGAGGCTCGATCATTAATGATCGGGCTTCTTTGCCTTTAAATTGGAATGCAGATGATTAAACCGCAGTAGGCTATCTACAGAATTCCTTCACCACTAGCCTCTTTCTATCCTCTTCCTTCTCTAGGGGCTGATGAAACCTCAGGTGATCAATCTTAAAATATTCAGGGTTAACTTTCCCTCATTGCCAGCGGCAAACCACTACGATATACGCAGCCAATGAAACAGATAGTCGCTTTCTCCTTCTTTGTAGCTGGCTTCGCCTCTGGTCAAACTTCACCCTTCCCGGACCTGAAATGGAAGGAGAAGGACCTTGATCATTTCACGATCCGAACCAAGAGCACCGGGACCGATCCAGCCCGGAAATATTCTGAAAAAACCTATGAGGTAATGCTTGAGATTCTTCCTGGATTAGAGGGGGATTTCGAGAAGAACGAATTCCGAACACCCGGCGGACAGGAAGCGGGGAAAGAAGATCGGTTCCGCTTTACCACCTATTTAGTCGAAACCGGTCATGATTTTCATAGTTGCGTCATGACCGATGCCAACCGCCACAATTGGGCTAACGGCAATGTTCAGATCACGAAACAGGTTGGAAATTACCTCGACCCAATGAACCGTTATCTTGTCATCTGCAAAAGCGATTCTGAGCAATCAGGCGGGGGACGTGAAAAAGATCGTAAGGAGATCTTAGTGCACAGCCTCGGAACGGCCTTAATGAAAGGTCGCGCCCGCCAGGCAGATCTCCCCTTTTGGATGACAGCAGGGATGGGATACTATGCTGAGCACATGGTCTTTGATCGTTGTTCGATTTATTATCTCGATTTCGAAGCCTACTACCGGGAGAACCCTGACGCAAAAGTAGATGCCCGCAAGGGTGGGACACTAGGGCCTCAAGAATCATGGCCGAGAATCCTAAGGAAACTTTGTAAAGGAGAGAAACGGGTAAGTCTTGAGAAGACACTCGGCGCCCAGATCGTCACTCTTTCGCCGAACGAATCCGGATATATCTTTGCTCTGAACTATTTCATGGTTAGCACCAATGAACGCACGAAAAAATATCAGGGATTAATTACTTCAATTCGCGCGGGTGCTAAGCCGACAAAAGATCTTCTTTTGAAAACCATGGGTTACGGAGATGACGCTTCATTTGAGAAAGACTGGTATGAATGGATGATGAGTTCAAAATTCAAATAGGGCTTGATGAATAAGCCACGATTCATTCTTTTTATTGCTCTTCTCGGTGGCTCGGGTTTAGCAGCCTATCTTGCTTCTTCTCGTGAGCCAGCGAAGCAGAATGGAGCTCTTCAAAATCCCTCTGCCGTGAAGACGTCCCAAGAGCAAAAATCTTCGAAGCGGAGCGAAATTTCAGCGCCACTCCCTCTGGATAACCGGAAGGTCGAAGAAATGGATTCGACAAACTACGAGGTGACAGTTTCCAACATTAACTTGGAAGAAGTTGGGCGGCGTATTGAGCGAGAATCTCAAGAACAACTCCGCAAACTTACCGACCGTTATCAACTCACCGCAAACCAGCGGCGAGAAGCATTTCCACTCTTAGTCAGTTATCACGCTGATTATACAGACGGACTTATTGTGAACGGATTTAAGGCACAACCTCCGCGCACCAATAACCTCTCGTCTGAACTTTATTTGATTTTCGATCTTACCCAGCAAGAGATTTACCAAGAGGATGTCGAGGCCGATAATAAATGGTGGGGAGAGATTCTCGGACAACTCCGTTCCGATCTTGACCGGTCGCTTTACTCAAGCAATCCCAAGGACACGTCGAGAAAAAGCGGAGAGAAAACTGAAAAGCAAAGTCGAGAACGCGTCCAACCTCGGACGATCCCACTCGACGACCTCTTTAGAAACTGATGATTCAGCTCCCGGGATTTTCTCTAAAAACATCTTTAGGAGACTCCCTACTTTCTCCGACGACGGGCATTCTTACGTACTGACTTGCGAACAGTCTTTCTGCGCGCTGATTCCCCTTTTTTTCCTGCTGGCTTCTTTTTTGCGAAATTGCGAACTCCCTTTTTTTGGGACGCTCCCCCAATCACCTCTATGATTTTGAAATCCACCTTCATTCCAATTCGATCAATCTCGTCTACTACCACTTTCATCCGAGTTCCAGATTGAAGAGTTTGGCCACGACTATTTGCGAAGCGGTCGGCATTATTTTCAAAAAACCAGCGTCCCTCTGGGAAGCCAGCTCTCTTAACAAGCCCGCGTTGAAGAATATCAGTGCATTCCATAAAAAGGCCCATTGCCCGGACTTCTGTGATAATTGCATCAAATACCGGCGGTTCTTCCTTGCGCGACGACAACTCAAGCCACTCCAACATTTTCATACGCCTGCTCTCGGTTTCTGCATCCGAACTCGTTCGCTCAGTTCCAGAAATGTGCTCGGCAATTTCAATGCAGCGCTTCGAATCCGGTGTTCGGTCGATTTCTTTTGGCCTGTTTTTAAGCAAAGCTTGCAAGGATCGGTGCATTACAAGATCAGCGTAACGTCGGATGGGACTGGTGAAGTGACAGTAATCGGTCTTGGCGAGGCCATAATGACCATCAGGAGTCGCTGTATAACATGCTCTTTTAAGGCTTTTTAGAAGCCCTACCTTTATTGCTGGCTCCTCAAGCGAACCTTTCGCCGAATTAATTAGGTTTTGAATATGACGACGATTAGTGAGGTCACCTGGTTCATATCCGTGGGAACGGGCAAGCTCCGCAAATTCCTTTAACTTGTCTGGATCGGGATCTTCATGAACCCGGTAAATCGTCGGCCGATTTGAATTCTTAACCATACGGGCTACCGCTTCATTTGCCACAAGCATGAATTCTTCAATTAATTGATGGCTCTCGTTGTATTCTTCACGCTGATATCCAGTCGGCACACCTTTATCGTCCAGAACTATGCTGACTTCAGGCATATCCAAATCGAGCCCACCATTATCGAAGCGGCGCTTCCGAAGGAGCGAAGCTAAATCCCAAGCCTCACGAATCCTATTCCCAAGTCTCCCCCCCTTGCCTAGATTTTCTAAAATCTCTTGAGCCTCCTCATAAGCATATTTCCGCGGGGTGCAAATCACAGCATCACAAAAGTAGGTCTCTACGATCCGTCCTTTGACATCAAAATCAATAACTACGCACTTAGTAAGCCTATCCTCTTGGGGGACTAAGGAACAAATGCCGTTACTTAATTCCTCGGGCAACATTGGAATGACACGGTCGACAAGATAGGTCGAGTTACCACGTTCACGCGCTTCAAGATCCATAACGCTCTCAGGTTTAACGTAGTAGGAAACATCAGCGATATGGACCGCCAGTCGCCAACCATTTTCAGCTTTTTCAACCAATATAGCATCGTCGAAATCCTTCGCTGTTTTTGGGTCAATTGTTATGACATCACGCTCCCGCCAATCTTCACGGCGAGCAATTTCGTCCTCTGGTATCACCATCGGAATCTTCTTTGCGGCTTCAACAACATGACTCGGGAAGGTTGCATTAATCCCGTGTTGATGGACGATTGCTTCGACATCGACCCCGGGATCCCCGGGCCAGCCTAGGACCTCGATAAGTTGCCCTTTAGGTATGGCCTTGGCGTGTTCCCATTCGGTGATCTCTGCGACCACGAGCTGCCCAGATCTCGCATCCAGAGTATCCCCGATCTGGATCGATGGTGGTAAGCGTTCGTCATTGGTTTGCACCGACGAAGACTTGCCCTTTTTAACAAAAATCCCTGTCACCCTACTCGAGCGTCGTTCAACAATCTCTATCACCCGCGCGCGTAAATCATTATGTTCCCTAGACGCAGAATTGTTTTTCACCAATTTCGCTCGAACGATATCTCCATCGAGGGCAATTCCCATTGAGCGAGGCGAAATGTAAAAACGATCCTGCTCGTCGAAGTCAATTCCTGTGGCAAGATTCTCCTCGTCTGCTTTGTCAGGAAAAAACCACCCATGCCCTCCCGGTGCCGCTTTCAGCTTTCCAACCAATCCCCCGCGACTCCGACCAGCACCACTGACGCTAAAACGCCCCTTCTTTCCCTGAACAATTTCTCCGGCCTCAACTAACTCTGTAAGATTTTCACGAAGCTTCTTGCGCATACTTCCGGACAATTCAAGAGCCCGAGCAAGCTCGCTCTTGTTACACGGTCGGCCACCCTCATTACCTAAAAGCGCAATAATACGCTTTTTCATCTCCTCTGGTCTCGCCATGGGGATACGTTGGACTACTTCAACCATCTTAACAACTACCGTATCAGAACTTCCAAAATCATATTTTGCCCTCTCAACCCAGGCAATTCACACAGATGAGAACCAAAATTCTTCCAAGGATTGTCCCCCAAGCGCACTTATCGATCATCGCAGGGTAGAAGCAGAAAGGCTTTGGTTGCCAAGTCCCTAAAAATCAATTAATCCTTTTTCACCAGTCAATATTATCACCAAAACATCATGAAACACACACCCTCATCTTCGTTTATGCGGCGCGGATTCACGCTCGTTGAACTACTTGTCGTTATTGCAATTATCGCCGTTCTAGCCTCTCTGGGGTTTGGAATGTATAACAAGGCCCTAGAGACCACAAAAAAGACCGAAGCAACCCAATGTCTTGGCAAATTAGTCATGGCCTGTGATGCTTTCTTTGAGGAATATCAAGCTCTTCCAATGGCCACCACTTCGGCCATCGATTCTGAGCAAGTCACCGATAATCGATTGATGGGACCACTTCTTGGCCAACAAGGTGCCCAGAACGAGAATCCGAAGTTTCAAACCTTCTTCACCTGGAAACAGGCCAAGGGAAAGGGTGATTCTGCATATGGTGGGCTCGAACGCACTGAAAACCGTGCCGAGCTTCTTGGACCGTGGTTTAACCCTAGCAAGGCAGATCGCTACTATCGAATCATGTTTAACTATGATTACGATAACCAGCTGCGTGAGCCACAAGCCCTTGGAAACGAAATTATCTGGGACCGCCGCGTCATAGCTTACCACATGGGTAAGGATGGAAAAATTGGTGGCAAGAACGATTCCGACAATGTTTACAGCTGGAACAAGAGCAAGTAGTCATATTTCATAAAGCCCTTCAACATCCGGTCGTTCCCCGTGAACGTTCGGATGTTTTTACATACAAGGAACCAGTATTCCGTCACGCATTCCGTGTATCTTTTTTTTATCTGCCGGAACAATCGTGGCTAGACAACCACCCAATGAATTCTGCCCGTTCTGGCTTACGAAATAGTAAGGGCAAAGACGGACCCGCCCCACCATCATACGGATCTCGCCCGTCTCGGGGTTAAAGTAAGGATGCTCAACCAGTTTTGTATCCTGAAATTCCTGCATCACCCTAGGATGTGAAGTAAACTCAGCCTGAGCTTCCCTCACTGCTGTTCTCCATCTCTCCAACGGTTCGTCATGCCCAATCATTACACCACGCGAGCCCCACGCGAGATCGCTGAACCCGCTGACTTTCAGAACGAGGCGCCGATCTTTCTGGCTGAACTCCCCAACTTCGTCCCACGAGCTTACTTCAAGCCTAGGAATTGCTGCGTGAGGAGGAATCTCCGATGGATCAACAGGCCAGCCATAAGGAATAAGTTTCTTCAATATATGCAAGTGACTTCCTCGCAGTTCTTTTTTCCAAATCTTCCGGAGCGATGGGGCCCAGAAAAGAGCAAGCCATAATTTCTCCTCAAAGTGGGGTTTCAAAGGAGGGGTAATCTTACCACCCTGCGCCAAGTCTCGAATCGCAGGAATCGATTCCCAGTCGAATAACTCGAAAAAGCGATAGCTCTCACGTTTGCCAGCCTCCCACTTTTCCGCCTGATGGACCATGAATTTCTCACCCAGCTCCTCTGCCAGCCAATCCATTTCCGGCCGATAATCTTTTGATTCTTCGGAAACCAGAATATCAGCACCGTCCTCAAAAAGGGAAGCAAAGCCATCTAGCATTCCCCTTGGCCCACCAAAAATCTCAAAACCCGCCTTAGCATAAGTTTGACTCAACCACGCCAAGGTTCCGATGCCCCCAGGAACTCCGTCCAATTCCGAAGCGGTAAAACCATCCTCAGTCAAAAGCAAATCGGGGCGAATCACCTTTGGGATTACATTGCGTTGCTCGCTTGACCGCTGATGGTTGATCATCCAGTTAGGTTTCCCGGCATCAAGTAACTTAGCGATCCACTCCGGACGTCTTCCTTCAGAACTTAACCGATAAAGCTCATCACTCACGCATTGAAAACGATGCAGAGGGTGGCCGAGACGATTGAGCGTTTTCTTTTGATTCTTACTCAGCTGAAATGGTTCGGGTGACCAAATCCATTCACGATTTGCGAAAAAACCCGCTTTTGGGGCGGAATTTTCCAGATCAGCAAGAGTCAAAGTGGGCATCTGAGCGAAAATCTATCAAGTCATAGCAAGGAGGCAACCCCTTGAAAGTTCATCCTTTTCTCGTCGTAGTTCAGTGGCAGGTAAATTTTCGATTGTCCTTAGGGAAATCCCGCGTATGCAAATCCCCGTCGCATGTTCATTCTCAATAAAATTTTCAAACTTCGGGATAAAGCTAATCCGGAGGAGGAAAAACCCTTTCTCGATCATCTTGAGGATTTGAGGATTATGGTCACGAGAGTTGTTCTCACGCTTCTCATATCGACCTTGGCCTGTTTCGTTTATAAGGATGAACTCATGTCGGTGATTCGGCGCCCAGTAGAGCAGGTCTGGGTAGAACGACATGAAGCCACCCTTCCCGAAAACGAAGAGATTTCTCTCGATGATTGGGAAAATGCTCTCACCTTCGCAGAGGTTTCAGCGCCCCTTGGCCAGTATGATTCAGGACTTGCCGATCGTTGGTGGGAAAGGGCGACAGACAAGCGGACTCGCCGGCTTACTGAAGCCGCTATTCTTTACCGAGCATCCCTTAAGCTCCCAGACGATGCTCGGGAAGATTTCATCAGTTCAATCTCGGATGATAAAAGCGAGGCACGAGAGCTCGCTCTTAAGCTCCTAGTCAGCAAGCCCGCGGACAATTTGAACGCCGAGGGGAATCTTCGGCTCATGAGCTCGCTCAAGCCGACCGAAACCTTCATGCTTACGATGAAACTCGCTTTCTTCGCTGGCATTATCGTCTCCTTTCCCTTTCTCCTCTATTTCCTGCTCCAATTTGTTGTCCCGGGCCTAAAGGACGAGGAACGTAAGGCTCTTTGGCCAGCTCTTCTCATCGGCTTTGGACTATTTCTTGGCGGAGTTCTTTTCGCCTACTTTTTTGTTTTACCAAATGTTCTTACCTTCTTTTACGAATGGGGAAAGAGCATGGGGATCTCCAATGATTGGCGCATCGGCTACTACATATCTTTTGCAACCACTTTCGTCCTAATCTTCGGCCTCGCATTTGAACTCCCGGTGGTCGTTATGACCTTGGTCAAGATCGGCCTGCTCAGCCACAGCATGATGCGCGAAACCCGATCGTATGCGATCCTCGCCATCTTTGTGATCGCGGCCTTGATCACTCCAACCCCAGACATGATGACCCTGTCGCTCCTAGCGGTCCCAATGGTCATCCTATACGAAATTTGCATTTGGCTTTCTTACTTCCATGAGAAAAAGGTTAAAAAGCTTGAAGAAGAGGAAGAAAAAGAGCGAATGGCGCGCCTTCTTTCCTCTACGGATGATGACCCTGATTTAGACCCTGACCCGGGTCACGATCCATATCATCATGACGATCACGATCCATATTATCATGACGAATACCATGATGATCATGATCCAAACTACCATCCTGACCACGAAAACATGGATCTTGCTGGAGAAGGGGAGAATAAAGACGTTAGTGACAACTATATGGATTACCCGGGCGAGCATCAAACTCCGGAGGAAGACCCTAACCACGAGTCTCTCCCTGAGGACGATCCTGATTACGACCCGCTCCTTCCTGATGAGGATCTTCCGGATGAGGAAAAAGACCGCAAGTGATTCTGGTAAAACTATTGATGATCGCCTAGTTATAGAACCATGCAATCAATGACCGGATTCGGTCGGGGTGAACACGCGGATGAGGGACTCATCGCACGGGTTGAAATCGCGACTGTCAACCGCAAGCAAGCTGACATCCATTTCAACCTACCACGCGAACTCATAGGCCTAGAAGCGGATCTTCGCAAATTGGTCCTGCGATTTATTTCCCGTGGCAGAGCGAATGTTTCAATTCATCTCGAGCGGATCTCTGGCTCCGACGATTCGTTCAGTGTCGATTCTGATCGAGTTCGAGCTCTCGAGACGGCTTTTAATGAAATCTCGAACCTCATTGGTCGCCAAGTCCAGCTGGGAGCGGCCGACTTCATAAAAGCTCCGGGGGTCCTAACTTTCGCCCACTCCGGCTGGGATGTTATAGAGGTCGAAAAAGCAATCCGCCCGGCCCTTCAGGCCTCTTTGGAAAATTTGGTTAAGATGCGAAAGGCTGAAGGAGCTGATCTTGAGACAGATTTTCTCCAACGGCTCACCTCTCTCGAGAAGCACGCCGAAATTATCGGCAAGGCCACGCCTAAGGTCGTTGAACGCCAACGTGAGCTCCTGCACAATCGCTTGCGGGAAGCTGAGATTGAAGTCGATCTCAATGACGAACGTCTCCTAAAGGAAGTCGCCCTCTTTGCTGACCGATCGGATATTTCTGAGGAAACAACTAGGCTCTCATCTCACATCAATCGTTTCCGCGAGTATCTCAATTCCGACGAACCTGTTGGTCGGTCACTTGACTTCCTGTGCCAAGAAATTAACCGGGAGTTCAACACGATCGGGTCAAAAGCAAATGATGCTGGCATTGGCCAGAGTGTTGTTGGGGCAAAAACTGAACTAGAAAAAATACGGGAACAGGTTCAGAATATCGAATGATAAAATGGCGTCGCTAGATTCTTCGTTATCTTCTTTTTTGAAAACAGCTGATCAACCTTCTCATATTCGGAAAAAAGTCTACCCGAAGTGCGGCGCCTCGTGGCCTAAGATAGGAAACTTCTCCAAGATATCGTGAACTAGGTCTCGATCGTTATGTATTTGTATTTGCTGCGGTGAACCCAAACACTTTGGACTAAACCCAGCAAAAACATACAGATTACCACAAAGGTGCCGGAGTAACTCACTAAAGGTAGAGGAATCCCCGTAATAGGTGTAAGCAAGACACACATTCCAATGCTTTCAAACATGTGGGCAAAAAAGAGACCTACAACCCCGCCTACAATAATCCTCCCCGCCAAATCACGACTGTAAAAAGCAATGAAGAGACATTGAATAAGAAGGAGGGCAAATGATGTGACCAACAACAGAGCTCCCCGAAACCCCTGCTCCTCAGCAATAACAGCAAAAATAAAATCGTTATGAGCCGTTGTCCAAGGAATCAGCTTTTTAGCGTGAAGTGATTGCTGCTCCTCCGTGGCTCCAAACCCCGTCCCTTTCCATCCAGCTTTACCTACCGCAGTCGAGACCCAGTAAGCAGCATAAGTTTTATCAGTGTTTTCCACCACTCCTGTTTCGAGCGATTCCAGATAGGTTTCCACTCGCTCCGTCCCCCGCTCTGACGCGGTCGGCATGACAGCATAGTAGGCGATAGGAGCCATCCCAATTGCAATAGCAGCCAGGAAGATCAAATACCGCCATGGAATCCCACTGACGAGCATTATGACTACTGCAACCGGAAGCCATACGAGAGCAGACCCCATATCACCCAATTTCACGACAAGGAGGAAAGGGATACCAGTGAGGCTACCAATGAGAAGAACCCTAAAAAAAGGTTCACCAAAAAATCGATGTATTTTGGGCAAATCCTGAGCAAGTGTCGCAATTGCCAAGATTCCGGCTGCGATCGCACTTTGGGCAGGCTGAAAGGTTATTGGCCCCATACTCAAGCGGTGAGAAACATCATTGGCGTCCATCGCTTTAACCGTAAGCGCCAGCCCGACTACATAAATCGGAACCCCCAACCAGCGAACCCAGCGATAGTCGACTAGGGAGACACCGAAATAAACGAGTGTCCCCAGACCAATCCAAATTTTCTGACGTCCTGCGAAAAACTCGCCACCCGATATACCGCTAGGTCCAGGCAAGTGACGTGCAGCGCTCTCTATGGCAAAGATTCCAAAGACCAAGAGCCCGTACATTGTAAGCACGAGGACCCAGTTCATTCCAAGAATTTTCCGGAAAAGAGGCGTCATAGTGAGTTCAAAGGAGAACTTACGCAGTTCCCCATTGCGATAACACTCAAAAACATCGCCCTCTAAAGATTGTGGCTAAAATCGCCCCTGAAAATTGGATCAACCAATAATCTGAATCGACATGAATCGAATCAGAATCCAAATCGCAACGACAATTAGGGCCCTAAATAAACAAAAAGCTAAACTTTAGAAAAAGATCTTCAAATCTTTTGAAGATAGTCGGGAACGTCCTGTTTCTGGCTTGATGGGGGTGCTGTTGCAGAAACAAAAGAAAGGACACCTCCTACTCCGGCACCATGGGGAGCGTCCAACAATCCCGAACCCTCGGCAATCGGAAAGACGTAAGTTTTACCTCTGCTCGTGATCCGATAGACTCTAAGCCCAATGAGACACGCGGGAATTAAGATAGAAAATCCAATCAGAGTATTCGAAACCCAAACCTTTGAGACAAGTTCATCCCAAAGATTTGGCTTATTAGGTAGTTGGCTATTTTCTTCGTCCATAACGAAGGTTTGCCCCCCTAAAAGCGATCCGCCCTCCTTGCTCACAATTCCCTCAAGCCTCTCGAGACCCAACGAAAGCTGAAGCGAAAAACTCTCCAGCTGTGAAGCCGGATCAGATTTTTCGAGAGCATCTTCAATCGCGAGGCGAAGGACCTTTTCTCGTTCCTCCAATCTCACGACATCTACTACCTTATTCGAGAAAATAAGCTGAGAACGCCCTGAATTCCCCATGAAATAGAAAACAACTGCTAACGGATCATCCCCGTCGAAATGAGATTCCACGAGCGCCTCAAGACTCTCTCCTTGCGGGATTTCTTGCAAACCATCAAAGAGATAAATGTGACAATCAATAATGAAGTCTCTTGCATGGCGATTAAGAAAAGTCTCCCTATCTCGAAATTCCTGGGTTGGGAGAAGCTCTTGAGGGTCGACCAAATACCCAACTTCTACACCCCTAAAATAAGCCGGGAAATATTCCTCTCCGATTGCCTTTGACCATTCCAAGGACCTTGGAGCTTCCTCCGGGAGCTCTCGAATCTCCGGATCTAAAACAATTACTTCCTGAATTTCTGAATCGAGAATCTCACGCGCCAATTTTCCCATCAAACTTGAGCCAGGAATATATTCTCCTGACTCCAATGCTTCTAGCTCTTGATCATCCCACTCTGGAAGTCCGTCGGAGCCATCCTCTTTTACGAGAGAATTCTTTGATAAGGTCTGAGCACAAAGCAAGTGAAGCATACCCGCTAAAACAAAAGCGAACACCCTGCTCATCCTGCAACCTCCCCTTCCTTCCCGCCAAGAAGCTCGGAGGTCTTGGCTCCTTCTTGTTCAGAACCACTCGCCTTCAGAGTCTGCCCCCCCCTACCCAACACCTGAATGGGGTTCTTTCTGACCCGCCTCCACCCCTTAATCAGAGGAGCTTCCAGTTTTTCAATTACCGCTTTAAGGGCCTTTAAATAATCCCCTTGCAGAAAAAAAGGATGTCCTGCAGAAAGGGCCTCGAAGGTCGAATTTTCATCGAGGTAAGGCATTAGGGCATACCCAAACGTGATCGATGCACTCTTGGCATTTACGTCTACCAGAATCAAAATCCCGGTTGAATTAGGACGTTGAGGATCAACATCAACGTAGTGAGTCCGATTCAGCATCCAAAAACCATACTGCCGCAGACTGTTTAAGTCCTCAAAGGCTCCCAAATAAACTGAAACAAAAAGCTGGGGGAATTTTGTTTCAAAGTCCTCTAACACCTTCCGCATCGGCTCGCGGTCCTTCATCCGGAAAACTCCAGCGACATCAGAAAACTTCCTAAGCTTTATATCTTGAGCACCAAAAACCTCATCCGCGTGCACCATCGCAAAACCACAATGAGGACATGAGGATGCCTCTAAGTGAATCTTCTGAACACAGCGTGGGCACTTCATAAAACCTGACTGAAATCAGGTAAAAGGAAACGAATCACTACACCAAGCATAATTAGAAGATTTAATAAGTTTGCTAGTGGATTTTATTCACCAAGTCCTTTAGTTCCTCCAATTCAGTCATATCCATCTCAATTAGATGATTTGAGTGGGGAAAGGAGCCACTACCCACATCAGCGATATATTCCTGAAAGGCCGTAATTCGCTCTACCTGTAAGCGACGAAACTCCGCTGAGAAATCTCGATACACTTTGGCGTGCCTTGGGGCTCGTTCATCATAATCCCCAAGAATATCGTCCGAAAATAAGAACTGAGTATCACAACCCGAACCAGAACCGAGTGACATTAGAAGCAGCGAAGTTTGACCACACAACCAGCTCGCAAGCTGGTGGGGAACACACTCAATTTCAGCAGCATAAGCACCGGCAGACTCGAGCTCCTTCATTTTTTCATAAAGCATCTTCCCCTCCTCCGCAGTTTTTCCAATTGCTCGGTAATTCGTCCACGTAACATGCCGGGGAACGAGCCCAAGATGTCCGACTACGGGAATCCCCTCCCTTGCCATCGCCTCAATCATCCATGGACTAGCTGAGCAATAGACCGAGCTCGCTCCCATCTCAAGTGCCTCAAAGCCAATCCGGATAGCCTCCTCCTGAGACGTCAAGCCATGCGGAGTTGCGACCGAAAAAAAACTATTGGGGGCAGCTTCCACCAATCTCGGAAGCTGAGCTTGAGACTCAACCGAATCGAAACTGCAACTCATGAGATCGACTCCGGCTTTTTCGGCCGCAGCAGCTTCTTCAGCGGACTTCACATGGATGTGGGTAAGACAACGCTTTCCCTTTAGTTTTTTTATATCGTAAATTGTAAACTTTTTTCGCGCCCGAATCATAGGGCGGCAAGGATATCACCTCCTATCACTCTTTACCAAGAAACACTTGCGCTAATCTATGCCTCTCGCCACGGCGTTGCAGAGAAAGCCCTGACAAGAACGCAAAGAATCAAAACGCTTAATACGAAAATAATACAAAAACGGTATCTAACAGATATTCTGAAACACTAGACGCGCTGGACCCATTCTGCAGTTCACGAAGGTGATAACTACTCTCAGAATCTCCCATTATAGAGCTTAGCTAAGTCCGCCGCGTCGACGAATCACCCATTCTGTTGTTAGAAGGATTGCCAGCAAAAGAAACACTGGCCAGGTATCCCAAAGAGACGTTTCTCGTAGTTCGGTCCGCGTCTCATCACCCCTTAGGAACAGATCAGCAAGGGCACTTTCTCCTTTAAAGACTCGCCCACCCGACATTTTCGCTACGGAATCAAGAAGCGATTGATTGAGAGTAGTCTCAGAGAGCTCGACGGCACTTCGAGCACCAACCACACGAAAACTTGTAATTACTTCGTCACGAACCTTGACCTCATAGGTCCCAGGTTTCCTAAACGGTCCCGCAAGGCTTTCGTGGATCCCATTTGAATTCTCACGATATTTCAATGGCACCTGCTTCAACTCACCCGATTCGTGAGTAACCTCAGCGATTAGATTTTTGTCCTCGATTGGGTTTAGCTCACCATCTCGCAACCGTGTCATGATCTGAACCCGATCATCACCAGTGTAGGTCAATTGGTCTGTTCCAAGCCGAATCCTTTCGTTACCAGAACGTAAATTGGGACCTGCTCCCCATCGAACCAATTGCCCCCAAAAACGGTGGTGATAGATATCGCCAACACCTTCACGGAGACGCCAAGTTCGATCTGCTAGCAACATTGCCACTTTGCCGGCACCTGTTTGGCGAGTCACCAAAAGAGCATTCTCAGCCTCCCGCTCACGACGCCGAGCCACCGCAGATAGAGCGGCATCAAGACTAGCCGCTGAATCGATTTTCTGTTTTTTTTGGTCAGTGGGTTCGGCATAAAGCAGAACCTCAGCAGCAGGCTGGAGCCCTTCGACCGGATGTCTCCAGCGAATCACTGGAAACTGTTTCCATAAACGTTCATTACTCATCTGTCCTTCGACTTGGGCTGTAATGGGGTGGCTACGGCCTATATTAGTAAGCGAAAAACGGAATTCTTCCTCATTCCCATAAAAGGTCCTCCGTGAGGCCTCATACCTTATCGGGATGAGATCACGGGCGACTTCCGACTGGAAAGAATGCGGCATGTATTCCGGGCCCGCCACCAGAACCAAAAGAGCCGCCCTTTCTTTAACGCAACCCTCAAGAATCCTCCACTGATCTTTGCTTAAGGCATCAGGACCAATGTCACCTACAATAATAACATCAAACTTTCGCCACTCTTCTTCTACTTCGGGTAAGTGCGTTGCATTTGCTTCTCCAAAAGGACGAGTTGCAGACGCCACAATCTTAGGCGGAGTATGTCCCGAAATCCGATCTGGCTCAAGCAACACCGATTGGAGGTGGATTGACTGATCGCGACCATAGAAGAGGTTTCGCAGGTATCGGAACTCCCAACGCGGATGCCTATCGATTAATAGGACATTTGTCCGGGCGTCACTGACTACCGTCTGAAATTCCCACTCGTTGTTATTTTCGAAAGTCTCCTCTAATAACCCGCTCAGAACGATACGGTATTCTCCAACTCCTCCTTCTTCGGGCGCATGACGAAATTTCACCTCCTCTCGATAATTATCCTGAGGAATAGAAATCTCTTTCGTTTCGAGTTCCTTATCACCCGCAAAGAGCTGTAGTTTGGCTTTCTTTCCGCGAAATCCATCGAACTTCAAAAGAGCACCTACTCGGATCCGGTCGCCAAGGTAGACAGAATCTGGAGAGCGCACTGAAATAATCGCGGCATCCTTTGGTGGAACATCACTACCTGATGGAATCACAGCAATGGGAGCATCCAAAATTCCGAATCGGCGAGAAACATCTTCAACGCTTCCTGGCCGATTATGGCGACCGTCGCTGAGTAATACCACGCCAGCCAACTGATCAGGCGGAACTTGATCAAGAATCGCTTCCAAACCTCCGGCCAAATCGGTCGCCTGATCCCAACCTTCGACTTCACTGCTATCATCAAGAAGGGCCCTTCGTGCCGCTCGCACCTCCCGAACAGCAACCTTTCCATCGAGTTCATCGATTAGCCCACTCTCTTTAAGTTTCCCGCGAGCGAGCTCTAACCGTGACTTATCTTGACCGTCATCCACTAGATCCATAGAGGCCGAATCATCGACCATCACAATAACTTCGCGCTCGATTTCACGCTCCACATATCGGCTCCAAACCGGCTGCAGGAGAATCCACAAAAGTAAGCCTAGCTCCCCCAAGCGAAGTCCTATCAGCAGACGCCCTCTTTGCGGACTGATTGCGTTACGCTCGTATCGATAGCTCCAAAAAATCAATTCAGCTCCGACAGCCCCAATCAAAGGAAGCACCCAGGCTGGCCAAAAAGGATTTATCTCAAGCCACCGAGCCAAAAGTAAAACCACACCCCAAAGCACAAAAAATATAGTAATAGAACGGATTAGCATCTTCACGCCTTCCCTCCTTTCATTCCTTTAGTTTTAGCAGCCGACTTTAAAAAAGAATCGGGAATCTCATCCCGCTGCTCAAAATCTACTTTGAGCTCCTCGCCAGCTTCTCGCGATTTCGAAACCCAGCGAGCTAAAACACCTTCAAGAAAGAATAAAATAAGCGCTGCTATTGCTAAGATTTTCCAGATTTCTTGTCCAAAACCTTCGCCTCGCAATGCCGCCAAAATATCTTTGATTGATCTAACCTCGATAAGATTAATTTCCCGCCTGATTAAACTTCGATCATCATCATTCCAAAATTCCAGGCGACTTTCATCTCCTTCACGCTCCACCACAAGAGGGACTTCTTTCTCCCCCAACATCAAATCTTGCACCGCGTCAGGAATACCCACCAAATATTCACCAGGAATCGCCGAGCCATCAACCTCCAAAAGCTTGCCGCGCCGGCCAAGAGATGCTGCAACATTCCGCTCACCTCCCTTCGGGTCCTTTGCAGAAGAGTCCCCCAAAATCACACGCGATTCGTCCTTGCTCACCGGAATAAAGACCGAAGCCGGGATCACTTCCTTTATCCCATCTGGCCGTTCCCAAGAAAGAGTGACCCACGCACCACCCCACTCCTCTTCGTAACTCGCTGAAAAAACGACCGGCTTACCAGCGAGTAGTTCAACTTTCGAGCTGCGCCCTTGAACCGCCTCTTTACCTTCATAAACAATTTTGCCATCAAGTTTCAGTTGGAACTTATCATCAACCGTCACTTCAAAAACATACTCACCGGATGCTGGAGGAATCAGCGAACCCATCCAGGTCACGCCGAATCGATCGGTCGGAAACCCCTTTTCAGGCGCACGACCCTCCCAATTGAAATCAATCGCTGGATCAATACGACTAAAACCCTCACCCCGATTTTCTAGCGAACGATACTCCGCCTTCAAACCGCCACCTCCTGGAAGAGAAAGAGCCGGACTCCAACTTGCCCGCACATTTAAATCCACAGTCTGGCCGCCAGCCAACCAGTTTGTCATCTCGTGAACAAAAGGGACGAAACTCGGCCGCGCTGGCAAACTCCCCATTCGTGCATCAAGGGAAGTTGTCGTTACAATCACACGGCCGTTCCCGTAATTTCGAGTTGCCAGAAAAATTTCCCCATCACTGTATCGCGCCGCGGCAAGAGCTCCCTCTACAAGATTTGAAGACTTACGATATCCTTCAATCACAGCCTCACCAAGATCCTGGCCCACTTCATCTTTAAAAAGACTTAGAACCGGATGGTCAAAAGTCCCTGGGGCAGCCTGTACTCCATTTTCGGGTAACCTCATTTCTCCGAGGTTCAGAGGCATTACGATCCCGTCCCCCCCTCGCCACGAATTATAATAACTTGGATCCAACTTTGGACCAGCGACTACCCACAGCCCCCCCCCATTGATGACAAAGTCTGCGATCCGCGTAGCGGCCGATGCCGGAAGGCGGGTCACATCGGCCAAAACAATTACCGCGTCATTGTCAATTTTCTCACGGGTCAGTGCCGCAGCATCAATAACCCGAGGATCAACAAACATTTCTGCTTTCTCAGACACTGGAGCGAGCGCAAGGGAGAGGTAACCACCGGCTCGCTGAAAGAAAGAAGCACCAGCATTCCCTTCAACAATTAAGACAGGCAGAGTCTTTTTTACCCAGACAGCTTTCTCCGCAATGTCATCGCCGAAAAGATCATCATTCCCGTCTAGAACCACCTTAATTACCTGCGGGCCAGTTTTTGAAAATTGATAGCGATACTCCAGGACTGAGCTTTCGCCAGAGGCCATCTGTCCTAATCCTTTGGGCTCTAATTCGTTTTCACCAACCGTAACCCTCATCAAGCCAGGTGTGACCACCTCAGTCCCAGTGTTCTCAATCGAGATCCGAATCGCGACCTCACGATCAGTCCCAACAACATCACGTGAAAGTTCAATCCCAGTAACCGAAACATTGCGCAACTTCTCAGGTAGAGCAAACGAACGGAGTAGAAGCCGCGGCTTCGCCCGATCGGGCAAGCCCTCCCAAGCATCTCCAAGATTAGCCCATGAGGTAGTACTATCAAACTGCCAACCGATTCGTTGCAAATCCGTGAATACGACAAGATCCCTACTACTCCCCCTACCCTCGGCGAGGGAAAGTGTTGCTACACCTAGGGCGTCGTGTGCACGAAACGCTCCCCCCACCGGCTCAAGTTGGTCTAAAACTTCCAAAACATCAGCTCGATGGGTAAGCGGAGTCCCAGTTTTCAGCTCAGGAGCCGGGCCACCGAGAACGATTGAAAAAGCCGTCCCCTTCGGTGCACCCTTCACGAAATCCCGAGCCTCCTCAACTGCCCGTTCGAATGTCGTTCTCCCATTCTCAAGCAATAACATCGAAGTCGACCCGTCGATTACAATCGCTACGTCACGGCGTTCGCTGGTTTGATATCGCTTTAGGTTGAGATTTTTTTCCTTCAAGATTAAAAACCCTGCCCCGAGCAATATTAGAATCGCCGACCCACGCATCACCCATCTCCCCTTAATCGAGGAAATCACAAAAGATCCACCAAAAGCTGCAATACCAAGCAAACCGAGCGGCAAGACAAATAACCATGGAATCCCCGAGTTGGGAGGCACAAAAGGCCGAGCGATTGCCAAAACAATTAAGGCAATCAGAAGGCAGCGGGCAATCATCAGCAAAAAATCCTCCCACTCCATCCGTCTGCGACGAGCGGCCACGGTATCAAAAAGGAAGCGCATCGCCCCCCAATCATAAGGTTTCGCAGCCTGACGACGAATCAGATGTAAAATCACGGGAATCAAAACACCCGCTAAGCCTGCCAATAAAACTGGATTGCGAAAAAGCATGCTACCTCTTCCTCCTTCCCAGATACCGAACCAGAGCTTCTGAGACCGGAGTCTTAGTTGTCACTGGCACGTAGTCCGCTCGAAGATTTCCGCACACCGACTCAATCGATGTGATAAACTCTTTTAATTTTTTAAGGTAAGCTGCGCGCACCGCCTGAGGATCAATCCGTAACATTTCCTCAACCCCTTCCAAATCATGAAAGCGTTGGAAGTTTTGAAATGGGAAACTCAACTCTTCTTCGGCCAGCAAGTGAAAAACTACTAATTCATGCTGACGATAATCAAAATGATGAAGCGCTTCGACAATCTGCTCCGGCTCATCGAAAAGATCACTAATGATGACAACCAGTCCCCGCCTTGGAATTCGTTCCGCTACCTCATTAAGAACTTTGCCAACTCCGGTTTCCTTTCCCGGCTCAGTTCCATGAAGTTCTTCACAAATCCTTCGAACCTGACTCGGCCTATTCTCAGCGCGCATTGACGTGCGTAAGGTGTCATCAAAGGTGACCAACCCTGAAGCATCACCTTGCTTGATGAAGAGATAGGATAGCGCAGCCGCAAGATACTGACCATACTCAAACTTGGAGAGTTTCGATTCCTGCCCTTTAAAACTCATTGAACCAGAGACGTCCAAAACCATGGTAGCTCTCAAATTGGTCTCTTCAATATACTGCTTAATGACATTGCGATCACTTTTTGCCATTACTCGCCAATCAAGATTTCGCAAATCATCACCAAGTGTATATTCTCGATGTTCAGCAAACTCAACCGAAACCCCTTTATCCGGGCTAGTGTGGCGCCCAGTCAAAGTCCCTTGCTTCCGCAATCTCGAAAGCCACTCAAGGCGGCGGAGCGACCCCACTACCTCGGGAGCAAGCAAACGCATGCACTCGGGCATTTTTAAACGATCTGCATCTTCGGCCATTCCGGTCTTGTAAGTGAAGACTAGATCTTGATGTCGGCATCTTTTCCGCCGAGTTCCTCGATAAGACGCTTAATGATGTCGTCACTCTTCACTCCAGCCGCTTCCGCGTTGAAGGTCGTAAGGACTCGGTGACGCAGCACCGGCAGAGCCACCGCAGCGACATCGACCGTGGTTGCATGAACCCGCCCCCGAAGAACGGCGTGAGCTTTAGCTGCAGAAATTAATGAGATGCCAGCACGAGGACCAGCACCCCAGCCAACCATTTCTTTTACAAAATCAGGCGCTTCACTCGAGCCCGGACGAGTGGCCCGGGCCAGTCTTGCTGCAAAGTCGATGACATGATCGCCAACTGGGACTCGTTTCACAATATTTTGAAGCTGAATGATTTCAGGTCCAGTCATCAGCGGGGAAACTGTTGCTGAGTTTGGGCTAGTCACACGCCGAATTATTTCACGCTCCTCCTCGGCATTTGGGTAATCGACAACAATATTAAAGAGAAAACGATCAAGCTGGGCTTCCGGAAGAGGATAGGTGCCTTCTTGCTCAATCGGATTCTGCGTTGCCAGAACGAAAAATGGATCAGGTAAATCAAGCGTCCGATCACCCACTGTGACGTGACCTTCCTGCATTGCCTCTAAAAGAGCTGCCTGCGTCTTGGGAGGAGTCCGGTTAATCTCATCCGCTAGAACCATACTAGCGAAAAGTGGCCCATTCACGAACCGGAAGCCGCGATGACCAGTTTCAGGATTAACCTCAAGCACATCAGTTCCAGTAATATCAGCTGGCATGAGGTCAGGAGTGAACTGAATCCGCTTGTATTGCAGGTCAAGTGCTTGGGAAACAGTCGAAACCAAAAGCGTCTTAGCCAATCCGGGCACTCCTACAAGCAGAGCGTGACCACGACAAAACATTGCCATGAGAACCTGTTCAACAACTTCATGTTGTCCCACAATGACTTGGGCCAATTCATCCTTCATCCTCCCATAGCTCGCGTGGAGCTTTTCAACGGCAGCTTTATCCTCACTCATGTTAGAAATTTCTTACGGGAAAAAGGTCAACTCTCTTACTTATTTCACAAAAAACTACTCCCAATAGCCATGACCCCTTGGAGCCTCAGAGAATTGCAGATAATTCACTCTCTTAAAAGCCTTGCCGCCTCCTTCGCGAAGTAAGTCAAGATCATATCAGCCCCTGCACGTTTAATTGCGATCAAACTTTCCATCATGACTGACTCTTCACAAATCCATCCTTCAGCCGATGCACTCTTAATCATAAGATACTCTCCACTCACTTGATAAGCCGCTACCGGCAGTGTCGTGTGCTCTCGTAAGTCACTGATAATATCAAGATAAGCACCTGCTGGCTTCACCATCACAATATCGGCCCCCTCATCTTCATCTAGTAAAAGCTCCCGAAGCGCCTCCCGACGATTTGACGGATCCATTTGGTAACTCTTTTTATCTCCAGATTTTGGGGCAGACCCTAATGCCCCTCGAAACGGTCCATAATAAGCCGAAGCATACTTTGCCGTGTAGCTGCAAATCGAAACTTTCTGATAGCCCGCTGTATCCAAGGCTCCTCGTAAAGCACCTACCCGACCATCCATCATATCGCTTGGAGCGATGATGTCTGCACCCGCCTCTGCTTGACTCACGGCCTGCTTGCAAAGCATCTCTATCGTTTCATCATTCAAAATTTCCCCCTCCTCAACAATCCCGTCATGCCCATCGATGTTATAAGGATCAAGCGCAACATCAGTCATCACGACAAGCTCGGGGTAAGCTGACTTTAAAGCGCGAATCGCTCGTTGCACTAAGCCTTCATAATTAAAGCATTCCTCGCCCCTTTTCGTTTTTAATGAATGATCAACTGCCGGGAACAATACAACCGCTGGGACTCCAACCGCTAAAGCCTCTCCGACTTCTTTTACCATCCCATCAAGTGACCAACGTCTACAACCCGGCATCGAGGGGATGACCTCATCCACCTCAAGATCGTGCAAAAACAAAGGGAGCACAAAGTCACCCGGGCTAAGCAAAGTTTCACGGGTCAATGCTCGCAATCCCACGCTTTTTCGGTTGCGCCTTGGTCTGATCGGTAAATCCACACTTGAAGTATAATTTCTAAATTCCAAAATCCGAATCTTAAATTACCTTCCTCCCGTGGCACACACCCCTTTCACCGAACTCCTTCAAGGAGATCTAGCAAGCTTAGAAACGAATCTTCGTAATCTTCTCGGGCCGCACCTCTTGAAAAAAGACCACCTTTCACTCCTCAATCTCGCTTGTGGCCGCGGCGATGAAACAGGCGTCCTGGCAAAGCTCCTCGCCGAAAAATCTAAATCGTCCCACCTTCAAGGGCTCGATATCCGTGCCGCCGAGATTGACCAGGCCAATTCCCGCTGGAAAGAGGAGCTGCAAAAAGCAGGAGAACAAAACACCTCGGTCGACTTCATCACCCATCGTGGAGACCGACTCCTCGAACTAGGCGAAATCAGCACACCCGATATCGCCTTCCTTCGACATCAAAATTACTGGAACGATAAACCTGTTTGGACCCGGATCTTCGATCAGGCCCTTGAGCGATTAAACGATGATGGATTACTCGTAATCACATCCTACTTCGATAAAGAACACGAGCTCGCTACTGAAGCTCTAAAAAATCTGGGCGCCATCCAAGTTGGATCCATAATCAACCCCAACTCCCGGGCCCTCTCAGACGCACCCGGTAAGTCAGTCGACAAACACCTAGCCATCTTCCAAAAGAAATAGAGACAAGGTAAATCAATCATGAAATCGTCGAGCGATCGCCTAGCTCGAAGATAGAACAAGCTCTAATCTTTCCTTATTCGGAAAAAGGTTGGATTCAAAATGATTCATGACAAAGGCATAACTCATCCCGGTCTCTACATTTGCAAAACCATAACTCCCGCCGGCCCCTGGGTGACCAAAACAATTCCTATCTGGACCTAGTCCAAGCATTACACCGAAACCAAAAGAATTTTCGATGCGCTGGATTTCATCTAATCCCTTAATCCTTGGCCTAATCAGTTCTTCTAAAAAATCCTGGTGGAGGACCCAGTCATAAAACTTCGCCAAGCCTAGAGCGGAGCCAACTCCTCCCATCGCAGGAAAACCGGCCTGCCAAGCTCTTGGCTGATTCATCTGGCTTACCCCAGCAAGATCGGAAGGGGAAGAAAAGGCCAACCTTGTCAATGAACCCTTTGTAAGCAGAGCTTCGTAAAACGGCTTTGGTTCTCCATTTTTTGAAAGTGGCGCTGGCACCAACTCGGCCACCCGTGAGAATTGCTCTTCCGGTAATCCTATCCAAAACTCAATCCCTTCCGGTGCCGCAATTTCATCTCTCCAAAAATGCCCCAACGCGCGTCCGTCGACCCGGCGCACAATTTCATCCGCCAAAAATCCGATTGTCCTTGGATGATAGCCATGCGTCCCCACTGACCACAATGGATCTTGATTTTCGAGGGAGGCAATAACCGCTTCCCGATCCCAAATCGAAGCCTTCTCGTGTAATCCGGCATAGCCCCCTTGATGGGAAAACATCTCTTCAAAAGTCAAATTCCCTGTTCCCAATTCTGGCCACACCCCCTCGACTAACGATTCTCCATTCATCCCGATACGGTGAAGTGCCATCAGGACACAAACCGCCATTGGCCCCTTTGTCGCCGACCAAACTGGAGCAATCGTTTTCTCCGTCCAAACTTTCGTTCGATGCCGATCCGAAAACCCTTCATGCCGCGAGACTAACTCCTTACAATCTTTCATGGCCACAAAGGACCAACCAATTTCGCCCTTCATAAATCCAACTCTCCCTGGATATCACCTCCATTTATGTCAATTACTTCAGCCAATGAAGTCGAGACTATCCGGCACTCCACAATTGAAACACCAACCTCAAATACTTGAGCCACCGCAGCTTGATAACTCATCATCGGCTCGAGATAACGCACCACCAAATCAGAAGACGACTTCACTACATCTGTCTTAAAATCAATAACTTCTATCCGTGAGATCTCACCAGCCTCCCGATAAAGATGCAAGCGATCGACCACGCCACTCATCCATTTATTTTGATAAATCAATTCAAAGGCCTGCTCGCGATAAAGCTCAGCTCCATCGTTCTCAAAGACTTTGTGAATTGCTTCCGCTTTCAAAGAATCTTCCACGATTTTTCCGGCAGCAGAAAAAGATTGCGCCGGGACTTCGCCCGGAGATAACCATCCGATTTTTTCGAACAAGCGATGAACTTCGACACCTAACCGTCGACCAGTTCCACCTCCTTTAGCAGCCGGCCCCTTCTCCGAAGACGGGCTCGTTCGACTTCTCCTGGGTTTTCCCTCGGGTAATTTTAAAACCCTACCTCCTTCTATTTTCTTTGAGCTAGGAACACTTGCGCTCCAATCCGGGTCTGATCCGATTAATTCTAAACCGGTCGACTGTCTAACCAGATTGGCCGGGGTCGCATGCTTTTCTCCCGCTGGTTTTCCTCTCCGCGCCGCGGGCTCCTCGGGCAAGAAGACATAAAGACCACGCTTAGCCCTCGTTAAAGCTACATACAGCAAACAGAGCGTCTCGTATTTTTGTGACTCAGCCCAACGTTCATATGCGGCCTTTGTTTCTGGATGTGCAAGATAGGCCCATTTTCCAGGAACCTGCAGCAACCAGTCGACTCCTCGCGCGACTTTGAAATCACCCGCATTGGGAACCTGCAAGCGATCCGGCAACTCTGGCAACATCACAACATCAAACCCGAGTCCCTTTGACTTGTGAATCGTCATCACCTGAATCGCAGCGACTCCAGGAGCTTGGTTAACCTGCAATCCACGAATCCAATTTGCAGCCGCTCGTGGACACGCTTCACCGGTCCGATCAAACTCCGCTAAGGCAGCGATAAAATCCTCTGCTCGACGACGTCCGTATAGCTCCAAACGCCCCCACTCCGGAGCAACCAAGGAACTCACAAAACGAGCAAAACCTATTCCTTGGATCTGTCTCAACACCCCATCCCAACGTCGCCCCCAGCCCTCTCCATACTTCTCGAGAGTCACCATCACCGGAGACATCGCGAGCACCTCTCGACTGTAATTGTTAGCGGGATTTGCCAGCCACTCAATGAGGTGCTTGATCACCACTCCCACCGCATGATCCGATCCCGGCTCCCGCTGTCCGGCCTCGATTACATCGAAGCCTTCCGCTCGCAACAATTCGGCATACTTCTTCACCTGATCACCCTTTCGAACCAGTACGCCGCAACTCAACTCTTTCTCACCAATTCCGAGTCTCCGAAGTTCCGAGACCAAAGCCTCTCCTTCCTCATCTTTTGACACCTCGACCACCTTCGCTTCACCCGTCACCCCTGGCTTGGCCGACTCATGATCCTTCCATTTCCATTCCTCGCGAACAGCCTTACCAAAGAGATCTTCAATCAGCCCAAGGTTGCCGCAAACAGCATTCACTAACGCCAGCACCGCCGAGCATGATCGCCATGAGACATCCATAGGCTGGATCTCTAAACCATCTTGATAACGTCGGAGAACATCATCGAAGAGACTGACATCTCCACCACGCCAAGCATAAATACCCTGCTTACGATCACCCACCACGAAGAAGCTACCCTCCGGATCAGCCACGGCTTCATCGATGAGAGGCTCTAGTCCCCGCCACTCTGATCGACTTGTGTCTTGGAATTCATCGAGTAACCAGTGGTCATACCGACCGTCGAGGCGATAATCGATTAACTCACGACGCAACCGTGCCCCTTCGCTCTGGCTCCATTTACCTAGAAGAATCTTCACGTCATCAAAGCTCAGAAGACCCCGCTTGCGCAACTGCTCGCCGTGCTCGTGGTCCACCTGCTCCATTAATTCTCCGATCGCCTGGGTCTTGGAAACCGCACTCGCCAATTCACATCCGATCGCCAAGCGGAACAACTGCTGCCAAATCTTCCATTGTTCCAAAGAAATCGCAAGCATCTTACGACCATCCTTCACCTCCACTGGCCCGGGCTCATCAAGCACCTCTAACAAGCGCTTTCCAAAGGTATTCATCGCCAGTGATTTTCCCACAACGTGATCACGAAAGGTGTCCAGCATGCCCTTCCACGTCTTTCCTTGGGAATCATCACGTAAAGCCGTAATCAATCCATCTTTCTGGCCAAACCAATCTTCTGCCTGAGGCAAATCTGAAAACACCCCGGCATTCCCGAATACTTCCTTTCCCGCGCCTGATTTCCAGATCCGGTGCCAGGTCTCGATAAACTCTTCCAATGACCGCTGCACTCCTTGTTGTCCCTGGCCTAAGCTTGCTTTTCTAAAAGCATGAAAAAACTCCTGTCGTTCCCTCAAACCATCCCGCAAGACACCTTGCAAAATCTCCGCTTGAGCCGTCTTCAATCGTTCGCCTTCCAGCAAATCAAAGACTCCTCCAGTTAAGCCCAGCTCATACTGAAAACCTCTTACAATCCTCGAAAAGAATCCATCGAGCGTCGTAAACTGAATTTGAGGCAAGGCCCGAATTACTTTCTCGAGGACTGCAGGTAAATCGATCGTTGCGCGAATGCCTTCACACACCGACTTCGCTTCCTTGGGATCCAAACTCCCCTTAGCCAACTTAGTAAGCACCGAGTCGGCAAACTCTCCCGCTGCCTTGCGAGTAAAGGTCAGCGCCACGATCCGCTCCGGCTCCACTCCTTCCTTCCCGATTTTTCCAATGACCCGGTTTCCCAGTTGATAAGTCTTCCCTGATCCTGCCGAGGCGAGAATCAAAAGATTTTTAGCCAAGATTTCTTTCACTCCAAACCGCCTTTCCCAGAAAAAGCTTCCGCAAGCTCACGACCAAAAGCTAGGTCTTCAAAGTCGTCATAAGTGACCTTCTCCGCGGGAGGCCAAAAGATCTCCTGCTGAACCTGCCCAACGATCCACTCAGCACACCGACGGGCCGACACCTTCTCTTCCTCACCAAAACCATCCCATGGCGTGACCTTTACATTCGCCTCATCCTGTCCCAACGCAAAGTATCCAATCTCATCAACCTTGCCAAAGGCATCAGCATAAAATGGCACCTGTAAATTAGTCCAGATCGCCCCGCCCGGAGCCATCACTTCCTCGACTCTCAAATGCGCAGGAGGATCATTTCGAAACTTTCGCTGATGTTCACGCACCACATCCTTGGCTTCCTTGCTACTTTTATAATCCAAAACCCTCACTCTACCATCGTCGTTCTTCTCAATTCGATCAATCTGACCGCTCACGGTTGCTCCCCCAATTTCCAACTCGAAGTTTTTTTCCACTTCAACAATGCGCCATCCTTGAGCTCGAATCTTTGCCTGCTCTTCAGAAAACCACCCCAACCGTAAACGCATCGATTCAACCTGTAAGGAAACGGCCAAGGGCAATTCCTCACCAAAGTGTCGAGACACCAGTTCATCAAGAGATTGCTCAAGCCAATTACGGATCTTCGCCGCATCAGCCGAATCCCGCAACACCTTGTCGCGTCCCCAACTTTCCAGCACATCATGAATGACATTCCCGAAGTCTCGATGGTTCCACTCCACCCGCTCGGGTTCCGGTTCATTCATTCCCAAAACCCGCTGTAAGTAATAGCGAAATGGACAGGCTAGGTATTTGGAAAACGCCGTCACCGACATTCTTGCCTTCGGTGATTTCTCGCGTGGATTCCATTTCCAATGATCTTCCAAAGCCCACGCCACGCCCGAGTCGGCAGGCTCTACCTCAGCAAAGAGCAGACTCACAATCTGTGCCAGAGATTCTCCTTTCGCAGTCAAAAGGAGTCGCGAAGGCATCAAAACATCACCTCCCTGCGACGATTTTCCAGCGATCAAGTCTACTCGCCCACTCTCCCGACGCATCTCAAGAAGAGCATACAAGAGATAGGCATCTCTTGCTGCTCGACTTTCCTCACGAGACAATCCCAGCGCCCCGCGCGCACTTTCTGGCAACCATGTATCGCTGCTCGCTCGCCCCGGGACGCAGCCCTCGTTCATTCCACAAATCACCAGATGACTCGCTGGATCATGGAGCAATTCTAACCACCCTTGCACATCGAGCACTCTCTCGTCTGGAGCCTCCTCCGGCACCGGCCCAAGGTCCTGCAATAACAGCTCAATCCAAAAGACGGGCGGGCGCTTTACCTCCTGGGCCGCCCCCACAGTCTCATCCAACCAATCTAAAAGCCCCGCTTCATCATTCCGATCAATTCGCCCGGCCAAAGAGCGCATTCCTTGATGGAAACCCTGACTCAAAAACCTCTTTCGGAGTCCTGAAAAATTCGACATCACCTGTTCGGCTACGACCGCTGATTTGAGTTGATGATCCAGTCTCTTTCGCTTGCTCTCGGTATTCGCTTGCTCCAACAAATTAGCAATTAACTGGCGCGCCCGAGAAACATCAGAAAGATCACGAACGAGATGAGAATCGAGCAAAGAGGAAAGCGCCTCAACTTGCTGCGAACGGATTCCTTCGACCAAAGATCTTCCCTGGTCAAAAGCCAACATATCCACCACCTCCTTCACTCCTGGGTTTTGTAAATAGCGCCTCCAGCAACTCAACCATCCGACGAGAGACGAAGGCAGCGAAGCCCCTGGGTCGTGGATGACCCATCCTGCTCGTTCAAATGCTCTCACAAGTTCGGCCGCGATTTGTTCATCAGCCGTGCCTAACCCAATATTATTACATTCCGATTCAGCTTCGACGACTTTGGTGACTGCTAAAACCGCCTGTTGGCTCGGATCGCCCGTCAAAGTGACGCCCCCCGTTTTTGGCCACTGGATTTCTTGCCTATTCCACTCCAAACCAGGGCGCCCCCATTCATCCACTCTTGGATCAGGGACGAGGACATTTACCATGATTTCAATCTTTTCAAAAAACCGAATCAACACAGGCGGAAGATCCAACACGCCAGCGATCACCACCCTTGAAATGCCTTCCGGAAATTCCAAATTTCCCAATGCCAGTCGAGTCGATTTACTCTCGTAACCCCAATTCTTTAGATGGTTTTCCACCTCTCTTTCCAAGCTCGCTAACTGCTCCCAACGATCATGCTCAAGCGCACTTACCCGACGAGCAGCCTCACTCAACGTTAAGCCATTTTCTTGGAGACTTTTACGGAGTTCGACGAAGGCTTTCGCCAGCCCCAAACCCCAACCGGGTCCGTCACTCGCTGGCGATTCCGGGAAAATTGCTTCGTAATTCTCCCAGTCTTCAACACTTTCAAGCGCTTCAGTCCAAGCGAGAACCTCCACCGAATCCGCAGCGGTGTCCTCTATTTGCAAAAGAGCTCCGGTCGTAACAACCCTCGGAGCGAGAAGAGCACCACGCTCCGCCAGACCCTGCCTCAATCGTCGACCACTCTCGGCCGTAGGCACAAGAATAAGAAATTCCGGCAATTTTTCCTTCTTTTCTAAAAGCCAATCAACGACCGCCGTCCCATAGGGCTTCGAAAAGAGAAAAGAAATGATCTCCGCAGGCATGATGGAACCATCCTCAATCGTTTAGCTGGATCCAATCTCAATCCTTCACCAAACGAAAAAATCACCTCGAAAAACTGATACGATAATGGCAATCTCCCCTCTATGGCAGAAACAACGTGGTTCTACGCAGACTCCAATCAACAACAGCAGGGCCCCATTACCTTCGGGGAAATTCAACAACTAGCGGCAAACCGTACAATTCAACCTTCAACTTTGATCTGGAAAGAAGGAATGGCAGGATGGACCGCAGCTAGCGAGGTGCAAGGGGTCTACGGAAATTCGGCAACCCAAACACCCGCTTCCCCCACTCAAGCAATCCCGAGTAATCCTTATGAAGCCCCAGTTTCTGCCAACGCGATAGAAGTCTCGCCAACAGGAGCCTATCCCATTCCCACTGTCAAAAAGTGCTCTTTTGCTCTTTTCCTTGGTCTACTCATAACGGGTGCCATCATCACAGCCATTGGACTTGTAATATTTATGGGTGAATTCAGTGAAGGAATGGGGGGTAATCAACCCGAACAAGTCAACTTCCAAGACGATTCACAAAATTTTGTAAGCCCTCAGCAAACAACTACAACGGAAACGCCTTCCCTCGTTGGTGTCTTCGTTATGCTCATTGGTGGTTCTATTTTATTTCTAACAATGATCTTAAACTATGTGTTTCTCTATCGCGCTTGGCATATCCTTCAGCCAGGTGAAGCACGAACCAGCCCCGGAAAAGCCGTAGGCTTTTTATTTATTCCCTTTTTTAATCTCTATTGGATATTCGTAAGCTATCATGGTTGGGCACTGGATTGGAATCGGATCCGTAACAGCCACTCAAATTTAACATCTATGCCAACGGTCTCCGAGGGTCTCTTTTTAGCTGGTCCTATTTGTGTCCTCGTCACGATCGTCCCCTTACTTGGCGTGTTAGCAAGTCTTGCCTATCCCTTTATTTTTCTCATTATGATCGCCAAGATTTGCAAGGTCGTCAACGCAATGGCTGACGCTTCGCAACAACCAAACTAACAGTTTATTGTAAATCTTGTCTATCGAGCTCTCTGCCCGTAAGTCAACGGCGTCTTTTTATCACACGCTTCTCAACACATGCCCACCCAAATCGGTCTCATCTCACTCGGCTGCGCAAAGAACCTCATCGACTCCGAAATCATGCTCGGTCATCTCCAAGATGAAGGGATGACTCTCGTGCCCGACCCGGAACTCGCTGATGCACTCATAATCAACACCTGTTCCTTCATCGATGTTGCCAAAGACGAATCGGTTGGGACAATCATTGAAGCCGTCAACGCACGTCAGGAAGACCCGGCACGCGAGAAGCAAAAAATCATCGTCGCAGGCTGTCTTTCCCAACGATTTCAAAAGGACCTTCCCGGCCTTCTTCCAGAAGTCGACGCCTTCATCGGCCTAGATCAAGTGACCGACGTTGCCTCAATCGTCAGAAAAACCCTCAACCGCGATCTTGAAGCAGAAGGTTCCCTCGACACAGTCACCGAGAAGTCGCGCTACATCCCAGACTACACCACGCCACGATTCCGGCTCACTCCGCAACACATGGCCTACATTAAGATCGCTGAAGGCTGCAACCACACGTGCGCCTTCTGCATCATCCCGAAAATCCGTGGCCAGCATCGCTCCCGCACCGAGGAATCTATTGTTCGGGAAGCGAAGGGCCTGATCGCCCAGGGCGTAAAGGAAATCAATCTAATCTCCCAAGATACCACCTACTTCGGGATGGACAAATGGCAGGGCCTCGGCAACAGACCGAAGCCAACGTCTGGAGTCGATTCCACCCGAGGCGAATCTCTCTCAACTCTTCTTCGTGCCCTAGACGGTCTTGAAGGCGATTTCTGGATTCGTCTCCTCTATACCCATCCTGCCCATTGGTCTGACGAACTGATTCAAACGATCGCCGAGTGCCCGAAAATCGCTCGCTATGTTGATATCCCACTCCAGCACATCTCAAATCACATGCTTGATAAGATGAATCGGAAAACCGATGGGAAATACATTCGTGATCTTTTAAAGAGAATGCGCGATGGAATTCCCGACCTTTCCATAAGGACTACTTTCATCACTGGCTTTCCAGAGGAGACCGATGAAGATCACCAAGAGCTCCTGGAATTTATAAAAGACTTTAAATTCGAGCGTTGCGGCATCTTCCAATACTCAAAGGAAGAAGGAACTCGTGCACATAAAATGGAAGGTCACGTTCACCACGCCACCAAGAAAAAGCGCCATCGCGAGCTCAGCTCAGCGATCGATGAGGTGGCCGAAGAAATCAACGAGGCCCAGCTGGGCAAGAAAAAACGCGTCCTTGTAGAAGAGGAAGGAATCGCACGATCAATGTGGGACGCTCCAGACATCGATGGGCGAATCTTCGTACCTATTGACTCCACAGTTGGGGAATTTCTTGAGGTCGAGATCAAAGATCACCGTGGCTACGATCTTGTTGCCAAATGAGTTACACGTCTTTGTAGGACTTAACCACGAGCTCACTGAGAAACTTATCCGGATCATTCACCGCCGTCTCGGTCAGGACAAATTCTGCTTGTCCCGTATTTTTTTGGATAAGTTTTAAGCCAAATTGGTAATCCTTAAAGTGCTGCCGGGCGACCTGAAAGACGCTCCGTGCTTGTTCACCGGCCATCTTCACAAGCTTAGCAACCGCCTCGTCAGCAAGCTTAATCACCACGCCGTGCTTCACCTTAAACTCACGGATGAAAGCCTCCACTTCTTGGCGAGCCTTTTCGACCACTAATTCCTGTCCCAACTCCCGGTAATCACCGAGGTGCTTTTCTCGATTCTCTATTAAATCTTCATCTAATACGAGCTCGGTCACCGAGGTTCCTGGCAGCTCATATTTAAAATCGCGCAAGATCCGCTCACCAACTGTCATCAGGCCACGGGCACCCGTTTTTTCATCCGCCGCCATTTCAGCAATCTTGGTGATTCCGGAGTCCTTCACTTTTAGATCGATCCCATAAGCCTCAAACTCGCGCTCATACTGACGCAAAAGACTCCCCTCAGAATACTTTAAAATAGCCTCCAAATCGTTAGCCTCAAGGTGCTCGCAAACCACACGGACAGGAATCCGACCAATAAATTCCGCTTCAAATCCAAAATCGATGTAGTCCTGAGTCGTGACATGCTTGAACAGTTCGTTATCCATCATCGGTTCAGCTTGTTCTGTCGAAAATCCGATTTGCGCGGCTTGGCTTCGCTTACGAACAATCTTCTCAAGCCCAGAAAATGCACCGCTAACGATGAACAAAATGTGTTTGGTGTTAATACTATCTTTATTCTTTTTGCCATTCTGCATGTCCATCATGGCCATCATTTGACCCCGCATATCTTGAGGATTCCGTAGCGGAACTTCGGTTTCCTCCATCAATTTCAAGAGAGTCGTTTGGACCCCCCGCCCGCTCACATCTCGGCCGATCATTCCTCCACCCCCACTGGAAGCTAACTTGTCCACTTCATCGATATAGATAATTCCATACTCAGCCAAAGAAACATCGCCATTCGCTTTGGAAACCAATTCACGAACAAGATCATCGACATCCCCCCCGACATAACCAGTCTCGGAAAACTTGGTTGCGTCAGCCTTTACAAACGGAACACCAATTAATTCGGCAATATGCTTCACCAGGTAGGTTTTCCCAACTCCTGTTGGACCCACAACCATAACATTTTGCTTTTGCAGCTCAAGTTTCTCACCTTCCTCCTCTTGTGATTTGAGGGTCTTAACGTGATTGTAGTGATCACAAACTGCGATCGAGAGAGCTTTCTTAGCCTCATCCTGACGAATCACAAAACGGTCAAGATGCGCTTTAATATCGCGTGGCAAGAGATCAAATTCGAAAATATCGTCTATCACTGGCTCCACAAAACCCTCCTCCGCACCTTTCGTTTCGGCGGCAAATGAGGAAGAATCCGCACCAGTGAAAGAAAATCCCCCTTTCCCTAATTGGCCAAACATTCCTTCGAGAGTTTTCTTAATTTCCTCGGGATCAGGATAACTTGGTTCCTTGGGGCCGCCTTTATCATCATCGCTCATGGGTGCAATATCGGCAGCAATGGAACCGGGGCAAGAGTGAATTTTAAGACTCTGTTTGCGCAATCCTCCAATTTAGTCCTTCATCGAAACCAAATAGGAGATGAGGTGATTAAACTCATCAACCGTAAGCATCGAAGCGAGTCCGGCAGGCATCATAGATTGTGGTTGATGATCCCGCTTAGCAATCATGCCTTCTCTTAGCTGTGTCACGATGCCTGCAATATTTCGAATATCGATCACACCATCTTCCTCGCGAGTTACAAAACCCATATGGGCTGTTTTGTCCTTCATTGTTATGAGTTCCGTTTGGAATCCCTGTGCAACGACCGCGTTAGGATCGAGAATAGACTGAATGAGATAATCTTTAGTGAACTTGCTACCGGCAGACCCGAGATATGGCCCCTTTTGAACTGCTTTTTGATCGACTGCATGGCAAGCAATACAACCTTGGCGAGTATAGATTTTCTCGCCCATGACCGCATCACCAGTAGCTGCTATCGCCAACTTGGTGATTTCCGCAGGCTCGAGATTAACCAGTTTTTTTCCAGCACTTGCTTTGGCCGACGCGATCAGCCTCTTGGCACGCTCCGCAGCTTCAATTAAGGTATCGTTGTCGCTATCGATAGCATTTTCTATCTGCCTATCAAACCCAGGCAAAAGAAGATCAGCAAGAGCAAGAAACAAGCCCTCCTCTCGTGGATTCTTTTCGATCATATTGAGAATGGGTGTCTTTTGATTCTCTTTGATAAGGGGACTTTGCGTGAAAATCAGGAGCGTTCTCCAAGCAACTCTACTTTCCGATTTATTGCCCTTAGCAGCTACCTTACGAAGGACTTTCGTGGAAAGAATGAGAGCTGGCTGGTTCACAAAATCATTCAGCTCAAGCTCCACTTCGGCAGGCTTGACACCCTGATCAAGCCACGTCCCGAGGATCTCTACTTGATTTGCGACGGTCTTCCCCTCGAGACGCCCCAGCGCTCGATAGGCCGACACCCTTTCCTCCCAGAGCCGCCTCTTATCCTTAGCCGCACCAGTCAGGATTCTAATTTGAGATTCATCAGGAGTGGGTGTCGCAAGCGCAATCACAAAAGGATCCTGTTTACCCAAACTAAGTTCAGAAACCGGCACACGGTTGATGCCAAGAATACCGAGCATTTTCGACTGATCGGTTTTAGCCAGTTGATTAAAAACATTCTCAAGTGCCGCTTTAATATTAGGAGTCTCTTCCCAAGTTTCAGGTGCAAAATAAGGACCTCGATCATCTGGACGAGTTCCCCACCAGGCTTTGAGATCCCACTCTGCTTCACGATGAAAAAGTCGAGCAAGAATCTCGATGAGCCCCAGTCGCTCGCTTCCTTTGGATTGTTGTAAGCTAGCTGCAACTCCAGAAACAACCTCTGATCGATGAAGTCGCATCAAAGCGAGACGGGCTGTTTTCCTATTTACGTGGGACAGAAGGCTTTCCACATCGCCAATCTTTACCAGTGCACCAACAGCAGTGTTTTGAATGCGTGGATCCTGAGCTTCAGTCAATGCCTTCAGGATTTGCGCGGTCGCATTTTTTGCTGGATTACCGATCCTCATCAGAAACACCACAGCCTGCAGGCGAGTTCGTTCATCGCCGGATTGCAGAGCTCCCTCAACCAAACTAAGGGTATCACTAGAAATCTCTCCACTAAGGTCACCCGCAGCCCGGGTAAGATACTGCTGAATCTCCTTAAGATCCTTCCAATCCTTTGCGAAGATTTGAAGGAATTGATCTGCAGTCATCTCCTTCATTTGGGAAAGAGTGAAAATTGCGGCGATTCGAGATTCGATGCTCAAACGCGAGTCCTTAACTAGAATAGTGAGAGGCTTTATTGATCCAGTCTCAGCTTTGGCCAAGAGCACACGCTGAACCTCAAGCCTCCGCACGGCTGAAGAGCTCTTAAGTTGCAAAACTAATTCAGAGGTCGACATCCCTCTAAGCTCTGGGAAGGGCTGACCCTCCAGGCCATTTTTGGTGAGCTTCTGCACCATCCCAACCTTCTTTCCTTTACCTGCGAACTTGAATCTCCCACCCCGCCAATCACAGACAAAAAGATTACCGGATCCATCGACATCAATATCAATCGCCCGGGGGAGATTCATGTAAACACTTTCCTTGAGTGAGTAGCTCGCTCCTTTTTCGGAAACCTTGTCATTGTATATCTTTCCTGTTGTCCAATCGCAGGTCAGAAGAAGTTCATCGTGTCCAGGCTCCGCCAAATAAAGAGCACCCGTTCCACTTCCCCCACCTAAATCGAGGATTGGCTTCACAGCCTCATCGGTGAAATTCTTGTAAAGACGGGGATATCCATGCTCCGAACCATTAGTGAGGTGATGCACACGGATATTCCATCCCTTCCCATCGTTCGTATTATCTCTCGTGAAGAGGTCGAGTTTCGGGCTGATTGCAATATCACAAATGTTGCGCGTGTGATAAGAATAAATTTCAAGGTCACTCCCATCGGGCCTAACCCGAGCCACTCCACCACCACGCAAAGTCACCACTTTGCCATCAGCTCCCTTTGTCGCTTCCATCCCGAAATCGCCGACTGCAATGTAAAGCCATCCGTCAATACCCATCCGGCACCCATTTGTGGTATGATCGGAGCCCCGAGGATGCCTTAAGCCAAATCCAATATTTTCGAGCAAGACCTTATGCTCGTCTGCAACTCCGTCACCCGTCGTATCGCGAAAGGAACTCAAAAAAGGTGGGTGAATCAGGTAGAGGGTATCCTTAACAAAGTGCCCCCCACGCGGGCTGTCAACATTGGGAACATAGTCCTTAAATTGATCAGCTTTACCGTCACCGTTTGTATCACGGCAGGAAACAATCTTCCCCATATTTTTTTCCTTACCGAGAGAACCATTTCTATCGACTGAAACATAGACAGTCCCATCAGCCGCAGCAGTGAGAGCAGTCGGGTAGTCAACATCGAAAGGTTCAGCCCAATTTGAAATTTCATAACCATCAGGAAGAGCAATAGCTGGTGCAGACAGCAAAAGGAAAACGAGGGGGTTTTTCATGACATTTTGAGCGCAGCTCCTGCGCGATAGCCAGATTGTTCCTTCCAATCGCCTCTTGATCAAATCATTCTTTGCTCATGCGCAAAGCTTTCCTCCTCGGAGCCGGACTAGGCACCCGGCTCCAGCCGCTGACCGAAACTCTTCCCAAACCACTCATCCCATTTGCCAACCGCCCCCTGATTACCCACGCCCTTGACCATTGCCTCCAAGCCGGAATCACCGACTTTGCCATCAACACGCACCATCTACACGAGACCTGGGACAGGTTCTTTCCCAACGGCAAATATCGAGACGCTAATCTCACCTTTTTCCATGAGCCAGAACTCCTAGAAACTGGCGGTGGAATTAAAAATATCGCCGATTGGATCAAGGATGAACCTGTCTTGGTCTACAATGGTGATATTATCACCGATTTTCCGATTGATCGCCTCATGACAGGCCATATGGCCTCTAACAACACCGCAACTTTGGCAGTGCAAAATCATGGACCTGATTTGCGAATAACCGTAGATGGTCACCGTGTGACAGATGTCCGTGGCTTAATTCATCAACAGCAAGGAACACATCAGTTTACGGGGATTTACGTGATCGACCCCGAGATCCTCGAACTAATTCCGCCAAACGAAAAGATTTCTATTATTCCAGCCTTCGTAGAACTGATCAAACAAGGCGAACTGGGAGCATATGACGTAAAGGGCCATCCAAAGTGGCTGGACCTCGGGACGCGTGAAACATATCTGGAAGCAAGTCTTGCCATTCCCCCCAAAGTATCGAGAGAGGCTCGCATATCTGAGACAGCTAACATTCAAAATTCATGGGTCGCTCAGAATGCCATTGTTGAGTCAGGTGCCATCATCAAAGACAGCATCCTCTGGCCGGATACTCATGTTTTGCAGGATGCGGAATTGACAAATTGCATCGTTCACAGCAATTCCCCAACATCGGGCGTGCATAAGAGCGCCGATCTCTAAAATTTTGCCTTACTAAATATGCCTGCCGACACCCTGCTTACCGCCGTTCGAGCCCACCTAGATCTCGCGCCAACCCACCGCGTCCTCATGGAGCCGATCCAAAAGGGAGCTTCGGGGCGGACCATCATTCGAATCAGTCCGGACGACTATCCCAGCTTTATTGGAATTCACTATACTCTCGAACGATCAGATAATGCCAACTTTCTACCTGTTGCTGAATTCCTGAAGGAGGCTGGCCTAAATATTCCGGACGTCCTTTACGATAACACCCGACGCCAAGTAGCGCTCATTGAGGATCTAGGCGATCAGGATCTCCTCAGCCTTAAAGATGCTCCATTCGAGGAGCGTGAACCCTACTACCGCTCCGCTTTCGAACAACTCGACAAGCTTCTCTACACTCGCCCACCCAAAGACTTTGATCTGCAACCTACCTTCGATGAGCCCCTGTATCGTTGGGAGCAGGAATATTTCTTCGAGCACTTTATCGAAACTCACCTCGGTAAGGATTCGTCGGCTCTTTCTGAAAACCCGATCCTCCAAGGTCTCGCCAAACGGATCGGCGCTACAGCACCTCACATGGTGCATCGCGATTTTCAGTCCCAAAATCTCATGCTTAATAGCGGAACCACTTACCTAATCGATTTTCAGGGGCTACGCATGGGACGTCAGGAATATGACCTCGCCTCGCTGCTTTACGACCCCTACATGAATCACTCACCCGAAGACCGTCGAAAGCTTCTCGAGCTCTGGGAAGAGGTTTGCGAGGAAGAGCCTATTGAACCTATTCTTAAAGACTGCGCAGCCCAGAGGCTTATGCAGGCGCTAGGGGCCTTTTCCAACATTGGCCACAACGAGAATGACAAATGGTATCTTGCTCAAATTCCTGCTGCCGTTGGCTTCCTCAAAGAGGTTATCGATGACACCCCATTGGAAGACGCGCTGGGTCCTTTCCTCGACTAGAAGTAATAATCGTGCTAAGTCACTGCCGTAACCATGCCATCTCTGCGGCCTTCTCTGTCTTTTCTTTTTCCGCTTATCGCAGGCGGAGGGTTGCTGACTAAATTGCCGGAAATCGCCCCCCTTGTCCGCATTGAACTGTCCTCCTTCCTCTTTCCCGAGCGCTTTCAAAAAGATTATTCATTTGTGGACCGGAGTGAGTCCAAGAAATTTCAACTGACCTGCCTAGACTTCACGCCCGATGCTGAAGCTAACCTTAACATTAAGAGTTACTTACTCGACAAGGAATCTTTAGATATCATGGGATCCGACGGAGGTAGCTCCATCGAATGGGCACAATTTCTCGCTCAAACACGACTTGATGATGATCGCCTTACCGTCATTACCTCGTCTCTCTCCTGGGGCGATGCATCAGAGCTAGCCATTCTTGCCTTACAAGAACAAGTTGACGAAACCCCCTCCTTGGTAATTGGTCTTCAAGCAGAATTTATCAACTCTGAAGCCCCGCTCCCGGAATACCTCAAACCCTCTATTATCCCACTCAAAATTCCCGCTGGATTTGATCTTCCCAAAATTGACCACATCCGGCGTCCTTCTTCGATTAACTCTAGTTCTTTTGGAATCTCCGAAATAAGGGGCCTGAAATTAGAATCTGACGGAGATCAAAAACTCGTTCCAATGCTCGTTCGCTGGGACAATCAGATTCTACCGACTCTCACTCTTGCTAGCATTCTAAAATCTCAACGTCTAAAATCTGGAGACCTTATTTTAGAAAAGGACGGCTACCTTCGCCTGGGAACGGAAAGTGTTATTTTAAAACTAGACCAAAAAGGGCGAGCTGCTCTTCCAAGCAATGAGCAAGAGCAAAAATCCGCTTCAATTCTTCAAATCTACCCAGAACAAGCTGAAACCTATAAAATTATCACTCCTTCCAGCGCCCCAAAGTCAACCTACGGCCTAGAAGGTCAAATTCGACAGGCCCTCTCCCAAAAAGCCGTTCACAAACTCACCTACAAACGCTGGTCATTACCTTTCGAACTTGCCTTACTTCTGACTATCGTTTCGCTTCTCCATATCCGAAGGATATGGATCGAACCTTTTATCCTCATTTGCGTGATCGGAGGATCAGTCCTAGCAGGAAAATGGATGCTCCTCTCCCCCCTAGTGTTGATAATTATCACCTTCCACCTCTGCCCGAGGGGCTCCTCCCCACCACAGAAACACTGAAGATCTTCCTTTCCTCTTCCCCCGCAACCGCGAAAACGTTACTGCATTGCCATGCGCGATGACGTGAAGCAATTGCTCGCCCTTCAGAACACCGATCAAAAAATCCAAGCACTGGAAGCGGAGCTCGTTCGAATCCCCCAACTGCAGGAAGCCGCCAAGGATCGCCTCGCCAATGACACTCAAGCCCTAGCCACCGCGAAATCGAATTTCCAAGCCAACGAAATCGAAATTAAGAATGTCGAACTCGATGTCGGCACCCGAAAAAACACAATTGATCGCCTCAAAAACCAACAATTTGAGACAAAGAAAAATGACGAATATACTAAGCTAGGTGAAGAAGTGGTTCGTTACGAAAACGAAGTCGACGAGCTTGAGACCCGTGAGCTTGAGCTAATGGAGACAGCCGATGATCTCCGATCGAGGATCACTGACGCCGAGGAAAAGCTAGCCAAGACTCAAGGATTAGTGGATGAAGAAATCGCGGAACTTCAAGCGCGCCTTGATGACCGCAAAGCTGGGCTAACAGAAACCAACACCACTCGCGAAGACCTCGTCACGCAGGTCGATGACGAAGATCTTCTCGATACCTATAATCGGCTTTATAACAAAAGAGAAAGCCAAGCTGTTGTTCGGGTCACTAGTGAGCGGAGCTGCACCTCCTGCCACGTTCAGGTCACACCTGCAACCTACGCTCTTGCACAGTCCGGAACTGCCATTGCCTACTGCGACAACTGTAGCGCAATTCTTTTCCCTTAAGTCAAAGTATGCTCGGAGTTTAGTCTAGAGCTTGCTCTGCGCCAAGTGACTCAGGCTTCCCGTCTCTTCGTCTTCTTGGAAAGCAAAATCAAAAAAACCCAAAGGAAGCCCGCGATCAAGCCGCTTACTGCAAACCAATCACCAAAAGCTGCGTAAAGCGTAATCTCACCTTCTGAAGGAATATAAACGGTGGCTAATAAGTATCCGCGATGGAAGTAACTTCCATTCTCATTCACAAGGTGGCGCGTCTTCTTAGAATAGGGATCGACCAGCGAGCCAGCTAAGGTAACAACCCCGGTAACACCACGGTTAGCACATCGAACCGTCGGTCGTCTTAATTCGATACTTCGAAACAAGGCATTCCGGAAATGTTGCACAGACCCTTCGCTTTCCTGAAACCACCCGTCATTCGTGATATTCACCAAAAGCTGGGGCCCATTACGCACAAACTTTCGGGTCAGTCGAGGCACAGTATCTTCGAAGCAGACCGAAGGAATTACACCAATCGTTTGCCCACCAATTTCGGCCTCCAAAGGTTCAAAAACAGAACCACGGCTCAATCCTTTGCCAAATTCCACACCCGTTGTTCGAAAATATAGGTCATGCAAAAATGGTAAATCTGGGATGAACTCACCAAGGATGACTAGATGGTTTTTCTGGTAACTCTGTCTAACCCCTTTTCCATCATCTATAATTAGGGAGTTAAAGACATCCGCCTCTGGATCAACCACGGTTTGACCCCGCACTTCATTCATCCCAAGCACAAAGGTGAAATCTCCTAAGCTGTGAATATATTCAAAAACACTCTCAACTTTCGGCCCCCCTACAATTGACCCGTTTTCCTCTCCATGAAGAAAGGCGGGCAAACACGCTTCCGGCCAAATCACAAGGTCAGGCATTCTGATCCCCACGATTTCCTCGTCTGATTCTGCCCCGCGCGCAGCTTTTGCAGCTTCGCGGAAAACCTCCTCCATACCCTCTGCCGTTAATTCCTCAAAACCTCCTACGATTTTTGAGGGCTCCCATAAAATCTTGTCGGCAAACTGGG
>Ga0206682_10000462_pt1 | contig 44344 bp, 38 predicted proteins | sample M240m12015metaG_FD_155444 | JGI IMG/M metagenome (GOLD analysis project Ga0206682, IMG submission 155444) | Ammonia-oxidizing marine archaeal communities from Monterey Bay, California, United States - M2 40m 12015 | ecosystem: Environmental > Aquatic > Marine > Intertidal zone | place: USA... | reverse complement strand
AAATCGCCAACTCCGATCACGCCTCGGATTGATTCCAGCTTGCCGAGAGACATCAGCAAACTTTGCGAAATCCATATTGGCACCACACAAAATGGTAAGGACTTTTTCATTCGGTCCTATTTCACCCGCCCCATGATGCTTCAAAAAACCAGCCAAACTCATCGCGCCGCTAGGTTCCGGAATCACCCGCAATCCATCCCAGTGTGCCTTGATTGCTGAAGAAACCTCCGCGTTGGTCACTGTGACGATCTCGTCGAGTAACTCCCGACAAAATTCATAAGTCAGCTTACCAACCTGCGTCACCGCCGTCCCATCGCAAAAAACATCAACATAATCTAACGGAACCGGCTTCCCCAACTCAATGGCAGCCTTCATCGAAGCCTGATCCACACCCTCTACGCCAATTACTTTCACCTTTGGCCAAGAACTCTTTAAGAGGGCTGCGACCGCCGAAGCCATGCCGCCGCCTCCGACCGCCACATAAACTCGATCAAACGGCCCCTCGCCAGAGGTGAAAATTTCATCTGCGAGAGTCCCCTGTCCTGCCATGACATCGATAGAATCGTACGGCGGAATAAAAGTCGCCCCGGTCTGCGCAGCATGTTCAAGCGCAGCCGTTTGCGCCTCCGCAAAACTGTCACCAATCAACTCGATTGAAACACAATCACCTCCATGTGCCATCACGGCTTTCCGTTTCACTAGAGGTGTTGGCTTAGGCATATAAATATAGGCCTTGGTTCCCAACTTCCGGGCTGCCAAGGCAATTCCCTGCGCATGGTTCCCCGCTGAAGCCGCAACCACCCCGCCCTCAAGCTGAGCTGAAGTGAGACAAGCCATAGCATTGAATGCCCCCCGCCATTTATAAGCTTTAATCGGCCCCAAGTCCTCACGCTTCACCCAAATCGACTGATTAACGCCCTCAATCGCCATCGGCTCCAGAGGGGTTGCGTTGCCAATCTGATACACCCGTGCACGGGCTTGATGGATCGCCTCAAGCAGCTGATCAACTCGATTTCCTTCGCTCACGCCTCACCTTTCTCAAAAATCCACCAGAAACACACGCCTCAATCACCACCCCTAAAAATGCAGCAGCCCCGTCAATCTCCTAAGAAACTGCACAGGGCTACTGTCCCCCCCAAATTGTTAAATCTGTCAGTAGAAAACCATTTTCACTCCTTATCTACAAGCACTTTATCACACTAACCGACTTAACAGAATGGATTTACGCTGTTCAAGTTCGTATCAGCTCCTAGAGTCCCGCCGCAATGAGCGACGAAAAAACGCCCACCCAGCCCCAATCTACCTCCGAGGAACTCATTGCCGTCCGGCGAGAGAAACTGGCGAAACTTAAGGAATTGGGCCTTAATCCTTATGGTGCCGCCTTTGAGACCACGACCACCCCTGGCCAACTCAAGGCCAATTTTAACGACGACAAACTCGTGAAACTCGGAGGACGACTTCTAGCGATTCGCGACATGGGTAAATCCGTTTTCGCAACACTCGGCGATGCCCACGGTCGTATTCAAATTTATCTCAATAAAAAGGGAGTCTCCGAAACCGACTGGAAAGCTTACCAGTGCCTTGACCTCGGCGACTGGATCGGGGTCGAAGGAGAAACCTTTACTACCGGCAAGGGCGAGCCATCGGTCAAAGTTGAGAAGCTCACTGTTCTCTCAAAGGCGCTCCGACCTATGCCTGATAAGTGGCATGGTCTGTCCGACCGCGAGACAAAATACCGCAAACGCCACCTTGACCTCATGTCAAACCAGGAAAGCGCAGACCTCTTCGTCATGCGCTCGAAGATTGTGGCCGAAATACGAAATTTTCTTCACGAGCGTGACTACCTAGAAGTTGAAACCCCAATGCTTCACGACGTGGCCGGTGGCGCTGCCGCGAAGCCCTTCGAGACTCATCACAATGCCCTCAGCATGCCGCTCACTATGCGCATCGCGCCCGAGCTTCACCTCAAACGCCTTCTCGTTGGCGGCCTCACTAAGGTCTTCGAACTCAACCGTAACTTCCGCAACGAAGGCATCTCGCGCCGCCACAACCCCGAGTTTACAATGCTTGAGGCTTATCAAGCTTTTGGCGACTTCGAAATCATGGCCGACCTCGTCGAAGAAATGGTCTGCCACCTTGCTCAAAAATTCTTTGGCACCCTTCAGATTGAGCACAAAGATGAAAACGGCGAGCATCTCCGCACCCTTGATCTTTCGCGACCTTGGAAGCGTGCTCCCTACCAAAGTCTCATTAAAGAAGCCGCTGGCGACGATTGGTTCGACCTTTCACCAGAAGGGCGCCGCACCAAGGCCCAGTCGACATTTGGCCTTGAGATTCACGACCATCTTGAAGATTACGAGGTCACCCAGCAAGTTTTTGAGAAGCTGATCGAAGAGCACACCTTTAATCCATGCTTCGTGACCCACGTCGACTCCAAGCTCATCCCGCTCGCTAAGGAGAACCCTGAAAACCCGTCAGTGATCGACGTTTATGAGCTTATCATCAACGGTCAAGAAATCTCCCCCGGCTACTCTGAACTGAACGATCCGGACGTTCAACGCCGTCGTCTTCAGGAACAAACCGGCGGTGAAGCCCAAGAAATCGACGAGGATTTTGTGGAAGCGCTCGAGCACGGCATGCCTCCGGCAGGCGGCATTGGTATTGGCATAGATCGCCTGATCATGCTCCTCACCGGAGCACCAACCATCCGCGACGTTGTCTTGTTCCCTCAGCTCAAGCGTAAAGATTGATTGCTTGCCTCCCTCTCCTCAACATACCCGCAGCTAAAGCCTGGAACTCCATGAGATGGAGAAGCTCCTCTTGTCGACCTGCTGAATCCCTGAACCTCAAAGGTTTCAGGGCATGTCTAGTAGTTTCCCTATAATTTCGTAAAGGCAGTTGTTGCAGAAGAAACCGAATAAAAAAACGTAATTTGAGAGATCTTAAGGCGGTAGAGTGTTTTATATTTCGAAAAACAGGCCGTAATCTCCCTTTGGCCGACGATCCTAGCCATCCGAAAACCTCCAACAAGATATGAGACTGCAACTTCTTCTTGCCGCCCTGACCACCGCTGCCCTTACCGCAAACGATTGGCCCCGTTTTTTGGGCCCCAAAGGGGACGCTACCTCAAGCGAATCTGGACTAATCAAATCGTTCCCTAAAGACGGCCCTCAAATCGAGTGGACTACTGAACTTGAAGGCGGATTCGGCGGAGCCGCCATCTCAGGTGATGAAATTTTCCTCGGTGATCGTGTTGAGCAAGAAAAAGATATGCTCCTTTGCCTCGATTTCAAAACCGGCAAAGAAAAGTGGCGCTACGAGAGCAAATCCGATGGCGAACCTTCTTTCCCAGGCTCACGCAGCGTCCCCACTGTCGAAGACGATGCGGTCTATTTTCTCGGAAGCTTCGGTGAAGTTTTTCGTATCAACCGGAAAACCGGAAAAGCCGATTGGAAGATTAAGCTCTCCGATCGCTATCCAGACGCCACAACGCCCAAGTGGGGATATGCCCAATGCGCCCTTGTTGTTGGTGACACTCTCATCGTAATGCCGTTTGGTGAGAACACTGGTATCGCCGGCTGGGACAAAAAAACAGGTGCAGAGCTTTGGAAGAGCGGAGGCATCGGCAACACCCATTCCTCTCCGACCGTCGCAAATTTAGGGGGAACAGAGCAAATCATTCTTCTCACCACTGGAAATAAAGGTGGCCTTAACAGCTTTGATCCTAAATCCGGGAAAAATCTCTGGTCGAGCCAGCTCTACAAAAATCGAATCCCGATCACTATCCCCGTCCAGCTGGGAAAAGACCGCCTTTTTGTGTCCGGTGGATACGATGGTGGATCTAAAATGCTCTCGGTGAAAAAATCTGGCGATGGCTTCGAAGTCAAAGAACTTTGGAAGACGAAGAAAGGAAGCCAGATTCACCCCCCCTTCGTCATTGATGATCACCTCTACTTTCTTGCGAACGAGAACTCCAACCATAAGACGGCTACCCGCCGCAAAAAGGGTGGCTTGGTCTGCTACGATCTCGAGGGAAAGGAATTATGGAGCACTGGAAACGATCCCTTCATGGGCCGTGGAGCAAGCCTCTATGCCGATGGCACCTTGATCATTCAAGATGGCGAAAACGGAATTCTCCGCCTCGTTGATCCTTCGCCAAAAGGCTTTAAACTTCTCGCTGAAGCTAATGTCTTTGGAACTGATCCAAAAAGTAAGAAAGACCTCCGTTACTGGAGCCCAATGGCTCTGAGTAACGGCAAACTCTTGATGCGCGGACAAAGGAAGCTCCTCTGCGTTGAGCTCAAAAAATAATTGGGTCACGCCCTATTTCTGAAGCGCATTCCAGTTCTTGCTTTATTGCCAAGTCACATTCCCAGTAACTGACGTCAGACTCCGCTCTACTCGAAATGGAATCGGGGACTCCCGAAACGCCGCTCCATAAAGAGCATTCCCAAGACTGGTCCCACCATCTCCAGGGTAAATCTCGACCCCTTGCAATTCATCGACGACAGAATCTCCCACTCGATAATAGCCAAAGGATCCAACTCGGCCGCTTGATTTAAGATAGGCCCAGATCCTCGTGTATCGACGGGTTTTAAAATCTTTAGAAATCCTACTCTGATCTTCTTCAAATGAGATTGCCGCTAGATGAGCCCAAACTTCACCAACTCTCGCAAATCCCTCTTCCCTTCGCAGTAAAACGGACCATGGCCCTCCCATTGTTCCAAACTCCTCAGGACCGCCTGAGAGCAAGATGTCGTCCATCCCATCTCCGTCCAAATCCACAATGATGCGGCTTCGTTCCACGAAGCCCCCATTTTTCACAATCCCCAATTGAGGCTTCACAGATGGGTCGGCGATATCCGAACTGTGAATGGGTCTCATCCGGGGCTCGTCCCAACGAACTTTGTAAATCTTCCCGCCTTCAAGGACGCGGGTTTCCTCAGGTTGAGCAAAGCGTATGGTATCGCTCCACCAAGTTTCCTTAGCTCCTCTGTGCCAAACCATCTTCCCGGTTTTCCTGCTCCGATGAATAGACTTCACTTTCGCCTCATCGGCTAGTGGGAGGAACGGATTGAATTTTTTTTCGCCTACCGAGAACAAATAGCAGTGGTGATCGACCGACAAAACCAACTCGCTCGCACTCCACCATGTAAGATCGTGCCCACCAGGAGTAGGGAGTTTGAATTCTTCAACCACTAACGCTTCACTGTCATTCATTTCAATTTTCAGCAAAACATCGGTCCCGAGAGCCCAGAGGCATTCTCTCCGCCAATCCCACTCAACCCCATGAGCACCATAAAGCGGGAGCCTCATTTTTGGGGCCACCTGTGTGCCTGATTTCCCCAAATCAAAAATCACCAACTGATCTCCTCCGAAACTGGAAGCCACCGCGACCAAATTCCCCGGTAAAAGACAGGCACTGTGCGCATTCCGGACCTTTGTAAAAAAGAGACACTTCTTGGTCTCTTTCTCAACTAGGGCGACTCCACCGCTAGATGAGGTGATCAACAAACATCCTAGATAAGATTTACAATCATCAGTCGTCGCAAAGGCCGAACGCATCGATTCCGGAATTTCAGCTGAAAGTTCGGCAGTCCATTCCCACACATGATTCCTTCCCCCGTCAGCCGGAATAGTGAAGACCTTCTCCATTCCACAGACAATAAGGTCTGCCCAACCTTTCCCCTGTCCCAACTGGCCAACAAGAGCTATCAAGAAGAAACATCTCAAAAATTTCATGAACTTTTCTAGCGACGCTGGGACTGCGCGGTCGGCAGAAATTCACGCAACTTCTGAATGCGGGTTTTACTCACCGGGTGGGTGCTCAAAAGCTCCGGAGTGCGGCTTTCCTGGCTCGCTCCCATTCTTTGCCAAAAAGTAATGGCCTCAACCGGGTCGTAACCGGCGCGCGCCATAAAAAGGGTTCCAATCCGGTCAGCCTCCAGTTCTTGCGATCGCGAAAAAGTCAGTCCAAAGGCAATTTCCCCTCCTTTATGAGCCCACTGGCCAAGTTTCTGGCTATTTTCATCACCGCTTAGAACTGCCCCGAGAAGTGTCCCACCCAGCGCGATGGTCTGATTCCGCTGAAGCCTCGATTGAGCATGGTTTGAAGTCACGTGAGCCATCTCATGAGCGACCACTGCAGCAAGCTGGCCATCGGTCTGAGCGATCTTTAAAAGACCCGTATTGACGCCCACTTTCCCCCCCGGGAGGGCGAAGGCATTGGCAGATGAATCTTTAAACACCTCAAATTCCCAACGCACACCAGGTAGATTAATCACAGGCTTGAGACGATTTGCGACCCGATTCACCTTCGCGCGCGCGCTCGGATCTCGTGAAATAGCCTTGGTTCTTTTATAGTTTTCAAAAACCGCAGCTCCCTGCTGAATCAAGCTTGAAGAAGCCGGGCGAATGGAAACTTTACCCGTATCCGCATTATAGGCGGCAGGAGCCGCACAACCGATAACCACAATCGGAAGCAACAAGGTCAAGCCCTTCGATTTAAAAACCTTTTTAAACGCATTTTTCACCTCTCGATAAATAGCCTAGAACCCACATTCTTGTCAAATCACCCACTCAAGTTCGCAAAAGGTTGTCTCCTTGCTATCGCTACGTCACACTCCCGCCACCAAGTGAATCTCCCAAATTCAATCACCTTCGCTCGCCTTGTTTTAACGGCCATTTTTGTCGTAAGCGCCAGCTGGGGAGGCACACCAGCACTTATGGTTGCCCTAATCACCTTTGTCATGGCAACAATCTCAGATTGGCTCGACGGATACCTCGCTCGGAAGATGGATCTCGTCACATCACTCGGTAAACTGCTTGACCCCCTTGCAGATAAAATTCTCGTGGCTTCCGCCTTTGTTTTTTTCACGAGCAAAGGCCTCTGCCCGACCTGGATCACTTGCGTGATCATCGGCCGGGAATTCCTCGTAACCGGACTACGTCAAATTGCCGCGGATAAGGGGAAAATCATTGCAGCAGACAATCTCGGTAAATGGAAAACCACTTTGCAACTTGCCTTGGGTATCACGTGCCTTCTTTGGCTCATTCTTGATTCATCCTCCCCTCACGAAGGATTTCTCCTCTTCCTGCAAAACCTAACCGCCCCGAACGACTGGCTCTTTCTTGGCTTTCTATACGGAGCCCTCGCCTTGACTCTCCTCTCCGGCCTCAACTATCTGCGGAAATCCTGGCACCTCCTTCTAGACTAATGCTTCTCACAAACGCCCATATCATTTCACCCGGCCTTGACCGAGAAGGTGCCAGCGTTTTAATCGAAAACGGTCAAATCAAAGAAGTCTCCAATCATACGTCAGGGGATCTTGATCTGGACGGGAAAATGTTGCTCCCCGGATTTATCGATATCCACAGCCATGGCGCAGATGGCGCAGATGTGTGTGACGCTTCCGGCGAGAGCTTGGAGCACATCGCGCAAACCAAGCTCAAGGAAGGAGTCACCACTTGGCTCCCTACCACTCTCACGCAGCCGCAGGAAAAACTCGTCGAAATTGTTCATACCATCAGGGATTGGGCGGCCTCGGCTCCTTTGAATATTCCAGGCATTCACCTTGAGGGCCCTTTCATCAACCGCGAGCAAGCAGGAGCGCAAAACCCCCAATTTGTTCGCCCCCCCGATCTCAACGAGCTCCAAGAACTTCATCAAATCTTTCCTGCCCTCATCCTCTCTCTGGCTCCTGAAATTCCGGGGGCTTTCAATATTATCCGCGAAGCATCAGGGATGGGTATCACGACCTCGGCAGCTCATACTAAAGCCGACTACGCTACCGTAATGACTGCGACCGGATACGGGCTAAAGCACCTTACCCATTTTGGTAACGCCATGACCGGTTTACATCATCGTGAAATCGGAGTTGTCGGAGCCGGTTTTCTTGAAGACTCCCTGCGCCTTGAACTGATTGCGGACGGCATTCACCTCGCCCCCAAAATGCTTGAACTCATCTTCTCCCGGGTGCCTCGCGAGAATATCATGCTGATCACCGACTCTGTCTCCGCCTCTTGGCAGTCCGATGGCGACACATCTCTTGGAGGTCTTGAGGTTGAAATCAAAGACGGAATCGCCCGGCTCAAAAGCAATGGGGCACTCGCAGGATCAACCCTACGGTATAACCAAGGGCTCAAGCGTATTCATGAAATCACGGGTGAACCCTTGTCCGCGATTGTTGCCACCACTTCTTGGAACCAAGCAACCTCTCTTGGGCTCCCAAACACCGGGAAAATCGAATCCGGCTTTCGCGCAGACTTAGTCATTCTCGAAGAGAGCTTTGAAGTCTCCCGCACTCTTGTAGGCGGAAAGTAACCTACTTCACTTCGTAATTGTCCGCGAAATAATCGATTACCGATTCTCTAGTATTCACCGGGATCAATCTAGTCTCACTGGCAGGCTCCGCCAAGATCGTCCGCAGGAACATCAAACGTCGGCCCCCTGACTGACTGTCATAGCTGTTGAATAAAATACCATACCTCTTATCAGACTGTAAATCCTCAGAATCCAAACCAAACAAGTTGCGATCCGAATAACGATCCTCCTTCGATTCAGCCATGATGAGACGAATCTGGGCGCCCGTAATTCGCGCATGGACCAACCAGTTCTCGTAAGGAATCCACTTCCATGCGTCTTCTATTGTTTTAACTCCAGGATCGACATCTGGATTCCCAAACGTTCCATGGAAAACCCCCTCGGCAAAGATCTTTTGTTTTTCCGCCGTCTTCATAAAAGCGGTGCAAATCAACTGCCAAAACGGACTACTTTTACCTCGAGCTGAAATCTTCTCACTGACCTCGCCAATCACAGTCTGACGACGCTCTTCAGCATTTTCCACGATCGTTTTGGTAGATTCGACAATCACCGGATCGAGGGTGAAGCGATCATCCATAAGGACAGTCCATGCATTTCGTTTCACAAGCTTTCGCGATTCCAGATCAAAACTAAGATCCACCCGACCACAGTTAATTCCGTAGTAGTTCGCCTGTGTGCAAAGCACGTTCGACCAGTACCAAGCCGGTCGATCTTGGTGAGAATGACCACCGATATAAACATCAATACCAGATACCTGTTTCAGCATCTCTTGGATCGGATTTGCAAAATCATCTTCCCGCTTCCATCCCATATGACCCAGCACCACAATCGCATCCACCTTTTCCGCACCAAGTTTCTTGACGCTCTCCTTAAGTGATTCGATGGGGTCAAACACGCCAAATCCCTTTAGAAGCTCGGGGCGCGACCAGTAAGGAATTCCTGGAGTAGTCAGCCCCACCAATCCGATCCGGAAGCCCCCGGCCTCCTTGACGGTCCACGGGGCAAGTTTGATAAAGGATCCATCCTCAATCTCGCCAGCCTTCTTTCCCTCAACCGTGACATTACCAGTAATCACCGGCATTTCCGATCTTCTGATGGCAGACTCAACAATATCTAACCCCCAATCAAACTCATGATTGCCAAGAACCCACCCATCGTAGCCCATCTTATTGAAACTATCGATCATGACCTTTCCTTCGGTCTGATAACCCGCAATTGTGCCCTGATAGATGTCTCCAACATCAAAGAGCAAGTGATCTGGGCACTCCTTTCGCCACTTCCGAATCTGGGTCGCGCAGCGAGCTAGCCCACCGACATCACCAATGCCATCGTAAGTCTTGCTTGGCAGAATATGGCCATGCAGGTCAGTAGTGTGAAATAGAGAAATCGTTTTGATAGACCTTTGCCCGGCAAGACAGGATGGCGCAGACATCCAAGCTGCTGCACCCGAGAGAAAATGACGGCGGGTTGGGTTCATGAGTTAAAATTTTTCTCTTTGCGAAGTTTCTCAGCGCTTAATTTTTTGTGGTAGCGACCTTGCACAATATCAGTCAAAAGAAGCACCCCAATCACGAAGTAAAAGGTTGTCTTGGTCATCGCATGAATTTCATTACCGAAGATCGTCAGATGCGCGAGGTGTGCTCCTTCCGTTAGCAACATAATCCCAACGACAAATAAAACGAAAAGACCTAGAACTTCATACATCCTGTTACGTCTCAAGAACTCCGTGACCCGATCAGCTAGAAGAACCATAATAGCCCCACCGATCAAGATCGCCGTAATCATGACTCCCAGCTGATAACCTTCATGGCTGCCATCGGCTCCCTTCTTACTGGCAAGTGCCATCGCGCTCAGTATTGAATCGAACGAGAAAATCACGTTCATAAAAACGATCAATCCAATGACCTTTTTTGACGACGAGGGCTTACGGTCGACTGCATTTTCCTCGTCCTCCAAAGACATCATGTGCGCAATCTCTTTGGTCGCTGTGTAGAGAATAAAAGCACCACCGAATAAGACGATCAGACTATGGAAATTGATTGAGCCCTCAATCCAGCCACCTTCGGCGAGTTCTAGAAATGGGTCCTGTAATAATTCAACGAGATGAATAAGAATGAATAGTAGGAAAATCCTTAATCCTACCGCGATCGTGATACCCAGCTTGCGAACCCGGCTTTGATCAGCCTCAGGCGCACGCTGCGACTCCAGAGAAATGTAAAGAAGGTTGTCGAACCCTAGAACGGCTTGAAGAAGCACGAGGAGCCCAAGAGTAATCAGAGAATTCAATAGTTCCGCCATCGATGATGATCATCAATTCGAAACGGGAACCATAAAGCAAAAAACCGACCATCGGAACATTCCTTGGTCGGTCTTCTAAAAGAATCAGAATATCAGAATTAATCCACCGTCGTTGGATCGGTAATCCCAGGGACTTCTGGTGGAGGTGCTACCCCAGGGTTAATTGGTCGATTTCCCTCCGCCGCCGAATCAGGAGAATTTGTAGAAGGAACCGGGGACGCTGAAACATCCTCAGCGCCGAGGCCCGGCACTTCGGGAGGCGGCGCAACTCCGAAAGGTGCGATTCCAAGCTCAACCGGCGAAGGAACTGGACCATAACTGGGGACTCCAGAGCCCGGTTTCCCACCCTCTGCGGACGATCGTCCAGCGACCATAATTTCGGGAACATAGCCCACGTCCCCCGAATCCAACTCCACTTTCAAATAAGTCTCCCTGCTTGAAACCACTTTCATTGGAATCGCAACCGGCAAAACTTTATCAGCGACTGCGACCCCTTTGGGGAAAGCCTTGAAGAAGGTCGCATTCGGTATCGAAGTCTCCACCCATTGCCCTTGCTTGTAGGTCGGAGTTGCCGGAGCAGTCTTTAACGACGACCCAGGACTGCTCAAGGGATCAAAGCCACTATCACTCAAAGACCAATTGAATTTCTGGAGGGACCCACAGGACAAAGCTGTCAAAGCCAGAGCACCAAGCGTCAGCAATTTTGCAAAGCTCATAAGGCGTAAAAGTGAGCATAGTGGAACCTTCCAGTCAATGCCATTCACAATCCATCAACAATGTTTCCCTTTTCTCCAAAAGAATACCCGATAATTAAAGGGTATGCGTTCGCTGAGATCCATCCTCCTCACTGGCGGTGCTGGCTTTATTGGTTCAGCACTAACCCGCGCTCTCCTATACCAACCTCATCTCGAACACCTGGTCATTCTCGATTCGCTCACTTATGCTGGCAATCGAGCTAATTTAATAGGTCCGGACCAAGACCCTCGCCTTAACTTTATCGAAGGTGATGTTGGCGATGGGTCACTCGTCTCAGAACTACTCAAGAAATTTAAATGTAGTGGGATAATGCACTTGGCCGCCGAAACCCACGTCGACCAATCGATTAAACAACCTGCTAAATTTATCACCACTAATGTTAATGGCACGTTCTCGCTTTTGGACATTGCTAGACATCACAGCGTAGCCCTTCTTCAGTGTTCGACCGATGAGGTTTATGGACCGATCGCGACCCCGACAAAGGCTGATGAATCTTTTCCCCTTAAACCCTCCTCCCCATACTCCGCGAGCAAAGCAAGTGCAGATCTCATCGTGCAAGCCGCTCACACCACTTTTGGCCAAGAGATTGTAATCGCTAGATGTTCAAACAATTACGGGCCGCGACAGCACCGCGAAAAACTTATTCCGACCTTAGTTTACCATGCTCTTCGAGACGAACCCCTCCCTATCTATGGATCGGGGAAACAAATTCGTGACTGGATTCATGTCGATGACACCGCACGTGGTCTCATTAGTGCTTTCGAAAAAGGGGAGACAAATCGCGTCTATAATTTAGGAGCGAATTGCGAACGCACCAATCTTGAGATCGCGCGCGCAGTCTTAAAAAACCTAAACAAGCCCGAAAGTCTGATCGACCATATCGAAGACAGACCCGGCCACGATACAAGGTATGCGGTCGATGTTACCCGATCTATGAACGAATTAGGATGGCAACCAAAGATACCTTTTCAAACTGGCTTCGAAAAAGTGATTCACGAATTGAGTGTTGCGCTGAGCCCGGATTAACCCACTCCAAGTTCCTCTCGAAGCTCGTCCTCGACATGTTTGATTTCACAAGCCTGTAACCCGTGGTCACGAATCCCTTGGAGGGTTCGTAATGACCCCCGCTTTGTTCCCGGCCCACGGACTTTTTTCATCGCCGTTTCAACGAGCATCGGTGTTAAAGCAGCAAGACCAATACATGCAAGCGAGAGCCCAATTGGCCGACGAGCTCGAGAGCTCATAGCCTCAGAAACCAGAATTCCAGCCGCCGCACCAAGCACTGCGGGAGCAAAAGCGGCCGTTGTGTCCACCCAATCCCGCTCCTCGTAGATATCGTTCATGAGGGGAACTTACCGTAAAAATATCCACATCCCAAATTAAAAACGCAGGTCAGCACGTTTTGACAAATGGCCTCCCTCTCTGTTGAATACAACCCAGATGAGTCAACACTACGCTTTAATTCTTGCCGGTGGGAGCGGCACTCGCTTCTGGCCCCTGAGCCGTAATGCCAAACCGAAGCAGCTCCTCCATCTCTTTGACGACACCACCCTTCTCGATCAAACCATCACGCGTCTACAAGGCCTCATACCCACCGAGAACATTCTCATTCTCACTAACGCACTTCAAGAAACTGAAGTGCGCAAGGTTGCCCACATGCTACCTCCCGAAAACATCTTTGCCGAACCTGCCAAACGGGACACCGCACCAGCCGTCGCCCTCGGTATCGGTCTTGTCGCCGCTCGTGACCCGAAGGCAACCATGGCAGTTCTTCCCTCAGATCAACTCATCAACGACACTGAATCATTTCAATCCGTCCTCGAAGACAGTTTTTCGATCGCATCGCAAACAGATGCTCTTGTTACCATCGGAATCAAACCCACCTGGCCCTGCCCTTCCTACGGCTACATTGAGCGAGGCTCGCCAGCCCAGCTTGGATTTAACCCCACCCACGAACCATTCGAAGTCTCCCGGTTCCGAGAGAAACCAAATCCCGAACTCGCCGAACAATTCCTCCGCCAAGGAAACTTCGCTTGGAATGCCGGCATGTTTGTTTGGTCGCTCAAAACTGTCACTGCCGAACTCCGCCAGCACACTCCGGAACTCGCCGGTTTTATTGAGGAGCTCGAATCTTCAACGGATATCCATCAAACCATCGACGAAAAGTTCCCGTCACTCACGCCAATCTCCATTGACTACGCTCTCATGGAAAAGGCTTCCCGAGTTTTGAATATCGAAGCGACCTTTGATTGGGATGATGTCGGTTCTTGGATCTCCGTCGCCAAATATCTCGATACTCAGGGTGACAATAATCAGACCAATGATGAAATCACTGAAATCGAATCCGAAAACAACATTGTCTTCAACGGTCGTAAACAAGCGAGGATAGCCCTTCTTGGAGTTGACGACCTCATCGTTGTCCAAACCGAAGACGCCCTTCTCATTGCAAACCGTCATCAGGCCGATGACATAAAAAAACTCAGCGATCAACTCCCTGAAAATCTTCTGTAAGAATTCCTAATGAACTCAAAGACCGCTCCCGTTTTTAAATTTATTCTTTCCGCCGGATTTTTCGGAGTCCTCGTCGCCATTTGGGGCGCTTAATACGGGCGGGATATTCTCGCTCTAGGAGGAATCCTCCTCGTTGCGTGTTGTATTAATACGATCGCAAGACCTGTAAAATGACTCACCCTATCCTCGCAATCGATCATGGCGACGCCCGCATTGGACTCGCCGCGACCGATGAGTTTGGAATCGGCACACACCCGGTTGAAACAATCGACTGCCGAAAATCTGAGGCCATTCCCCGAATCCTTGAAATAATTCACGAGCGGAAGATCGCCGCGGTTGTGCTCGGCCTCCCCCTTCGCATGGATGGGTCTGAAGGAACCTCCTCTGCTAAGATTAGAAAATTTGGAGGAAAACTTCGGGAACACCTCGGAGAAATCCCTTTAACCTTTTTCGATGAACGTTTCACGACGGTCACTGCTGCCGAAAAGCTCCGGGAAGCTGGAAAAAAAGCGAAACATCAAAAGGACATCATCGATCAAGCCGCCGCCCTTGAAATCCTGAGAGATTATCTTGGATGGTAGAGTTGAATCGATCTCTGTCCTGCCCTTAACTCTGCGAGCCGATTACATCTTGGAATTCTTGCTTCGCTCTTGATTTTTTAGTGACCGCAATGCTGCGAATATTGCGCCGAAAACCAGACCTCCTAATTACTCGTTCCTAAGAATCCGGTATTTAGACAATTCCTTTTCCGAAAATGGAATCAAGCGCCCCTCTTTCAGATGGAATGCTTCGAAGGTTAGCCTGAAATCTGACGAGTAGACGAAGATCTTATCGATTACGCCATTGCTAGAAGAGTGGAGTTTTACGGCGTGTTTCATATTCCCAAAATTCAAACGCTGAAAGCTAGCCCCTGAGTTTGAAGTTTGGTATTTATAAAGAGGCAAATTATCTGCTATCACCGTATAAGTCGTATTGACGTAAACGGCTGGTGCATTCTTGATTGGTGATACCACCTCCAAGATCTTCACCCTATTTCGATAGACGTGCTTAACTAGAACTCCTTCTACAGGGCTTTGAATCTCCTTCTCGGTGATTCCCGCCTCTAGAATGGGGACTAGAAGAATAAGCAGCAATCCAATGTAAATTTTCATTATGAGATTTTTTGGAATGGAGATTCAACCTAGTGAGGTTTGACTATAAGTCTACTCCGACTTGTTGACGCTTTTGTTAACGTGAAGATTGAGGCAAAGAGACTCTCCCGTATACCCGATCAAAATACCAACAGTGTAGCAAACGAAATCAGACCATAAGAATCCTACCCCTAGAAGCAGTGCCCCAGGTCGGGTTGCCCTGACCTGGTTAACCCAATCACTCTGATACAACTGGCTAGTCTCGACTGTGAAGGCGACAGCGATAGCCACGGCAGCCACAATGGAAGTTCGCAATCTCGGGAAACCCAATCCCACAACCAGAAAAACCATCAATGCCCATAAGGTGTCACCCGCATAAGCAGCAATAAACTCGGACACATGACTGACAGGATATGTCCGCGATGCGAGCCCGGCCCCCATCACGAGCACGATAAGCGCGAGGCATGCTAGTCTGTTGCGTTGCATAAGTCTTCCTTGTTCACCTCAACTACACTTACACGAGAGCGAATCTACCAGAACAATCAATGGAATCTGTAATCATGTAGAATTGAACTTACGGAGGCGCAAGTTGTCATCAAACGCAGCACCCGAGAGCTCAACGTCTTCTCCGAATTTAAGATCACATCCAAACATCGTAAAACTGACTCATAGAATTAGAGGATGGATGAGGATTTTCATTTCATGTAGCTCACTCAGTCCCCACCCTTCCTCACTGCAATCCCATTTGGCAAAAGAGGCTCGAATCCCCCTCCTTTTTTTCTCCGTAGATGGAATGTCACAACGTCTGCTTTTTTCGGAATTAATTCGTGCCCTTGCAATCCAGGGCGCGGAGGAATGCGAGTGGACGGCTGCCAAGCAATTACATCGATTTGATCGCCCGCTTTAACACCAGCTCCTTTTGAAATTGATCTCACTCGAATTTTGATCGTAAAGACTCGATCCCTGTGAAGGCCTATCCCCTTTTCGACGGTCGATTTCTGGACTTTTGCAGTCACCTCCAAGATCTTTCCAGAAACGATATGACTGGCCTCTTTTTGGAGTTTCTCAGGACTAAGGGGTGCTTTAGCAGCCCAAGAACTGAGATTGCTCACGGCAAAGAATATGCCAAGAAAGGTCACGGGAAATCTATTTTTCCTTAATATCATATCGAAATAGCAAAAGTGTGCGTTAACTGAAAATCTTGAAGTAATGTTAACATCCCCAGAGCTGAAAGCGAAAGTGGGTTCCAGGGGGGTGCCGAATTATCGGAACGCTTACAAAATCAGCACTACTGGGGTTCCTGCACTCCTTCGAGATCTCGAGGAAAGACGATTTGCGCCCAGATCGGCTTGTGATCAGACAAGGGCGTCTCTAGTTCAATAAGACCCCCATCCGTTGCCTTGGCACCAGCCAAGGTGTGATACAATATGTGATCAATCACTCCGTGATTCTTTTCTGGGTTTTGGGCGTTGTATGTGAACTCCTTGGATACATCGATCTTCAGATCACTCCATATGGGTCTGAATCCTGCACCCTCGACAGTTTTCATGGCAGCATCACCAATCTTGTTGTTGTAATCTCCAACCACTATCACCCGCGCCATTGTCTCTTTCGGGAGAACCTTGGTGGCAAGGCTATAGGCGTGGCCATCACTTGCTCCAGATTTACAGATATGTAGTGATAAAAAAGCGAAGGAAACACCCTGAATCTGAGTTGTCGCTCTAACAACTGATGCAGGATTCCAGCCGTGGCCCGTGAGTTTGTGTTCCTCAGTATTTTCTAGAGGCGTCCGACTAAGAATCGTCTTGTACTTATCCTTGTGATTGGCCGAGGATATTTTACCGACAAAACTATATTTCATCCCTAGCACCTTGCCGACCCGGGCAGTCCAATCTCCATCTGGAGCTTCATTAAAACCGATGATGTCCAGTTGATAGGGTTTAAACATGTCACCAATCTGTTCAGGAGTGGCACTTCTACTGAACTCAACATTGTAGGAAGCAACACGAACCGTAACCGACTCGTCATAGACTGGACAAGCTAGGTTGACTCCCACCACGCACCAAAATAAAAAAACAATCGATAATACTTTCAGATTTCTCATTAAAATTTTCTCCTAGTTTGCTCTTATTACTGATCCTTAAGGTTAAGGGCTTACTTATTCGTCTCAATTTCTTCTCACCATAAGATGACCGGTTACCAGGCGTGAGAATCCAAATTAATCTTCCTTCATCCAATACCAATTACCAAATAAATGTCCCTTGCTTCCTGAATTGTAACACAATTCTTCGATACCGCTTTCGCTGTAGATTATGGCAGCTTCCCCGTCGTGAAGAAATTGAAAAAAGACTCGGTCCTTGTGGTGGCAGCGACGGTCTGCCTTGCTGAATCTGTAAATGCCGTAATTGTGGGATGAATATGCGACTTGGCTTAAGTCGTCATTGTGTTGCTCAAGGGCCTCCTCCAGTCCAGGCCTCGCCAGCAAGAAGGATGCGTGCAGTGGCAGCTTGAACGCAACCATTAGACTTACTACGACAAGCATTCCGATGATAAAACCAAAGCCATTCGCTGGCAAAGAAGCTAGAGTGACCCGTTTCCACCGTGCAATAGCCTTCATGGCTATTCCTTGTAAAAGACAAGCAGCGCCGACTATCGCCCAGAGCATGATGCCGAAGAAAATCCAAGTGAGGTAATAGAAGCTCGGGAAAAGGGCCAAGTAGAAAATCACTCCCGAACATGCTCCTGAAAAAGCCAACGTTGTCCTTTCAACAAACAGTTTCCACCGATCCACCTTATTGAAGGCATCGCTTTCGTAAGCTTCATCAGTTTTTTCCATCATTAAAAAAATTAGGCTTCTGTATCTCGAAGGCTTTCCAGTTTTCTTACGCTCCGTTAAGGGTCCTAATCTAAACTCCATTTCACCACTTTCCTCTGGCGATCTCGATCCATTTTGGAAAATTAATTTATAGGTTGAAATTCTACCAGTATGCAGAGCTCTGATAAGTCAGTCCGGATTTCGTATCGTGATAGTAATTATGAGAGCCTCCATTGCTCGCCGTGTAGGTATATGAGACGGTATTCTCTGTCACCTCCCAGCCAAAAGGGCCGATTACTTTCCCAATAGTGTCAGAGTGTGCCGGCAATCTCTCACTGAAAGAATTCAAAGCTTTCCCAGGACGAGCAAAGCGTTGGTCGAGGAAGGCATTGAGTTCTTTTTCCGTGACGGTATAGACGGCGTAGTGATCGAGAAAATCCCGCCGCAGCGTGATCTCAGAAGCAGTGGATGGGATCAGATTTCGACCTCTCTCTGGCCACCAGATGCTACCTCTGCTTTCGTGTTTTGTGTCGACTCCGTAAATTCGGAATAGGATCAGAGCGAAAACTATCGGCAGTGCGAGAACAAGAACGCATATCTTGAGAATAATTTTGTGGCGCGGCGACTTGGGGAGTGGAGGGGGACCCCCCTCTCCCTTGATTTGCGCTGGCGTAATTTCATTCATGACAAGATGGAAGCGTCTACTTATGAGGGTTTTATGAAGGCACGGTGCAATCTCTGTGAATTTATTCCTAGCCGAACCTCCGAATCAATTCACGCCCTACCGAAATCCTACTTTGGCTTTTCAAAAACCTTCTGCACCTTGTCGAGATATTGATGAAGCGGGTCTTTTTCGAACTCGTTTCCCTTTCGGAGGTTTTTCTGCATCTTGAGATAGTCCTCAAACTCACCGCTCTCCTTCCGGACGCTAGACAAGTGATACCAGTCCATAAGATCAACCAGCTTCTGATGACGCTCTACTTCAGCAGTTCGAAATTCCTCGAGATTTCTAATCATTTCTTCAACCTCCTCTGTTTTTCCGTCTGCGACATCCGAAAGGATTTTAAGGTAACCCGCAATAACTGGGCGAAACGTTGGGAAACAACGAAAACTAAGGTGTGCAAGGAGATCATTGGCTGGCCTTATTGATTCAATACGTTCTTCTTGAGACTGAAGTCCTGCCACCTGACGCCACGACCCCAAGCTCACACGGAAGGCCTCTTCGTTTTCGTTTTTGAGATGCAGTTCTAGAATTCCGCTTAGACGTTCATCGGTTTCCGGAATCGTCATAGCCTCACTTAACTTTTTTTCAGAGAGGGCCGCCACTTGCAACATCCACCATCGCTCCAGACCTTTAGGCCCGAGGTTGGCCTGCGGAAAATGCGTCCTCAAAAGAATCATTTGTTCTCCCTCGAAAACGGCAACTTTACCCAAAAACTCGGCTAGGCTTTTTGCCCCCTGGTTCTGGGCGAGAAGCGCCATGACAAGAGCCCCGGACGAAGCCCGAAAAAGCTCTCGACTCAGAACATCAAGTCCGGCGATTGCCGCGCGGTCTACCAAATCCTCTACTTCAATCCAGCCACCACTCTCCATCAGAGAAGAATACATGCGACGATCTCCCTTACCATTTTTCCATTGAATGGCCTCGGCTAAGCCATCAAGAAGCCACGGTCTGACTTCTACCCTTTCTACGGATTCCCCCTCAGGAAGCGAACGCAGGCTTCGCTCCATGACAAGCATTTGCAAGATGACCCGCTCAAATTGTTTTTGCTCAAAAGAACTTCCCCGCCCTAAGCGAAGATAAATCTGCAAGCGATAGGGAGCTCCTCCCTCCGGTTTTAAAAACTCCAGCGAAATTTGGGACGACTTTCCTTTCTCAAAAGGAAAAATCTCCAAATAGATTGGATAAGGTTTTCCTGGGACCTCACCCACTAACCGATCGAGATCCGAGATCAAATCATCGGCATCTTGAATCATTGCCACACGTAAACTGGAGCCCCCCCCCAGAATAGTGAGACGCCCATCGATCGAGCTCGATCTGCCCTCTTGCCCAGACGAGCAAAAAGGAAGAAGACAAAGAACGAAAAACAGAAATCTCATAGCACGGAGAGCATTTCCTCTTTAAGACTCCAGAACAAGAGTGGAATTGAGCGCTTCCATTTTCTAAAGCTTCGCGTATTGGGTAAGCAGCACTCATGAACAAGCTAGACGAAATCATCGCCTACAAGAAGAAGGAGATCGAATCCCTCATTCCCCTCACCAAAAAATTGCGGGCATCCGCCCTTATGCGCAATGACTTTGGAGGATTCCGAACTGCTCTCGATCAGGGGCCGGACAAACTCGGAGTGATAGCCGAGGTTAAGAAAGCCTCACCTTCGGCCGGGATTATTGATCCAAACTTCGATCCTGTTCGTCAGGCCAAGCGCTACATCGATGGTGGCGCCACCTGCATGTCAATCCTGACCGACCAGAAATACTTTCAAGGGCACCTTTCTTTTCTTATAGAAATCTCAAAGATCTCTCCAATCCCGCTCTTGCGAAAAGACTTCACGGTCCACCAATGCCAGATTTACGAAGCCAGTGTCTCTGGGGCTGATGCCGTCCTTCTCATTGTGGCCGCGCTAAACGACGATGATCTTCGCAAACTGTATGATGCCGCGCGGGACGTGCAACTCGATGTCCTAGTCGAGGTTCATGATCTTCCAGAGATGGAGCGCGCTCTTGATCTCGGGGCAAACCTTATTGGCATCAACAACCGGAACCTCCAGACCTTCACCACCGACCTTACGACTACGGAAAAATTAGCCGAAGAAGTGCCCGACGATGTTACTTTGGTCTCCGAATCCGGGCTCAAAGATACTGCCGATGCTCAGAAAGCCCTTGATTCAGGAGCAAACGCCATTCTAATCGGCGAAACCTTGATGCGCCACGATGACCCTACAAGAGCGGTAGAAGAATACCTCGCCCTACGAACAAACGAGGAGTGAGTTGTAGGAGGTGAGATTTCACTTTCCAGCAACTGACTTTGGCATTTATTGGAAAATAACACCATACGGTAACTAGGCGAGTTGTGCCTGTTTAGCGGCGGCCAAATCAAGCTCGATAGCCTCGAGAACATCGTCTTCAGGATGAAAATCGGCAGCGTGGTAGGAACTCCGCACAAGCGGTCCACTCGCGACGTGACGGAAACCTTTTGAGAGCGCAATTTCCTTCCACTCATCAAACTTCTCGGGAGTGACATATTCCACGACTGGAAGGTGCATCGGAGTCGGGCGAAGATACTGGCCCAAGGTCAAAACAGTCACGTCAGCAGAGCGAAGATCATCGAGGGCCTGCGCAATTTCCTCGGGCTTCTCGCCTAAACCAAGCATGATGCCACTCTTGGTCGCGACTTTTCCTTCGGCCATTTCCTTGGCCTTTTTAAGAACGGCAAGAGAACGTTCATATTTGGCCCTACTCCGAACCAAAGGAGTCAAGCGCTCAACCGTCTCAAGGTTGTGATTAAAAATATGCGGGCGAGCTTTCATCACCAGATCGAGAGCCCAATCCTTGTCGTTAAAGTCCGGCACGAGCACCTCAATAATGATACCAGGATTGGTCTCACGCACTGCCTCGATCGTTTTCTTAAAGTGCTCGGCACCTCCGTCCTTGAGATCATCACGAGCGACCGCGGTAATAACCACGTGATTCAAATTCATGCGCTTAGTCGCCTCGGCAACTCGCTTGGGTTCGTCTGCTTCAAGATCATCCGGCTTCGCAGTTTTGACCGCGCAAAATCCGCAGGCGCGCGTGCACTTTTCACCCGCTATCATAAATGTGGCTGTTCCCTGCCCCCAACATTCCCAGCGATTCGGGCACTGAGCTTCTTCGCAAACCGTCACCAAGCTCAAATCCTTGATCATGGACTTAGTATCCCAAAAAACGGGATTATTTGGCAACCTGACCTTAATCCAATCAGGCTTTTTATCGAGATGGAGGGAAGAATCCATCTTCATTCGAGGACCGAAATTTCTGCCGCTACCGCAACCACTCATTACCGCTAATTACCTCCTGATTATCCCAAGCGCAATCCCTGATCTCTCCGAGATCTTTTTTCAAAAAGCTGTCCCTGACACTTTTCGAGCAGATATTGACCCTTCCACCCTCAAGCAAAGAGAACTGGCGCTCTGACACGGTCATGCCCCAACTCCTTCAAAGATGCTAAGCCGCTCCTTCAGATCTTGGAAAAATCGAATTAAAAACTAGCGCAAGGCCTAGACCATATCAGCAAGACGCCGGCAAACCTCTTCAACATTCTCCCGCGAGTTAAAGGCGGAAATCCGGAAAAACCCCTCTCCAGCTGCTCCGAACCCAGCACCAGGTGTTACAACCACTTGAGCCCCTTCAAGCATCTTATCGAACATCCCCCAGCTCGTGATCCCTTTAGGACAACCCACCCAAACATAGGGAGCATTTTCACCACCCCAAACTTTCAGCCCCAGACCCTCACAAGCTTCGCGGAGCAATTTTGCATTCGTCATGTAGTGCTCGACCAACCCGGCGACCTCGGCTTTTCCGGCTTCGGAATAAATTGCCTCAGCACCGCGTTGAACAGGATAGCTCGCTCCATTAAATTTGGTGGAATGACGACGCCCCCAAAGTTGTTTCAGAGGAACCCGCTCACCGGTAGCAGTTGAACCAGTGACAGCTTCAGGAATGACAGTGTAAGCGCAACGCACGCCGGTAAATCCACCGTTCTTAGAGAATGAACGAAACTCAATCGCACACTGGTGAGCCCCCTCGATTTCAAAAATTGAGCGCGGAATAGAGGGATCCTGTACAAAAGCCTCGTAAGCAGCATCATAAAGAATGACAGCATCATTTGCGAGCGCGTAGGCTACCCAAGCTTCGAGCTGCTCACGAGTGGCAGTCGTTCCAGTTGGATTGTTTGGATAGCAAAGGTAGATGAGGTCAACTTTTTCCTCGGGGATCGCCGGAACAAAGCCATTTTCGGCAGTGCACTTCAGATAGACTAGACCTTCATATTCCCCAGCCTCGTTTGCTTCGCCAGTATTTCCAGCCATCACATTAGTATCGACATAGACAGGATAAACGGGATCTGTCACTGCGATTTTATTTCCCTGGCCAAAGATATCGAGAATGTTTCCGGAATCACATTTTGAGCCGTCAGACACGTAAATATCGCCAGGGTCGATACCCAGTTCGGCATAAGCATTTCGCGCAATTGATTCACGAAGAAAAGGGTAGCCTTGCTCCGGTCCATAACCGCGGAAACTACCGCGATCTCCGAGTTCATCGACCGCCTTCTTCATAGCTTCTCGAGCTGCAACGGGAACCGGCTCGGTAACATCACCAATGCCACAGCGAATGAGCTTCTTGGCCTTCTCAGGCTCAGATTCAGTGTAGGCGTTGACACGACGGGCGATCTCAGGAAAGAGATAACCCGCTTTAAGCTTCTGGAAATTTTCGTTGATGCGAGCCATGACGGGAGGGGAATAACCATCCTCTGCCCGACTCGCAACCGAAATCACTCGCTGAGAGAGACCTTTATGGGCGAGATCACCCGTCTTTCACGAAAGGATTTTTGTGATTTCGTCAGCCCAGTGTCTCGCTAATCCCGCGTAGTCATTATTTCCTTCGGCATAAGTAATCCCGCGCGAAACATTAATGACACTCGCCGCATTCCGACTACTTCCAGCCAAAGAATCAAGCGACCCTCCCTGAGCTCCCAATCCGGGAACCAAAAGCGGCACATCCGGAAGATTTTCGAGCACGTCGCCATCGGCATTGGTCAAACCAACTACAAGCCCGGCAGTTGTCTTGCGACCCTCAGATTTTGCCCGTTCGCAAAGCTCGCCCACTCGCTCGAAGAGTTTCTTCCCTTCACAGTCTCGACGCTGAAAATCAACACTCCCTGAGTTTGAAGTCACCGCAAGGAGATAAACCCCTTTCCCTTCCCAGTCCAAAAATGGCTCAAGAGTATCATACCCTAAAAATGGATTGAGCGTCACCGCATCAACTTCCCAATTCTCAAAGTAACTTCGTGCATAGTATTTTTGAGTCTCTCCAATATCACTCCGCTTAGCATCTAGAATGACGGGTACTTCTTTGGGCATTTCACCCAATAATTGATCCAAAATCTCCAAACCCCGCAACCCCATCGCTTCGAAGTATGCGATGTTCGGCTTGAAGGCTGCCGCAAACTCCGCCGTCTCTCCAATCACACGGCGAAGAAATTCCGGAATTGCATCAACTCCTCCATCCGTCATGTCGGGCCTCGGATCAAGCCCCACGCAAAGAGCGGATCCAGTCGTTTCGAGGCGGGACTTCAGGCGTTCGGAGTAGGTCATGCCTCAACATTAGGCAGCCCGGTCTCGCTGGCAAGCCGTCGATGATACCAGACCAGCCAAAGGATCAAAGAAGAGATATAAATCAGTCCAAAATTCGAGGCAATTTTTAGAGGGTAATTGGTTGGAGCATCGGAAACTCCGTGGCACCCACACCTCAAATCCTCAATGCCAAGATTCCATGCATATGCGAGGGCCAAGTTGAATGAAATCAACATCCCTATCAGCATGACCGCTCCTCCAACTTTGGAATATGGAATCAAAAGCGCCACTGCTGCCAAAACTTCAAACCAAGGAACAAGGTAGGCAATGAATGCATCCGTTGGAGCATCAAAGAAATTACGAGTCTCACCTGACCAAGTCACCTTCCACTCAAATTGAAAATTTCCCACTGATTTAGTAAATGCCGAGAGGTCCTGAAGTTTTTCGTAACCACTCCACAAAAAAAAGACCGCAAGTGCGATGCGTAGATTCCATTCCAAAAACTGGGTCGATCGCATGGCTAAATACTACCACAACAGGAGCAAAGCGGCCAAGCCCTCATGAACCCAACAAATGCTCTCTTTCCTTTTTTCATCCAAGACACTATTTTACCACCCATGAAGCTTTTAAAGCATGCGATCATCGTCTTCGCAGCCAGCCTACTCTTACCATCTTGTGGGGGAGACGTCGAATCAGCAAGGCTTGCGAGCGAGAGCAGGGCCTCCGAGAAAATCGCTCAGGCTCTTTATAATTCAGCCATTGCTGCCGAAAAGGCAGGTAAACTTGGCCGGGCTATCAAAATATACGAGAAAATCGTCCTCCGCCATCCACTCTGCCCAGCTGCTTCGGAGTCCGCCTTTCGTTGGGGCAAGCTTTTAGAAGAAGAGGGCGACCTGCTTGAGGCCTTTGAAGCTTATGATGCCATCCTCACAAAATATCCAGCCTCCCCTCACTACGCTGAAGCCATGAAGCGGCAGGAAATGATCGCCACCCAAGCTACTGAAGGGCAAATCAAAGACTCCTTCATAGGCTTTAAGATCCGTTTCAGTCTAAAAGAGTGTGTCGCCATGCTCGCGAAAGTCCGTCAAAACGCTCCACGCGCCCCATCGGCCGCGAAAGCCCAATACGCGATCGGTAGAGTTTACCAATCTCGTGGAGATCAAGCCTCTCACGTGGTTCTGGCTATCACTGCTTTTCGCGAATTAACACGCGATTTCCCTGACTCGAAATTTGCCCCTGACGCACAATATCAAATTGGCGAAATCTTGTTCGCCCAATCCAAAGATGGCGATCAAGACAGCGCTAACCTAGATCGGGCCAAGCGAGCCTTCGAGGACGTAGTCATTCGCTATCCAACCTCCAAACAGGCCAAAATGGCAAAGGCCCAAATTGCAAGCCTTGCCACCGACAATATCCAGCGGTCTTTCGAAATCGCAGAGTTCTACCGAAAAAAAGGGCAGCTTTCATCCGCTCTTGTCTACTACCGTGACACTGTCATGCGCTCAAATCCCGGACCGCTGCGCACAAGCGCACAAGGTTGGATCAACAAGCTCTCCACCCAGTAATTCATGCTACGCGTCGTCCTTCTGGCTCTCAGCCTTGGCTTCCTGACTTCATGCGCCGGATACCAATTTGGTGGTAATAAGCCCGAACACCTGCGAGGAACCGAATCAATTTCCATTCCGCTTGCTAAGAGTCGTGTCATTTTTCCCCGCGTCGAAGCTCTTGCCACCAATTCTATGGTCGATGCGCTGGTAAGCGATGGAACTTACCGGCTCACAAGAAGCAGTGCCGCTGATGCAACACTTTTAATCACACTCGAAGCAATTGATTACCAGCAGGTTCGTTCTTCAACGGTCGATGTTCTTAGATCAGAAGAACTTCAGCTCCGTGTGACGGTTTCCTACAAATTAGCCGACAACAACCGCCCTGGAATCGTCCTCGACGCAGGCCGGGAACGGGGGGATTCTCGCCTCTTTGTGGATGACAATCTCCAAACCGCTCGCATGAATGCCCTTCCTGACGCTTTGCAGCGTGCTACTCAATCCATTATCGCTCGCCTCGCTGATGGCATCTAAAGACCATCCCAGAGTGCCCGTTGTCACCTTTGTCCCGACTCCTATCGGGAATCTAGGGGATATTACCCTCCGCGCGATTAAAACACTCCGGGAAGCTGATCTCATCGCCTGTGAGGACACCCGACATTCTTTGCGCCTCCTTAACCATCTAGAAATTTCCCGCCCTCTCATTTCTCTGCATGACCACAACGAGCAGCAACGAATTCCTGAGTTAATAGAACGAGCCCGCAAAGGAGAGACGATTGCCATCGTCTCTGATGCTGGCACACCTTGTCTCTCTGATCCTGGCCACCGATTCCTCAAAGCCTGCCGTGATGAAGAAATCGAATTCACGGTTTTACCGGGCCCATCTGCAATCACAACTGCACTTGTAGGATCGGGATTTCCTCCTCATCCATTTTCCTTCCACGGATTCCTCCACGTAAAAAAAGGCAAACGTGGCAAACAACTTCAGAGAGCCCTCGAAAGCAGCGAAACTACCCTGTTTTTTGAATCCCCACATCGGCTACCTTCTACGCTTGAGCTCCTGAACAAGTTAGCTCCAGACCAGTCTATCTGTGTCGCAAGAGAACTCACCAAGGCCTTTGAAACCCTGCATCATGGCACCAGTAGTGAAATTGCAGCTTATTTTTCAGAACGAAAGGTGAGGGGTGAAATCGTGCTCCTCATTCCTCCATCTCCTCAGGAAAATGCGCGTTGATAAATGGCTCTGGTCGGTCCGACTCTACAAAACCCGGAACCAGGCTTCCCACGACTGCTCAACTGGCAAGGTAAAGCGAAGCGGCAAAACGCTCAAACCCAGCGCCGCTCTTAAAATAGGTGATACTCTTGAGGTTCCTTCTTCAGACAATGCCTATAAACGTAACATCGAAGTGATTCAGCTCATCGAAAAAAGAGTCGGTGCCCCACTCGCGCGCGAGGCTTACCATGATCACACTCCAGCAAAGATTCTTGCCGAAGCGGAACACCGTCGATTGGCTAACAAGGAAAACCGCCAAAGCCGTAAAGAAGGTGATCAAGGCCGTCTCACCAAACGCAATCGACGGCAATGGGAGGAAGGCGGCAATAGATTCTTTTAGTTATCGGAGATCGATCCGAATCTTCCCCTGAAGGGGGTATTTTTTCATTCTTGTTCGAATTTGAGCTTGATTCCCCCCTCAATTACCCGACTCACGGAATTACTTGAGACAGGGCTCCGCTTTCTCAGATCACTTTTCACTCTATAAACAAAACCCCGTGGTCTAAACGACCACGGGGTTTTGAAAAAAATGGTAGCAACGGGTGGATTTGAACCACCGACAAAAGGCTTATGAGTCCTCTGCTCTACCCCTGAGCTACGCTGCCGCTGGGCGGTGAATTATCGTTGAAGCACGGTTCTGTCCAATAAAAAAAGCCTCAAGATTGATTCCACCAACGCTTCCACGGGAATTTAACCCCTCCCTAATGCTGCCTTTTTACTCTCGCGACCGCTCTCCCTGAAGTAACCGTATAAAGAAAGCCCGACTGATTGTTCAGCCGGGCCTCTTGAAAGTAATTAAAATTCGAGGATCCTAAAGCGAGTCGCCAAGCATCTTCATGGCGTCAGCAGCGCGGTTAGAATAACCCCACTCATTATCATACCATGAGCAGACTTTCACCATATTGCCATCGATAACTGTGGTCAGATCACTGTCGAAGATCGAGCTGTGAGGATCACCCACGATGTCCTGAAGAACGAGTGGCATCTCACTGTAATGAAGAATACCTTTAAGGGGACCTTCGGCAGCTTCCTTGAAAGCAGCATTCACTTCTTCAGCGGTGACGTCAGCACCAATTTCAGCAACCAGATCGGTGAGTGAGCCGGTAGGAGTTGGAACACGAAACGCACCTCCATTGAGTTTTCCATTCAACTCAGGAATGACGAGGCCAATCGCGCGGGCTGCGCCAGTGGAAGAAGGAATGATGTTTTCAGCAGCGGAACGAGCACGGCGAAGATCGCCGTGAGGAGCATCAAGAAGACTTTGGTCACCGGTGTAGCTGTGAATGGTGCTCATAAAGCCGCGCTTAAGGCCCCACTTGTCGTTGAGAATCTTAGCAAGAGGCGCTAGACAGTTGGTGGTACAAGATGCGTTGGAAACAATGTGGTGATTTGCTGCATCATATTCATTGTCATTGATTCCGAGACACATTGTGAGGTCAGGGTCAGAAGCAGGAGCAGAAATGAGAACCTTCTTGGCCCCAGCCGAGAGATGCTTGGAAGCACCCTCACGACTACAAAAGAATCCAGTGGATTCAAGAATGACGTCGGCATTCCAATCACCCCATGGCAGATTAGCGGGGTCCCGCTCGGCTGTTGCGTGAATTTTGTGTCCATCGACAATAATATGGCCCTCATCATAGCTCACTTCGCGAGCGAACTGGCCCTGCGAAGAGTCATACTTGAGAAGGTGAGCGAGGGTCTTGTTATCGGTGAGGTCGTTGATAGCGACGACTTTCTTAAGTTCGTCATCAGTCATTGAACGAAGCACCATCCGGCCAATGCGGCCGAATCCATTAATTGCGTAATTTGCCATGGGTCTTTCCTAGGATTATTAGGGTTGGTCGTTTTCCCAACCTATTTGGTGGGAAAACGGCGGCATTATGCAGGCGAGTCCCTCCCCGTCAAGGTTCGCCCGAAATGATTCAGAAATGGTGACTTCCTAGCTAATCCAACGAAAAAAAACTAAGTCTCCCTCCCAAGGAAGATACCCTCTCAACGGGATTAAAGAGCCTCATCACCTAGAATTAGAAGATTTTCTAGCTTGAGATTCCAATCTCCAAGGTAGTTTCAGCCCATCAACACCCCGTGATGTCTTACAAAGTAAAGACAATCCTATTGAGGCTACGGGCAGGTTCTTTTAAAGGAATTCCAATCAAAAAAAATAGATCAACCTCCAGCGCGGGAAAGTTGATCCATCATAAAAATGCTTTTCTAAAGATATTTAAGAACTTTTTGGCATTCTAGGCACCGGCTCCGGTGCAAAGTAAAACCTCACCGCTCCGGTTGCTCTCGGATTTTGAGCCTTATAAAAAAAGCACTGAACCCTTTGCTTGCTCAAGACTTTGAGCTGGTTTTCCCAAATTTCTTTTTGGGTCTTTCCATCAAGATATCCCACGAGAATCGGCGTTCTGCCCTCCTTAATTGGCTTGGTTGCTGTCTTCCCAGGTGCAATTCCAAAAGCTTTCGTTCCCAATTTCACCAGCACCGTTTTATCAGAAACATTAACAAATCGAATCTCACCCGGTTTGAAAGCCGAAGGATCGTCCTTGAGAAGAAGCATCTTAGGGTTATTCCAACTCATCGTAGCTGGATCGCGAAAAAGAACACCAAGACTCAATGGGGCCGCTGGCTTACGTGTGGAAAGCCAAGGAGTCGCTGCCGCATCCTTACCCTTCCTGATTTCCAACTTGGGAGTAGTCGGAGCCATGGTGAGAACATTAGTAAAGGCCCGCAGTGTCATTTTAAAAGGAATCGCCTGATCACCAGAAAGAAGAGCGGTGGCGGCGGGAGGAACCGAGCCTTCTGGTGGTTTGATACCCTTTCGAACTCCATCCTTTAACTCTTCCCTCCAGACAGGAAGCTCACCCAAAGCGAGAAAGCGAATGTGTTTCGGAGGATTGTCCTGAGCACTGGCCGCGAAAGCCAGGGCACAAAAACCAAGCGCGCTGAGAAAAATGCGTTTCATAACTTTTGTTAGCCTAGCATAAATCAGCCGCCGCCTCCAGCGAAAGGTTTCGGCGATTTCTAACCGCAAAACAATCTAAGCCTTGTTCGAGTTCACCGTGAGATCAGGGAGACTGGTAAATCCTGAATGGTGCCTGCCCGTGTGATAAAACCCTCAAGATCCCCATCTTGATCATCACCAGATAGCGGTAAAAAAGCTATCAAGCTGCCTTTTGGTATGAAAAAGGGTGGTGGGAATCATTCCCTCCACCCTGAAATTTCATCAATCTCTGGATTTATGAATCAGATCCCGAATCTTCGGCTACCTCTATTTCACCTTCTTCAGATTCCTCATCCGATTCATCGTCCGGCATCACTCGGGCCACCGCCTGAAGTTTTTCACCTTCATTCAGAGTCACCAATTTGACGCCTTGAGCATTACGACCAGTCTCTCGAACGTCGGACACTCTAATCCTGATACTTTGACCTCCATCGGTCATCAACATCAGTTCGTCAGCTTCCTCGACCGACAAGCTACCAACTACCGGACCAGTTTTCTCGGTGCACTTCATCGTGAGCATTCCAATTCCCCCGCGATTCTTGGCCATGTAGTCACCAAACGGAGTTCGTTTGCCGAGACCATTTTCAGAGGCTACCAAGAGACGGGCATCATCATTCACGACTGCCAAACCAACAACAAAGTCTCCTTCACGCGGTTTAATTCCACGAACACCTGCGGAGTTCCGGCCCATCGTCCGCGCCTGCTCTTCGTTAAAGCGAACACTCATGCCACGGTGGGTCACGAGCATCACATCATTCTTCCCTGATGTCAGGCGCACTCCGATCAATTCATTACCTTCGTCCAACTTAATCGCAATTGTTCCAGCCTTCCGGTAATTCTTGAAATCAAAGAGACTCGTCTTCTTAACTTTACCAGAGCGAGTCGCGAAGAAGACATTCCCAGCATCCTCGCGGAAGGTAATGTCATCACCATTTTCTTCATCAGTAGTATATTCCAGTCGAAGAACTGCCGCAATTGCCTCATCCGGCTGGAGATCAAGGACGTTTTTAATGCTCCGACCTTTCGAAGCACGAGAACCTTCCGGCAACCCATAAACACGCTCCACATAAACCCTGCCAGTGTTTGTAAAGAACATGAGGTAGTCATGGGCTTGGGCTGTGAAGAGATGCTCAACGAAGTCGTTCTCCTCATCGTCCGAAGCTTTTTGGGTCACCATGCCCTTCACTCCTTTTCCTCCACGAGCCTGCACTCGATACTCGCTGGCAGCCGTTCGCTTGATATAACCACGATTACTCAAAGTCACGATCATGCCGTCATTAGAAATCAAATCCTCAATGGCGATCTCTCCCTCGTCGGGAAGAATCGGGCAACGACGCGGAGTAGCATACTTCTCCTTAATTTCCAGAAGCTCATCCTTAATGATTGTGAGCACTCGTTCTTCCCGAGCAAGAATGTCGAGAAGATCTTTGATGTCCTCAATAATAGAATCATATTCGGACTTGATCTTGTCCTGCTCCATCGCGGTCAGCTGATAAAGCCGTAGTTCAAGAATGGCATTCACCTGGCGGTCCGTGAAAATATATTTATCACCAACAATGCTTGGCTGGCTGCGGATCAAAACACCTAGAGCTTCTGCAACCGGCAAATCAAAGTGGTATCCCTTAATTTTTTGGCGCGCTTCATCTCGATTTTTTGAATCACGAATCATCTTGATGAAGTCATCAAGATGACCCAATGCAAGAAGGTAGGCTTCAAGATTCTCAGCCCTCTCCTCTGCTTTACGCAAAAGGAAACGAGTCCGCCGAATCACCACTTCACGGCGGTGCTCAATAAAAGCATCGAGAGCGTCGAGCACACCGAGCTGCTTGGGACGCCGCTCGTGAATTGCCAGCATGTTCACCCCGAAGGAAGTCTCCATAGCAGTCAATTTGAAAATCTGATTCACCACGACCTGCGGTCTTGCATCGCGCTTCAAAGTGATCTCAATGCAGGTATCATCTGCCGAAAGGTCACGCATCCCGGAGATGTCGACCAATACCTTTTCACGAACGAGTTCGGCAATTCGCACTTGAAGGGTCGCACGGTTCACCCCATGGGGCACCTGCCGAATCATGATCTGGCTGGCCCCGGTCTTACTTTCCGTGACCTCCATGACACCACGCATCTTGATGCTGCCGCGTCCCGTTCTGAAATAGTTGTCGATCCCCTTGTATCCGCGAATCTCACACGCCGAGGCAAAATCAGGCCCCTTGATGTATTCCTTGATTTCATCAACCGTGATATAAGGATTATCGATGCGCGCACAGACGCCATCGATTACCTCTCCCATATTGTGGGCCGGAATATTAGTAGCCATTCCCACCGCTATTCCAGTTCCACCATTTACTAACAGATTGGGAATTGCCGCTGGAAGAACAACAGGCTCTTTACTGTTTTCATCATAAGTCGTCTGGTGATCTACCGTCTCTTTTTCGAGATCGGTCATCATGGCCGACCCCATATGAGTTAATCGGGCCTCGGTATATCGCATGGCAGCAGGCGCATCGCCTTCTACCGAACCAAAGTTACCCTGACCATCGACTAGCGTTTCACGCATCGTCCACGGCTGGGCCATATTTACCAAAGTCGGATAGATAGCACCGTCACCATGTGGGTGATACTTACCCATCGTTTCCCCCACAATGCGGGCACACTTCAAGTGAGCCTTAGAAGCGGACAATGAAAGGTCATGGTGCATTGCATAGAGCAAGCGTCTCTGCGATGGCTTAAGGCCGTCCCGCGCATCGGGAAGAGCCCGAGAAATAATGACGGACATCGAATAGTCTAAAAAGGACTTCGACATCTCGTCGGCGACATTTATGGATTCAACAAAGTCGCGGGCCGGAATGGGATCTTGGGTGTCGTCAGACATGAAAATTATCGGGTTTTATTAAACGTCGAGGTTTTGCACGTTGAGTGCGTTGTCTTCAATGAAGCGCTTCCGAGGCTCGACCACATCGCCCATCAGGACATCGAACATCGTTTCAGCCTCAATCTTATTTTCCGCATCAAACTGAACACGAAGCAGATGACGGGTTTCCTTGTCCATGGTGGTGGCATAGAGCTCCTTGGCATTCATCTCACCAAGTCCCTTGAAGCGCTGGATTCGCATCCCCTTCTTACCAATTTCGAGGACACGCGCCAAAATTTCAAAGAGGCTAAAGACCGGAGTAATTACTTCATTATCATTCTCGCCTTCCACCAGTTCATAAATCGGCTGATCCTCAGAGAAGAAGGGTTCGCTCTTCACACCGAATTCGCCGAGTCTCTCCAGCAACTTAGAAATACCGATTGCTTCGCCAAGTTCGCGGCGAACAGCGCGACGCATCTTACCTTCGAACTTCTCTTTGAACTGAGCCTCCTCTTCTTCCTCGATTTCCTCCCCAAACAAACGGAGATCTCGATTCTCAAGCGCGAAAGCTCGGACTTCTTCTTCACTCTTAAAATAATAAACCTCCTCTTCGTTTCCGGTGCGAACACGAATCATATAGGTCGGCAACTTGTTCCCGTCACGAGCCGCTAGGAGATTACGGAAGTCGCCCCCGTGACCTTCAAGAGTCCGAACGAAAGTCTGTAATTTGGCGAGAGTTGCGAGGACACTTTGAAGAAGATCCGAGTCAACCGAATCACTTGTTCCCGTTTGACGCAACAACACGTCATCCGATCCGAGTTCGATGAGAATCTTATTCATCGCCGGATCATCAGCCACGTATTCTTCACGCTTCTTGCGCGTGATTTTATAAAGCGGAGGTTGCGCAATATAAAGATAACCAGATTTTACCAATTCGGGCATATGGCGACAAAAGAAGGTCAGAAGAAGAGTTCGAATATGAGCTCCGTCCACATCGGCATCTGTCATGATGATCACCTTGTGGTAACGGACCTTTTCAATATCGAAAGCACCTTCTTGATCACCATCGCCGATACCGGCGCCAATTGCGGTGATCATAGCCTGAATTTCCTTATTCTGGAGAGCTCGATGCAAACGGGCCTTCTCAACATTAATGACCTTACCACGAAGCGGCAGAATGGCCTGAGTCGTTCTATCACGTCCCGATTTCGCGGAACCACCAGCGGAGTCACCCTCAACAATAAAGATTTCAGATTTAGCCGGATCTCGTTCGGAGCAATCCGCCAACTTGCCGGGAAGACCACCTCCGGACATCACCGACTTGCGAACGGTCTCGCGAGCCTTGCGAGCCGCTTCACGAGCACGCGCCGCATTGACCGCTTTGTCGATTACTGTTTTGGCTAAGTTTGGATTCTCGTCGAAGTAGTTTTGCAGCCCCTCATAAACTACGGAACTCACTACTCCTTCGATTTCAGTGTTAACCAACTTATCCTTGGTCTGGGAGCTGAATCTCGGATTCGGCATTTTTACACTAATCACACAGACAATCCCTTCCCGAACATCATCTCCGCTAAGGGCAGGGTCTTTGTCTTTGAGAATCTTGTTTGCCTTAGCATACTGGTTAATTGAACGAGTCAATGAACCACGGAAACCAGTCAGGTGTGTGCCACCATCCGAATTAGGAATCGAGTTGGCAAAACAAAGAATCTGATCGTTGTAGGAATCGTTATATTGAAAAACGACATCCACGAAGACATCGTCCTCCATCACCTTGCCATCATAATCGACTTCGACCTTCCGCTTTCCTTTTAAAAGAACCGGGTCGTCGTGCACTAAAGTTTTATTTACACCCAATTGTTCAACAAACTCCTCGATCCCACGTGCGTAGAAAAAAGTCTCTTTTTCGGCAGACTCGGCGCGTAGATCTTCCAAGTTGATCGTTAAGCCCGGATTCAAGAAGGCCAATTCACGAAGACGCTTCGACAGGCGGTCGAATTTAAACTCAGTTGTATCGGTAAAGATTGTGGCATCTGGGAAAAAAGTAATCTTGGTCCCAGTGACACCAGCAGGAACCTTATCAACGACCGACAATTCCTTGACTGTCTTACCTCGCTCGAAGGTGATTTCATGGAGTTTTTCGTCGCGGGAAACCTGGGCGACAAACCAATCCGAAAGGGCATTCACACACTTAGCACCCACTCCGTGGAGGCCACCTGAATATTTGTAAGCGCCTTGACCAAACTTACCACCGGCGTGAAGACTTGTCAGAACAAGCTCGATAGCCGGAATCCCAAACTTAGGGTGCATATCGACCGGAATTCCTCGACCATCGTCGGTAACGCTACATGATTGGTCTTCGTTGATAGAAATGTCGATCGTTTTACAAAAACCAGCGAGATGCTCGTCAATCGAGTTATCCAGAACCTCAAAAACACAGTGATGCAACCCCCTCTCATCGGGGTCACCGATATACATTCCCGGGCGCTTTCGGACTGCGTCTAACCCCTCTAGTTTGTCAATCTGTCCGGCACCATACTCCTGGTCACCAGAGACTCCGACATCGTCGATTTCCTCTTCCGGTTTTTCCTCTGCCATTAGGCGCAAATTCTCCGAAATTTAAGAGATTGCGGCAAGGTTGTTTCGCAAATTTTAAGTGTTTTTTTCGCAGATTCTTCAGGAGAGGAATGATCAGGAATTGAAAGCCTGATTTGCGTAATACGCGGCGACCAAAACTCCCACCAAAACAATCACGCCTAACACCAATATTTTGGTCACCAGCGCAACTTCCTCTCGCTCCCGCTGGGTCTCTGAAACCACCTGTGGTGCACGCCTTCTCGACCGGCCGGTATCCCAATCACGGTCTTGTCCGACCTTCTGACCCCCCGGCGGCCGAACCACTTCCTGCTGCGGTTTCAGACCAGAAAGAACATCGGGAGCCCCCCCTTCAGCTCTCTGATCTGGGGCCTTAGTCGGTTTACCGCAAGAAGGGCACGGAGCAGAAACCCCAGCAAGAAAATCATCAACCGTAAGAGAGATCTTACAGTGCTCGCACGTGAATTGAATCACGCCATTATCCACATTTGCCATCGCTCTCAGGATCTCACGAAATCCAAGGCAATTTCAACTCTACAATTCAAGTAAAGACAGCTGCCACTTAAGAAGAATCTCAACAGGGTCGACTCGACCCCCAATAATTTGTTCAAGCACACCACGAGAGGCAATTACCGAGGGATCAATACCTAGATTCACGGCAATTTGGTTCCGGCTTTCCATGACTTCCTTCAACTTTTGTTCAAAATTTTGATCGTAACTTTGTCGAACCCTTTTCAGCCTCACTGGCCACTCGGATTCAGGGATCCCCTCTGCCTCTTTGATAAGCTCTCGTAACCGTTGACTACGGTCAGGGCGCAGCTTTGGAGGGAGATTGATCTCACGTCCCTCAGCCAGATCAGTCGCCCATGCAATTAATTGCTTATTGGTAGCCACCATAAAACTAGGTCGATTCCATGAAGCAGCCTCACCGTCCCGCCAATTCCAAACGGCACGCAGAAACCTAAGCCCCGCAGGTTGCAGGCGACCACTCCCAGAAATTCTCCAGGATTCCTTCTCCTCACCTTCCCGCTTCTTAACACGCGTTTGAGCAGCCTCGCATGATTCTAGAAACCACTCGTAGCGACCTAGCTCCTTGAGCTTACCCTCCACTTCATGTGCCAGCGGAAGAAGATACCGGACATCATTGCAGGCGTATTCGAGCATTTTTGAACTAAGCGGTCTCTTTCCCCAGTCAGCCTTTTGAGAACTCTTCGAGAGTTCGACTCCAAAATACTGCTCCACTAAACTGGCATAACCAAATCGCTGATGTCCCAGAAGCTGGGCGGCGATCTGGGTATCATAAAGCATTGGCGGAACCATCTTCCATTCTCCGAGCATCAGCGTCATGTCGTAATCTGCTCCATGCATCCAGATCCGAGCGGACTTCAACCAATCAACTAAAGGATCCAATGACTCCTCCGAAAGGGGATCGATCAACTTGACCTCCTTACCATAGCAAACCTGCACAAGACAGATCCGCTCAGCATATCTATAGAGACTGTCGGCTTCCAAATCCAAGCCAACCCGACCATCACCTGAAGGCAAGGCCCCCATGAGCTCTTCAACGCTTATGTAATGATCTGCAGCCATGAAACAAAAAAGGAACAGGGAAAAACCCTGTTCCTTTGAAATTATTTAAATAATCCAGAAAAAGTCAAATGATCGAATTTAGATATCAAAAATCACTTGGCGCTAGCCAAAACACGGTAATAAAGGTGTCGACGTCCTTGAGCGGCAATCACTGGAACTCGGTAGACTTCGTAGTCACCCTCGAGCCTATGAAGGTTGGAAAGCTCTACAGGCTGCCAATTCTCCAGGTCAGTGGACTGCTGAGCCGTGTAATTCAGGTCTGGGCGACTTGGGTCGATGCCATATTCGATATAACTGAGTTCACCATCCACAACCAATTGAGGGAGGTAGGAAGGAATATCAGCAACTAGAACATCACCACCAAAGGCATACTCCTGATGGTTCGAATATCCATCACCATCAGCATCAGCTTCTGGGTTTGGATCGAATCCAGCGCCATACTGGGAAACAAATGCTGCGAAGTTGCTGTCCGGAGTAAACTTAATATCATCAATCAATGCCCCGTCAAAAGGGAGGCCGGTGCTTGCGCGAATTGCGGCGTCAGATCCTGTGAAGTCCTTACGGAAACGAAGTTGAACACGGTGACGTCCAGGAGGAATTACACCAGCTGCGCCCGGAGAAAAGAAGTTAACCAAGCCATCTCCGGAACCAACTCCTGGGCCAGTGGCAAGCACAACCCCATCAACCAGAAACTCCAAAACATCAGCAGGTTCCGCAAGATTGACGGCTATAAAATCAAAGGTTCCAGGCCCCGTGACCCAACCTGACATAGAAGCTGTCTGGCCGTTACCAATTGCAGGAGTAACGAGAGCACTTGGAGCACCGCCTTCTGATGGAGGACTAATTCCGTCTAGATTCGTCGGCAAGAACAGAGCCCGACTATCAAACTCGAAGTCAAACCCTTCGATATTTCCAGCTCTCTTAACTTCCTCCATAAACTTCTCCGTCGTCATGAGTTCAACATTGTCGACTAAACCGCGATCCTCACCCTCAGTCTCAGCGTCATTCTTGTTATAAATCCAACGAACGTTGTTTCTTTCTTCCGGAAGCAAGATCGCAGAACGACCCCATGCGCGCTCGCCACTGATAAAGGCATCCCAAACTTGAGGAACTTCTCCGCCAAGATTGACCCAGAGTCGGTCGGCACCTTCTTCAGAAGAAGTCTTCCAATCAAAGAGCAGAACACCTTGAGCTAAACCATCAAAACCAAAAGCTGAAGATTGATTATCAGCGAGGCCGACCGCACTTCGTGCCGAGAGTGGCTCAGGCACATTGCCATCATTGGTATCAGTGAATTCGAAATCCCAGGGCAAGTCACCTTCAAAGACCGCAGGGATCCCAGATAAGCCAATCGCATCGCCCAAGGCGACAGAAGTTGGCCGGACCACCACGTTGATGGGGAATTCAGCCTGAGTGCCCTCTGCATCCGTCAAAACGACACTGATGGTATACAAACCTGGCTCAGTCGGGGTTCCCGAGATTGTCTGATCATTTGCATTATAAACAAAGCCTGGAGGGAGATTACCAACCTGAATTGCTGTCGCACCTGAGGTCTGGAGAGTGTAATCAACTACGCCTCCTTGGTCGGCATCAATGACACGTGCACTTGTCAAAAGAGGAACCTGCTTCACAGGAGCGTCAGGGTCTGCACTTCCATTAATCGTTAACGTTGCATTGTTGAGAATAGCCTCATTGCCAGAGATGCGATCAGTCACACGGACAAGCCATGTTCCCGCAGAACCTTCACCCCAGTTACGCACCGTCATGAAATTCCAGAAAAAGATACTGTCTTCTTCGTGGTCAGCATTCGTCTCCGCCAAAATGCTCTGTGTGCCATTTGGTGAAATCAAAACAACTTCAAGGTCAGCCCGATTCGGAGTAATGATCGTTGCGTTGAACTCAACGTGCTCGACCCGAAGGTTTTCAAAAGGAGTTCCATCACCTCCCTGGGTCATATCAAATGACGCGAGCAGGGACTGCCCTGTATTATCAGGAATCACACCAGTTGGCTCTTCAGCAGTTCCTTCAGAATCACTCGAGAAGAAGGCCGAACGAGAGTGCTGAACGACTTCTCCAAGGAAATCGTTGGCGCTATTTACTCTGAACGACTCTGTAACCGCAGCTGCAGCATCAACTAGTCCAGCTCCGTAACTGTGATTGAAATCAATCCCAGCAGCATTTGTCACCCACTCCGCATTTTCACCATCAATCTTGAAGGCTGTGCGAATTAGGATGTCTTGAACGTCGCGCCAAGTGAGATCGTCATTCTCTTCGAGCATCATTGCCGCCACCCCTGAAACCAAAGCGGCAGAAGCCGAAGTCCCACCAAAATCACTAATATATTCGGTGGTTCGGATTGGGTTATCATCTTCGTCAACATCCAAACCGTAAGATGCCGCCAGCAAACTTTGAGCTCCACCGTCAGAAGGTGCAACCACCACAAGGTTAGCCCCCTTCTCCGAATATAGGGCACGCTGCCCAGCATCATCGATCGAACCTACCGCGATCGTGTATTTCGAGTTAGCGTAACCATCATAATTAGAGTTATCTTCGATCTCTCCTCCATCACCAGCAGCCCACACGAAGATGTTTCCTAAACCAACAGGGTTCGGATTCCCGGGAGTCGAAGGCCTAGAGCGTCCGAACAAAATTCCGTCTTCGAGCGCAGCTAGAGTCAAAGGCCCCGGTTGTTCAAGGTCTAGAGTCGCGTCGTCAGGTCCCCAACTTGAATTGTAGACATCGATAGTATCATTTTCGAAGGAGAGAGAAGCTGCTTCGGTCACGTCGTCCGTTAAGCCATCCGGTCCGAGAAGCCTAATTCCCGCAAGCGTCGCATTGGGGGCAACTCCAGAAATTCCCTCGTTATTATTGAAAGCCGCAGCAATCAAAGAGCCCACGCTCGTTCCATGGGTCAAAGCTGCGTCAAAAGTCGTGGGGTCAGCAGGATCGCCTTCAAGCAAATTAAGGTGAGGTCCAGTTGCATTCGCCGCGAGATCAGCGTGGTCGATTGACAAGCCATCATCGATCACTCCGACCGTGACCCCTTGACCTGTCGCGCGGTCTAAAGCGCCTTCCAGCTTAATATCAATACCAGCAACTCCTCCATTAACACCAATATTGTTAAGGTTCCACTGATAGGCCCCATCTTCACGAGGATTATCGATGGTATCGTAAAAAGGATCACTTGGGATCGCCCGCTTGAATCTCTTCTTTGAGAAAACAGGCTCTGCTGAAACTACCTCTGGGTCGGCAGCAACCCGAGCGAGCTGTGCAAGCACTTTACCCGCGGACTCCTCTTCACAAATCGCAAGATTAGAACCTTCCCGAACCAACTCCATTGAGTGAATGCCACAACGCTCCTGCACGTCTTGTAAGCTTGCGCCATTTGCGAGCTTCACGACGTAATGATTACGGAGGATTCGTCGCGCATTTGGATTGCGCTGCTCCCCATTAGGATAGAAAACCAAATACTTTTCGCCCCCAGGCTCAGAGGCCTGAGATATGATGGCCGAGATTGATCCAGCAGCAACTGGAGAAATCTTAAGTCGTCCCGACTCATCAAGGTGGCAAAGCTCGTAAGTGCAAAGGGTGAGATTGTTGATCAATCCGCCTTGTGAAAACTGGCGACTACCAGACGAGCTTGCTTGCCCGCTAACGATAGAGGCCGCGGAATCACCAAACGCGCTGCCGGACAGCGCGATGAGTGTGAGGAAGGTCATTGATGACTTTTTCATAGAAAATCGAGGTGGAAAATTAAGGTGATGGGTTAGAGCAATTAGGATTTAGTTCTGCTCGAACTGAACACGAAGGAAGCAAGGGTTAACATTATATGCCGCACGACTTAGCACACTGATTCGATCGTCATTGTTAAATACAATAAACCAGTTTGGGTCGCCCTGCTCAATCGTGACCCAATTTTCCTGATCTGAGGAATATTGCATAATATAGTCTAATCGAGATCCAACACCCGGGCGTTTAGCTACTTCCAAATAGCACTGATCGTTTCCGATAAGCACTGGGGTTGGATTAGGAATCGAGGCTGGGTCCGTTGGGCTGGTTTGAAGCCCAAACTCTTCCAAGTTGGTGTATCCATCACCGTCAAAATCAGCATCGGGTTCAAGCAATTCATCAGGAGTTCCGGGAGAAAAACCTTCAGTCACGAAACCAGGGTAAGTATCAATGAGATCAATATCCCATTGATAGAGTCGAGTGGAGCGATCAACTGCGGAACCTACTCCAGAGTTGCGAACGAACTCAACCTCCACCGAAAACTGTTGGTTTGGACCAAAGAAATCCGGGCCAAGATCATAGCCAGTCGGGATCCCAAGATCGCTACTACCAATCAGCTGAGGAAGCTCAGGGTTAGGTGGATCTGCTACAGGGATAGGAGGAAAAACTATTTTTCTCGTCTCGCGATCGCGGACCGAAAAGAAGATTCGATCATTACCCGAGAAAGTCGAGGGGTTAAACCCTTCCCATTGAAAGTTGAAAACAATGCGTGGATCAAGCTCCATGACCCCGTTATTCCAGCGGTCATCATTGGTGACGCGAAAATCATTTCCAACATCAATTCCTCCACTATCCACAGTACGACCCCCAGGCCCAGGGACCGCCTCCACCATTTCACGGTGAGAAGCACTCATGAAAAAATTTGCCGGATTCTCTTCACTCGAACCAAGTGCCGGGAATTTAAAAATATAGGTCCCGGGAACGATCTCTCTTCTGTGACGCTCAAGTTCGTTTGGGAGATAAGTCCGTGTCGACTCAAAATCGGTCAATTCATACCCGACTCCGTTTACAGGATCATTGATGAGATCATAGAAGATGACAGTGCTATTATCTGCCCAATTAAAACCTCCAAGCGGTCGCGGGAGGTCCGAAGGAGGTGCTGAGTACAATTCAACCGCTTCAGTTAAAAAAGGCTGAATGCTTCGTGCAGGAACAGGCTGACTAATAGAAACATAGACACCAACATCACGAACGCCATCACCATCCAAATCTCCCTGAGTAACGAGACCTGTCGTTCCACTTGGGCAAAATATATTAGGGGTTGTGTAAAAAGGGCTAAAGTTAGCTGCACAGCCAAGAATGGCGGCATTGCCATCGAAAACACGCACGAATAGCTCGCCACCCTGATACTCGGAATCGTTTGGTCCGATCATCTTGAAGACTTTGGTATCCCGGAAAGTGAGATCAAGGGTTTCAAGAAACTGTGCCTGAGCCAGCGTGGCTGTCAGTGAAAAGGCACCCGCAAGCAGGGCCGTAGATTTTACGATGTTCATTTTCGAAGGTGTTTGCAATGCATTTACATGTGTTTGGGGATCCTATCAATCGAAAAACTGTTCTTGTTTAACATTTCGGTCGATTGAATGACCACAAATCTAGAATTCTGCCTGAGGGGAGGTTAGCTGGCTGAAGTGAAAGGCGACAAGCGCAAAATTAAAAAGCAACTCGTCTATTTTTCGAGAAACGTGAACTGAAGATTCCTAGGAAAAAAAACCGCTTTTTTTACATCCCACTCAGATTTAGGGTCGGTCCCGTATTTTCGAGTTCCCGCCGGCCTTAATCCAGCGGAAATGCCGAAGAATCTCTTCTATTCAACGCATTCCCTGCAACAAAAGTTCTGTGTTCGTTTTAGTGCGCGCCAGATTGCGCAAAAGGGTCTCGATGGCCTCCCCAATTGGCAAACTGGCGAGGTGGCGGCGGATTTCCTGCACTCGTGGCAATTCATCAGAATGATAAAGCCGATCGTCATTTCTCGTGCCACTCTGGGGGATATGAATAGCGGGGTAAATTCGCTGCTCGGCCAATTCGCGATCCAGACGCACTTCCATATTACCTGTTCCCTTCAACTCCTCAAAAATCACATCATCCATGCGATTTTCAGTCTCAATCAGGCAAGTTGCCAAAATTGTCAGGCTGCCGCCTTCCTCGATATTCCGGGCCGCTCCAAAAAACTTTCGGGTTTCGGTGATCGCCTTGGGACTAACTCCGCCCGAGCCGATCGGACCACCACGTGACGCATTATTGTAGCCCCGAGCTAATCGGGTTAGACTATCCAAAAGAATCACAACATCTTTCCCCTGCTCAACCAGTCGACGAGATCTCTCCAAAACAAGATTGGCGACCTCCGCGTGCCTCTTGGAAGGCTCGTCAAAAGTCGAAGCAAACACATTTTGACCCACCATTTCTTCAAAATCGGTCACCTCTTCAGGCCGCTCATCCAAAAGAAGGATGACCAACTCGGTTTCAGGCGAATTCAACTGGATCGATTTTGCGATTTGCTTAAGTAAAATCGTTTTTCCTCCGCGAGGAGGCGCTACAATCAAACCCCGCTGCCCCTTTCCGAGTGGCGCCACCAAATCAACCACTCGTGTTGCGAGACCCGCGCCGTCATCGACCCCTTCAAGCACAAAGCGCTCTTCCGGAAAAAGTGATGTAAGCGAATCGAAGTGAGTCGGTTGCCCATAATCAGCCAAGGCCACACCATCAATCTCGAGAATCTCGAGAACCGAAAGAAATTTATCTCGATGCTTAGGTTCGCGGATTGACACTTTCAGCCGCTGGCCCTCGCGAAGGCTATATTCCTGGAGCATCTGAGCCGGCACATAAAGATCATCCGGGGAAGCCCTAAAACTACGAGATTCATCCCGAATCATGGCATAATTCCCACCTGTGAATTCCAAAACACCCTCCCCTTCGATGCGAGTTCCATGGGTCGCATAACACGAGAGAATCGTGAATACCAACTGGGCGCGGGTCACCCGGTTGGGAATACGAACCGGCAAGCGCTCAACTTCATCATAAAGATCACTCAGCGACTCTCTTCGGAATTTACTTAAATCGATCTGCGATGGCACCTCCGGCGGAGGAGGTGGAGGGGTCTCCACTTTTTTGGGAAGTTCTTTAGCTTCGGTCTCTTTAACCACCGAAATCTCATCTTTCTTCGGCGCCTCAGCCGAAGCATCTTCTTCTACCGTTTCCTGAGAAGCTTTCACCTCAACCTGCTTCTTAGCTAACTTTTTGGAAGCTGCTTTTTTCTTTGCCTCAAGAGCCGCATTTGCCGCCTTCTCAGCCGCTAACCTCGCAACCTCAACCGCCTTCACTGCCGCTTCTGCAGCTTCTGCAGCAGCTAATTCGGCTGCGACAGCCTCAGCCATCGCATCCTCCTTCTCATCTACAACAGCCTCGACCTCGAGCTCCAACTCTGGAGCCTCCTCGACCTTAGCAACTTTAGAAACTACTTTTTTCGCCGCCTTTTTCGCCGCCTTTTTCGCCGCCTTTTTCGCCGCCTTTTTCGCCGCCTTTTTTGCCGCCTTTTTCTCCGC
>Ga0206682_10000458_pt1 | contig 44647 bp, 58 predicted proteins | sample M240m12015metaG_FD_155444 | JGI IMG/M metagenome (GOLD analysis project Ga0206682, IMG submission 155444) | Ammonia-oxidizing marine archaeal communities from Monterey Bay, California, United States - M2 40m 12015 | ecosystem: Environmental > Aquatic > Marine > Intertidal zone | place: USA... | reverse complement strand
TATTTTTTTATAATAGCACCTTGAACAGCTGATTGATATTTTAAATCTTCTTTAGCTGCATCAACCTCCTCTTGCGTTTGAAAGCTTTGTGAGACAATTCTATTAGCTTCAGCAGTAGAATTAGACAATAGTTTAGATAGTTTTCTTTCTTTAAAAGACTCTAAAACTATATCTTCTTTTTCTATTTTTTGCCCTGTTTTAGCTAATGTTTCTCCAAACTGTTTTAGCTCTTCATCTTCTGATGTCAACAGCTCTTGCTCAATAACACTAGCAAGTCTACCTTCTTTTTTTGATTCTAAATATGCTTCTTTAGCCTTAGAAAGATCATTCTCATTAGCAGCTAAAAATTGTTTTCTAATTTTATTACTTTCTTTTTCTACTTCAACGCCTTTAGCACCAGCAACTGGAGGATAATACATTTCAGTTGAGGTGTAGTCATTAGCAAAAAGTTCTTCAGCTTCTGTATTATCTGCTTCTTCTGCTACCTTTTTTTCTTCTTTGAACCTGTCAATTTCTTTGGTTACAACAACTTCCTCTAGCTGATTTCCAGCCATTGGACCTATTGCTTTAGCTCCCCCGTCTTTATCTCTTTCAAAATATTTATTAGCATATCTTTGAAAAGCATTATCGTCAGCTAATTCAGGATATTGTTCTACAAGTTCTGTTTTTGAATAATAACCCCCGTCTTTTATTTTATACTTTGGCTCCTTTGCTTGTAATTCTGATTCCAATAAAGAATCTGCCTGCGGTAATTCCATAGTTTCGCCCTCTGCAATCGCAGGATTTGTTTCGGGCGTTAGCTTTCCCAAAAAAGAAGCTTTATATTTGTCTACTTCAGCTTGAATTTCAGCATTAGTTTTACCTTCAGCTTGCAAATTAGCAACTAAGTTGTCTAAAATTTGTTTTTGCTCTTCTGTTAACATATAGTTTTTTTTAGGCTATTGATAATTAAATTGTTCACGAGAGCTAAATAGCTTGCTCATGTATTCTTGTATTTCTTTAGGTTTTAGTTTCATAGATGCCAAGTAAGCTCTTGAAAACGCTATTGGATCATTTAATTCATCTTCACTTATATCAATTAAAATTCCGCCATCAGTGGTTACAGTATACATACCTTCAATGGGCTTTGTTGTTTCTACCTCTTTACTAGGCCCTCCATCACGGTCTGGAATAGATTCAATTTTCGTGCCTATTTTATCAGCAATCTCAACGCCTTTAATATCTCCACGCTTAATAGCTTTTCTTAAAGTATTTTTTTCTTGACTTATTAAATTTCCTTCGTCATCATATGATTGATTGAAAATTTGTTGAGCATTTCTATTTATATCTTTAAGTCTTTGAATAACTGCATCTTCTGATGTGTTATTATTACCAGTATTAGCACCACTTCCTTTTGTTCTTGCTTTTTCAGCGGCATTAAATTTATCTTGCTCTACTTTATCGTATAAGCCAGAAGAAACCTGAATCCAATCTTCTTTAAAAAAATCAAGAAGCTTCTTTTTATCAACCTCAGGCATGCTATTAACAAAACTTGATACAGTTTGTTTTGTTGGATCAAATGACTTTGCTAAATCTGTATTACGTGCTTCTCTAAAAGCTTCTGTACCAAAACGCTCGTCAGTTATATATTGTGTAAGCTTTTTGCTTAAATCGCCTTCACCTAAAGCTTCTGTATATTCTTCAAATGATGCACCAAACTTTTCTCGAGCCCAACCTTGTGCAATTCCTTGCTCATCACGCTCTATTTTGTCCATATTATAAATACCATCTTCACCCATTTTTTCAATAGCGCGCATAGATCTAGTCTCATATATGTTTTTAACATCTGATTCAAGAAAATCTTCTGAAGAAACTGTTGGTTTATATAAAACACTTGGTAGTTTATCTATATCTGACAGGGGAACTCTTACTGGTTCGGATCCATCTCTGGTAGGAAAATTACCTTCCATTATAATTTCTCCGTTTTCATCAGTATTCCATTTTATATCTGCTTCTCCATTTACTACTGCACTCCAAAACTCTTCATAATAAGGGTCGTTTGCATTTGACAATGTATCATTTTCTAAACCTGCAAGATACTTTTCAGCTCCAGTTAATAATACTTGTTCCGCAGCCTTATATTGCCCAGTCTGAGATTGAAGTGTTGTCATGCCTTTTCTATAATCAGCATAAGTTATTTCGTTATCTTTTAAAGCAATTGCTAACTTATTTGCTTTGTCTACCTGTGCTGTAGCAAATAAAGCTCTATTATTGCTCAAAGGCTCAACTTTTGTTTTACCTTTAAAATAAAGCCCTTCTTCCTGCTCCTTAGTTATTTTATCAAGTTGAATTTGACGGCTCATTCGCTGCCACTCTTGATTTTCTCTGTCTCTGCTTCCTCGGCTAATTATTTGCCCAGCACGTGAACCCTGTCTAGAGCCTAGCTCTATTGCTCTGTTGATTGCTTCTGAAGGATCATACTCTGCAATTCTTTGCCCCGCTAAGTAATTTCTAAAGCTTCCTAAATTTGTATCCATGTGTATCTAAATTATCCGTATTTTGCTTGCATAAATCCTGACCCTGCTCCGCTCGCGGCTTGGCTCATTCCTTCTAAGAACATTCCACGTTGTTTTTCGTATGCTGCAGCTTTTTGTCCGGCTTCAGCTTGTCTAACACCCATTATGCTGGCTAATCTATTATATTTAGCACCTTGAACAGTCATATCACCAGCTCTTGATAATCTATCTGCTTCAAACGACATTTGTGCTCCAAATCGAGCTGCGTCATTCTGAGCGCCCATATTGGCTAAATTAAACTGATTGTTAGCTGCAAACTGTGTTTGAGCAAATTGGTTTTGAGAGCCAACATTAAACTGATTCATATTAGCCTCAGCACCAAACCTGGTTTGAGCAAACTGGTTAAGAGCTCCAGCGTTAAATCTAGCAGCATCGTTTGCCGCGCTTGCTCCAAATGCCGCGGCTTGATTTTGGGCACTAGCGTTAAAAGCAGATGCCTGATTAGTTTGCCCTACATTAAACTGTGCTTGGCCTAAATCAAATTGAGAAGATAAATTGCCTTGAGCAAGTTGCTCTCTTTGTAATTGCATTTCACCCTCAGCCCTTCTAATATTATTAGCTTTAACCTGTTGATCTATATCTGCCGCAATTCCTGCTTTAGATTTTGCAGCCGCAGCTGCTAATGCTGTTGCACCACCACCTCCGGTACCAGCTTGTGCAGCTAAGTCTTGTGATGCAGCAAGCGATTGATCAGCTTCTTGTGCGGCCATTTCAGATGCTGCAGTAGAAACTTCTAAATTTCTAAATTCATTTGTAAGGCCGGTGTCGGCACCTGTTGCTAAACCTGCAACATTTGTATTAGCCGCACTATAACCTTGAGCGTCGTATCCTTGAGAAGTATAGCCTTGAGCACTGCCTAGTATAGGCATATCAGCCTGAGCAGCGCTTGCTAAAACACCTGCTTCAGCAGAACTTGGCGTATAAGAAGCACCTTGCATGCCGTCATAAGCGTTTTTAAATTTAAACGCCATTACTTTTGCTTCAGCTTTCTTTTTAGCCGCAGCTGCACGCGCAGCCGCTCTTCTTTTTCTTCTTCTTCCAAATAAAGAACCAATACCTTTTATCAATCCCCCGGCAGCACCTGCAAGTGCACCTATTGCCCCGGCAGTTAGAACACCTCCTCCATATTGTCTATAGTGTGAGGGATCATGCAGCTCTAAAGGTACTATTGTATTACTTGCTGTTTCTAATATAGTCTGTATAATCATCTTTTGTGTATGAGTAATTAAAATCTTCTAATTCGTCTAAGTCTGTTAATTCTAATGGATTTTTAAAAACATTTTGAAATATGCTTTCTTCATGAGCATATAGTATTCTTTGCGTTCCAGCTTTAGAAAAACCTATATAGGGCGCTACAAAATGCTCTACATTGCCGCCTGTTGATATGCTTAAATGCCCTGTCAATAAAAACCATACATGGTCTCTTTTGTGTATAGCACTAAAAATCATTGAGCCTTCTTGCATAATCATTTTCCTTAAGTATAAGCCATCAGTAAAATCATGCTCTAATTTAAATAGCTTTCCTCCCTCTCTTACGCACCTTCCGTTATTATGTATAAGATCTTCAGTTACAGGACTTTTATAAAGTTCTTTTAAAAACCCTCCAACTTTTTTTGAAAAAGATCTTTCAACAATTTTTTCTTTTATATATTTGATTAAATTCATATTAATTAATTGCTTGAGTTAACAGCTTCTGAGTTTACAGCGTATAGTTCTGCTTTTGTACTGGCATTAGATGCCGGGAGAACAATTCGTGCTTTTAATAAAACACCTTTGACTCCCGACACTAACTTAGTAGAATCAGCAACTACTGCACTATTTTCAACCTTATATGTTGTTTCTTCCGAAACAATCGGAGCGAAATATTTACCTTCCTTCTCTTTGAATGGAAATTTAATTATTGTACTCATTAAGCAGATTGCGTTATGGTTATTACATGTGCAGTAATACCTGTTACTCTTGAATTATTTTTATCTATAGTTATAGTACCTGTTCTTGAAGAACCTGTTGCATTTTCAGCGACTGAAAATGTATATTGGCCAAGTTCATTCGCAACACCTACTCCATTAACCCCGTTTATTAAAATCCAAGGTTGATTTGGTGTAGCTCTTGTTTTTATATTAGCTTTTTCAGCAACGTCATCGCCTATTATCAACGGTGTTGGAGAGGTTGCAGCAAACGTATGTGCTGAAGGGTATGTCCCTAAAGCAGCAGTTTCTTCGCCAGCTCCTGTTATAGTCGCAGTAGCAACAGTGTCTTCATATATCTTAGGCAATACTATTGTAGTTTCTAAATACCCACCATCACTTGAAAGCACTTCTGTTAAATTAGCATCTGCAACATTGTAAGTAACATCGTGTGAAGTTAATAAAAATGTTTTATCAGTTGCTGAAGCAGTCCATCTTAATGTAGCTGTTCTTGTAGCCACAGTATCAAATGGATGCGTTGTATAAGCGTTGCCAACAGATGTTCCAGCCGGAGTAGTTAATACACCGGATGCAGGTGTTGCCCAAGTTAAATCATATAAAGCATTAGCATTTCCTGAAAAACTTAATACATTATTTGTTACTGTATTAGGAACTGTTAACGGTATTGAATATAATAATTGTAACCCATTAACATCTTCTGTTGTACCGTTAGACGTTCTAACATAAGGCAATGGCGTTATGCCAATAGCTCCGCCCATACCGCTGTGATTTGTGCAGTAATAATACAATGATGGTGTTGCAGTAGTTACAACTATAGTAGTAGCAGCTCCAGGGTTGCCTGGAGTTCCTGTAACAGTAACCCCTGTGCCATAATCTGGCCCATTAGCGTTTACACTAAACATAAGAGGGTGACCTGTATTGCTACTATCACTTTGATCAAATGTATAAGTGTAACCTTCTACAAGCGACAATATGTTTTGTCGTATACCGTCAATAGTATAATTATTAGTTCCGTTGTAATTAACTACCTTAACAATTTTTGTTTCTGCGCCTGTTATAGCAGAAGCATTTAAAGAGCTAAGTGCTGAAATACCAGCTGTAATGAATCCAGGCTCCATGTAGTAACCTGTATTTGGCGCAATAACCACGTTTTGCGTTTGTGCACCAGGTGTTGATAATTCAACTAATGTTGGACTAACAGCCGCGCTTGTAACTGTATCACTTATAGTTATAGTAAGTAATGAAACAGCAAAAGCAACAGCAGCTCCAGATCCATTAACATCTAAAGATAATAACTGATTTGAATTGCCTATAGTGTATTGCACTTTAAAAACAAACTTGCCATCTACTATTTCAGTAGGATTTGTAATGTTAACTGTTTCAGAACCAGAATAAGTTATACTTATTTGATCTGTTACAGAAGGATTACCTGGCAAGCTAGGATCTTTAAATGCGTAATCTGAATTTTTAGGTGAAACAAATATAGCCCATTCAAGAATATCGCCTGTTTTACCTCTGCCAACTCTTTCTCCACTAATTATAGTATTTGCTCCAACAACAGCATCTGCTCTGTTTATTTGCAATGTAGCATCAAAAACATTAGCAGCAGTAGGAACAACACCAATATCGCTTAAGTCTGTTCTTAAATAATCAAGCTCCCAGCCTCCCGTACCTTCATAACTAATGTTATTAAAAGTTTTTACTAAAGACGGGCTGTCATTTAATATAGGCTCAACGTAAGATTCTGCTGTGCCAGCATTGTAAAAATTATTTCTAGTTACAGAAGCATCATTATGTTTCCACAAAGAACCTCCACTAAAAGTGTAGTACATGTTATTTAAACTAATACCACCCTCTTGTTTAAAAGATTTAAAACTACTCCACCCTTTTGAGTTTTCATCAAATGATATTGTAAAGTAATTATCGCTAGCTGTAGCAATGTTTGTGTCATCATTGCCCTCGTAACCTTCGCCTATTATAGTTAAATTATATAGCCCATGATATTCATCATATGACCCTATTATTTCAGTTGAATTTTTTAAAGCGTCTCTAAAAAAATCACTCATTCCTGCATTTGAAATTTCTACAAGTCCATTTTGAGAAAGTCTTAATACAGTTCCTCTACTTTTATCTGTAAAATATTTAGCATAACCGTAAGCTGCAAATGACTGCGCATCTTTTGAAATTCCAAACTCTCCAGCATAGGGTGCTATAGTTCCTAAAAATTGTGTGTTACTAGTTACTGGTATAGCTCCTCCCTCTGCGGAATATATAAAGTCTTTATTTATTGGAGACCTTGATATTTTATCTTCTTGAGCAATAATTATTTGTGTATCGTCTGCAAATATCTTTTGCACTGATCCATCTTGCGGGTCTAGCGATATTGTTAAACCACCTTCAGCTTCATTAAATTGATTTATGTAATTTATATTTGTTCTAGAATTAAATAATCCACTAGAATGTATAAGAGTATTAAATCTTCTTTCTTCAGCAAAATTTTCTTTAACAACATAAGCTCTAACACCTACATCAAAAAACTTTTGATTAAAGCCTGCACGTAACCTATTTAGCTCTACATGTGTTCCTGTAGAAAACGTTAACAGATAGCAGTTAAAAAATACAACGTCTATAGTTGCTCCGGAAGTGTTTAATAAGTTTATAGCACCTCCTGTAGATGTTTCATAAAATATATCAAGATCTGATTCAAAAGGCTCTGTTTCGTAAACAACAATTCCAGAGCTAATTGTAGCGCCTGCATCTGTTCTTGTTGGAACAGTAGCGGACCCTGAAGGATTGTTAATAGATTGTACTTTTGTTAAAGACGCCGTTACTTGATTAGCCCCACTTAGTACCTTTGGATATACTGAAACATCACAAGGTGATATAGTATTTGAAGTACTTGGCGGTATTACAGCTGTTTGATCTCTTGGTATTTTGTTAATACTGTCTCCTAATCTTGAAACTGTATTAGCTCCGCTAACTACTGAAATCCAGTTATAATATTCTTGCTCTCTTTGTTTTACTACAATTCTATACGAATAAGCCCAGTCTAAACCTTGTAAGGTTTCAACTGTTGCTTGTGAAAAAGAAACTCGCAAAGCATTAAATACATTAGTACTGTCATATTCTCCAGCTCCTGCATCAATAAAAACAGTGTCATTACCTGTGCTAGATAATATTACGGGAGATTGTCTGCCGAATTTATCAGCTAAAACAATACCAACTTGATATGTTCTTCGTGATTTTACCGACATATGATCATCTAGTGCTGTATATCTAGCAGATGTTTCACCTGTTCTTGCAACACTAAATGATATATCTGGTATATCAAAATTTTGTAAAAAGTTACCATAAACTAATCTACCTCCTGCTAATTCTTGTGATTTAGCTTTTCTAGGGACAGCATCGTATATTCTAGTTAATTGATCCCCTGGTAAAGTTTTAAATGGATCTTGTGATTTATAAAAAAACGTTGTTAATGATTCTGTAGTAATAGGCTTATCTTCTACAACATATAAAACAGAAGATTGACTTTCTTTATATATTAATTCAACACCTGTTATCCCGTAACCAGATGGTGTAGGAACTGAAAGTTGTACTGATTTTACAGCATTAACAAATGTTTCAATTTCACCAAAATCTGAAATGCTTCCAGTATTTATTGCGTCAGGCAATCCTAATCTTGAAAAACATATTGGTGTAAACGGTGCTAAAATGCTATACTCGCCATCTTCAAATTTCCATCTATAAGAAAATCGTATTAATTTATTTTCTAAAAAATTTGATGTAATTAAGTTACCCTCTTCGTCAGAGTCTGAAAGCTGTAATATATTAGCGGCTTCATACGGCGAAAATTTAGCTACAGATATTAAACTATCTATATCAACAGCAAGATTATAATGTCCTGGGTTGTTAATAGCTGTTTCAACATTTATTTTTCTCGGAGGATTTCTATCATCTGTCCAAAATAATAAATTATCAACTAAGTTTATACCTGTTATAGGAAAATCTTTATGAAAATTTAAAGAGTTACTATTAACAAGTACTGTAATTTTATCAGCTTTTTGATCGTACTGAATTATTTGTGATTTTTTATTAGAAGGGTTACTATGATCATATTGATCATTATTAGTTATATAATAAAATAATTTTTCATTACCAGTGTCTTTGTATTGCCCAATTACCTTAGCGTTAGCAATACCACTCGCATCGTATATTAGTTTATTTCCTAATAAATTTTCAATTGCACCTGAATCAGAGCCTTCTGACTTGCTTACATTTATATTCAATGCTTCTCGGTATTCACCGGGTTGCAATAGTCTATCATCTAAATCACGATTCATTCGACTCGCGCTAAAGACTCTTTTAATTTCTGGCATAAATTTAATGTTTAATCCACTTAGACTTACCTCTTAATACTTGTGCAATTTCTTTTATTTTCATATTAGATAGCCGTATTTTTGCATTACGCAGTTTAGCGTATGCTTCTTTTTTATACAGTCCTGCAGCACCGCTAGCAGAAGGTCTTAACTTGGATAAATTATATAATATATTAGCATAAACAGCATCTTCGGCTAGTTTAGGCACTAATACATTGGCAAAATCACCGTTATCTCCAAGTCCGTCAGAAATATAACTTAAAACAATTATATCTCCTTCACCAAACATTGAATCAAAATAAATCTTACCAGCTTCTAAGTCTAATACATAAGTACCGTTTGCATTTGCACGTTCCGGCTCGGAACCATACTTTGCACCATAAGCTTCATCTCTTACGTCATATTCTTCACTTTCGTAATTTTGTTTTTTAGTTGAAATATCGCTTTTGCCAAATTGTTTTAGCGTTTGAGATGTTTGCTCATATATAATATTACCTTCTTGGTCATATATATAATTATAGTCTTGATCTTGCGAGGCTGATTTTGTAGGCTTTAATCGTTTGCTATTTTGCAAAGGTCTTAAATTGCCATCAGCATCTAAACAAGATATATCAACATAATTTACATAATCTGAAGGTAATGATATTTGTAAAGTGCTGCTTAGCTCTATTTCCATGTTTTTTTCTGCATGAAAAATATCATAGCTAAACTCTTGCACTGTTCTTTGAGCCCAGAATGCAACTTCATATCTTGGAACTTTAGGCAACACTTTTCCGTCTCCTGTATATCCAACTATAAAATTGTTAATTATATCATTTAAATTAACTCTACTATAGTATCCTGGTATAGCGCTTCCATTACCGCCTTCTGCGGCTGAGTAGTTATCTACGTCTAAAGGTTTTCTTGATATTGCCATTATTGTTCAGTTGCTTGTAGTTGTTGATCTTTACCTTGTGCAAATCCAGATATGTCTGCTTGTTTTATAACTACACCTGCATATGATAATATTTTCATTACTAAATTATTTTGCTCGGAAGCATGTAAATCAAAATTATACGATTTAGCTGTTGCAGTATAGCTATCTGTATCTGGATTAAAGGCCGTAGAATCGTATATGGGCTCATTAGGAACGCCTGCAGCAATCTGAGGAGCTGTTGGCATTATATAACCCCATTTAGGATTTATAGGCTTTTTAAGGTACTCTAATGTAACCCCAGAACTTATTGAACTGGGTAATATTTTAATGCCGTTTCCTATAATCGCGTAAACTGGTTGTGTTGTTGCAGGATAAGTAAGCGGGGACAATGTTATATACTTAAGATCTTCGTGTGATACAAAATCCGCAGTAGCTCCGTTAACAGAAACAACACCCAATTTATAAAAGTCAGATGGAAAAGCAAACATTTCATTTGATTCTGTTAAAGCAGAAGAACCGTAAAAAACATTTATTTTTTCAGAGTTAGTAAGTACTGGGTCTGAAAAGTCTGTTTGTACATTTATACCAGACTCGTACATTACTTGTTTGTTAAAATATCCTTCAAATATTTCGTTTTGCGCAAGAGCTGATAATCTGTTAAATTCTTCCGGTGTAATATAACCTCTATTCTCTTTGTTGATTACAACAAGAACAGTTTTGTATACATCGTTTATATTTATCATTAGTATATTTTTAGTTAGGCGATATAAGGCTAATTTCTTGCCTTATATCTGGTAGTATTATGAAAGTTTTTTCATAATTGACTTCATAAGGTCAACGCCTTCATCAGTTTTAAAGTATTGTGCTAATGCACCATATGGATGTTGATCAAAAGGAACAGTCATTACCTTTTTGCCATTGGGGAATTTAAATACTGTATTTTCATCAGTAAGTTGTAAAATTCCAGATTCAACAGCTCGGTTTGCTAAGTTCCTTAGCTTAATGTCTTCATCTTCTGAAAGCTCTATAAAAAGCGTTGGATTGTTTTGCGCAAATCTATACGCATCACGTTTTAATTCTTTTGATGTCATAGTAGCTACTGAAGAACCTAATTCAGTTCTCATTATAGCTTCTAAGTGTTCAATATCTAAAGATCTAACTAAGCTTAAAGCTTCAATTTCTAATTCCATTACTTCAACTTCATCAGCTGCTTCAGCTGCTTCGTCGACTTCTTCCCAAAGCACATTTGTTAATGGGTGATATAATGATAATAGCTTTTGTAAGCTTTGCATTTGTCTTGGTGCTTCTAATACACCATCTAAAAAGATTATATGGCCAAGAGTTGCAAAACCATCTTGTTCATCTACAAATAATGATTTTTGATTTGTAGCATATCTGATTTCTTTATTTTCACCCTTTACTTCATCAAAGTATAATAATGGCTTACGCGAAGTATGCTTTGATTGAATGGTCCATGTTATTGGAGACCTGTTACCTTTTAAAATATAAGTTCGATCTTTTATTTCCCAACCCGTTTCAGGATTAGTTTTTGTAGTTTTTGTTGACATAATATAAAATATAATATAATAATTAAAAGTAGAAGTTACCCCCGTCTTTATAACGAGGGTAATTCCACTAAATATTCTTAAGCTTTAAACAATACGAAGTTGTTAGCAGCTTGTGCAATAAGACATCTTTCACTTAAGTAGTGCATTCTCATCTCATCAATTGGAGATGAAGAAGCTCCACCAACAGATCCAGTAACCCAAGACTTGTTCTTACGATTTTCAGTTTCCGATGCACGGTAACGTACGTGTAAGAATGGACGCTTGATGTTAGCTCCAAGTTGTTGGTCATATACTGTTGAAGTTCCAGCTGGTACTAGTACTCCTTCAATATCTTTAAAACCACCTCTTGTAGACCAGTCGTTTAAGTATTTCCAGTCAGTTTTGTAGAAGTCATAAGACCCACGACGGTATCCTGTAAACCCTAAGTTAAGGGCCATATCTTCAGAATTGTTAAATACTCCGAAAGAAGTTCCTCCAGAATATCCACCGTTTTGTTGAGCTAAAATGTCATCAATCTCTAAAGAAAGATCACGATTTAAGAAAAGCATGTTTTCTTCAATAGCTCCCTGCTTATCTAGTTGCTTAAGTACTGCATCAAAATCAGTTAATGCTCCACCTCCAGAAGACTGTGCTCCAAAGTCAGAATATACATTACCACGAGATTCGATTGCCGCAAAGAAACCTTCAGTTCCTTTAGCAGTAGCAGTGATGTTAGCATCGTAAAAGTCAAGTGTAGCACCTGTATTAGCCTGCTCCACGCCTTCAACCATACTCATCTCTAAATAATCTTCCCAACGTAGTCTGTTTTCGTGCTCAGACTTTAGGTACCATAGGTATCCGCTAGCTCCATTTTCAGAAGAAACTTCAATCCATCCGATTTGAGCAGTGTCAGAACCGTTGATAGAATAGTGCTCTTTTAAAATAACTGGGCTATTTGCAAAAGTAGCATAGCTAGGATCTAGCTTTTCAGTAAAGTTAGAAGATCCTTTAGCAAATTCAGAACCGTAAGCTAAAGCAGTAAAGCGCTGAGCTGTAGTAATAGCAGCGTGCCCTTTAAAAGTTTTAACTTGGAAGTGCTGTCCAACTACGTTAGTAATAATACCTTTGATAACTGCATCTGATCCACCTACAGCTGAAGTAGCTGAAGATTGAGCTTGAACCATTACTGTTTGTCCCTTACGGAAGTTACAAGCAGTTGTTCCTTGTGTAGTTAATCCTAGGCTAGTAGGTTGTGCAGCTGGTACGTGAAAGTTAAGTACCGCACCACCGTTAGCAGCTTGAGCAACAGCAGCAGGAGTAGATCCTGATGTTGGCATTGTTCCAGCATTACCTACACATTGTAGGTTTGCATAACGTGTGTGTAATCTACCTTGTTCAGTCCAGATAATTTGGTCTGAAGTAGTAGGCATCTCAGCAGATACCATACGAAGGAAAGATCCAATAGAGCGATTTCCGTAACGCTCTACTTCTTGTTCGTAAACATCTGGTAAGAATTGTTGTGCCCACATATTAAATGAGCTGTCTGTAAAATCAATGTAATTTCCAGCATATAATGCTTTGCTTTGTGTTGGTTGCAAAGCAGCTGGTATACCGCTTGTAAAAGCCATAATAAAAAGTTTTTAATAATTGTTTATTTCCATTTTATACGCAATTTATCAGAATTATTAGAACTTACAACTTTAACTGGACTATTAGAATATTGGGCTTGGGACGCAGCATCTTGTCTTGGCGACATATCAATATTTTTAGATTGCTTAGCACTATTTTTTAAAGCGTCGGCACGGCCTTGCTCATAAAAGTGATTAGCTATTTTATCTACATTTTCTGCTGCAAACAAAGCTCTATGGTATTCTAATGGTTTTGTTATCTTACCTGTTTTTTCATCTAAAAAACCAGATACGAAATTTGTAAGGTCTGACTGTCTATCTCTAACTTTATTTGAATTTTCAACTTTAAACCTATATTTTTTGTCTCCTACTTTGAAGTCAAAACCTTTGAACTCCTCGTTAAAAACTTTATTAGTTGCTTGTTGAAAAAATTCAGAATTTTGGTTATTAATAGATTCTGACTCTTTTGCTTGTTTATAAAAGTCAAAAGCTTCTTTATACTCCTCAGGAACATTACTTTGCTTTCTTAACTTAAGATCAGCGTAATATTTCTCCTTTGAACTATTAAAATGATTTTGTGCTTTATATAAGTCTTCTTTAAATGCTAATTGCTTAGCTTTAGTCTCGCTTTCGTCTGCTGCTTCTTCATCATATCCAAATTTATTTTGCATCATGAATGAAATATCAGCATCGTCTAAATGAGGCTTTGTTGCTTTTAAATATTCGTAAACTAAGCTTGTGGGCTCAAGAGCTGAAAAATCTCTATTTAGACTAACGTAGTCTTCAAGACTTCCACCTGTTTCGTCCATAAAGCTTACTAGCTTTTGAATATCCTCCGGCATTTCAATATTTTTTTCTTCTGCCTCTTCAACTGCCTCAACTATTTTTTCTTCAATAGATTCTGGAGTTAGAGGCGTTTCGTCTGATATAAGCTCTAGCGGCGACCCCTGCTCGTTGCTCTGCTCGGCAGATTCTTCATTTGGTTCTTGCTCGTTTTCTTGCTGAACTTCTCCGCTAGCCTCGGGTTCGTTGCGTAAAGGTACTTCCTCTGGGCTTGACTCTTGAATGGCATTTTCTTCTGTGTTTACTGGTTTATCCAAATTAACTTTGTAGGTTCCATCGTCTTGAAATCCATACTCAGGACTAACTTCCCCCTGTTCAACAGCCTGTTCAATAACAGCCGCTTCTTTTTGTTGAGCTGTTGTGTTTTCAACACCATCAACAGCTTTTACTTCAATGTTCTCTTGTTCCATAATATATAATAAGATAATTAATAATTTTATTTAGCTTCAAACCTAGATAAGTCAAAACCGCCTAAAACATCATTGCCTTTTGATTCAAAGGACTTTTTTGGTTTTTCTGTCCTCGGTGGGCCAGCTATAGAGTTGACAGATATATTCTTTTTATCTGCTATTCTTTCTTGTGTTTCACTTTGTTTTTCAACTAATTCTTTTTGAGCTGAAAGTTCAAGCTCTTTAAGCTTAACATTTAGATCATACTCAAACTGCATTAATTCTTTTTTAGTAGACGCTTCATATTGCATCTTTTTAATATCTAATTCATTTTCAGTTTTTTGAATTTGAATTTTAGATTCAGTTGCAATTTGCGTAGCTTGTACTTTTGCTTCTTCAATTTGAATTTGTGCTTGACCTTGAGCTTCAGCTTGTGCTACAGCCGCAGCCTGAGATTGTTGCGCGTCCGCTTGTTGCTTTTGTATTCTTCTAAGCTTTAAAAGTTGGTTAGCTAGCTTTATGTTTCGCACTTGCCTAATATCAATAGCATCTTCAAGGAATATACTTCCTTGCGTTAAAGCCATTTGTATATTAGTTTCTAATCTAGACTTTTCTTCTTCATCAGGTTCTAAATCTAAAAATATACCAAAATCATGCAGATGTAGCTTGCTTAATTCTTTTAATGCACCTACTGAAAAATTACCAATTGAATTTATAAAAATTTCTCTTGTAGGGTGAAATTCTAAAACATCTTTAAACCTTAATGATATACATTCAGCAAGCTTTTTAGTTATAAACATGCTTGAGTCTAATATGTGTCTTGTTGCTACGTTACTATTAGCAGCAGCCATTTTTTGCACACCCACTAAAGCTTTAGGATCTGGATCTGAGCCATCTCTAGCTTCATTTAATCCGGTTATATCGCGTATCATTTGTAGATACTGATTATAAGCACCAATAAGAAGCTGTACTTGGTTACCGCCGCCTCCGGGTAATTCTTGAATTGGAACTTTACCGGGATTTGGGTCACCTTCAACAGTTAATGATCTACCTATAATAGATCCTGTTTGGAAATACATATTTAATGCCTCTTGCGGGTTATATGATGTTCCATTACCTAAATCAATTTCAGCTAAGCCATCTGCGTCAAGATAAACACCTGACGGTGTCATTCTTTGTATTGCTTGCTGTAGTTTTAAATGCGTTAACTGAATTAAATCAGCGTATGGTGTCATTTTAGAAACTAAAGAGTTTATTTTACCCTTATATATTCTAGGAGCACAAACAACATAATTCATAAGAACCTTATTCACATTTGAATTAGGTCTAATCATATTACTAGCCTTTTGCCATTTTAAAAGTTTGTTTTGCCCTAAAATGTAAACGCCTTCATATAATACTTCTTCAGCTTTCGCTACTTTTTGAAATCTAGTTCTTTTATCTTTTGGTGGATCGAAGGTATCGTCTTTTTTAATTGCCTTTTCTGCACCTGTAGACGTTTCTTTAATTTTGTATACGTTGTTTCCCCATGTTTTCCAATTAAAATAAAGTACTGTTGCTACATTGTTTTCATCAGTATCGTTATTTTTATTGTCATTAAAGTTCATATTGTAATTAGCCCAGCTATTACTTTTTTTAGATATTTCCTCAAACTCTTCGTTATTTAATGAAGGAAATTGTTTTTTAAGTTCGTTTAATTTAACTTTTTTAACTTCTCCAAAGTAATATACGTCATCAAAATATGGGTCTTCAGTATATGAATATACTAAATTTGCAGGATCAACATAGTCTAATTTAACACCATCTGTATTATTAAAAGAATGTTTCATTGCACCTATACCTAAAACTGTTAAATCATAATCTACACGAGTTTTTAAATATTCGTATTTATTAAAATTAAAAATGTTTTGTATAGCTTGTTCTTCTGCAATTTCAACGCTTTGCTTATAATTAAGCTGCATATATAAATCAAACTCTTCTGAACTTTTAGGAAGATCTTGTTTTTCTATATTTCTAACATCAACGCCTAACTCATTTTCAACTAAATCAAGCATAGCTGCAGCATTCATATCACGCTCTACAGCTTCTACATACGCTGTTCTTTTATCATTAGAAAGCGCATCTTCCCCTTTTGCTCTAATAGTATAAAGCCTATCTTGCATTCCATTAACAACGATATCAACAAACTTAGGAATGATAGGTACTGGTTTCCAATCAAGATTTAAATAAGATAAGTCACCATTTATAGCAAATTCATCTTTGTATTTTTTAATAGATTGATCTCCTCTAGCATAAAGCCGTAATTTATGAAACTCATCTCCAGTAGAATAATACCTTCCTGTAATCCCCTGGCCTTGGTTAAACCATTCTTGCTCTATAGCCTTAGCTACTTTTGTTCCGTATTCAACTGATTTTTTTTCAGAGTCCGAAACAGCTTGACTTGGAAAATCATAACTTTGCGATTTAGTCTTTGCCATATTTATTTTATTATCTCGCTTCTAGCTCCGGAGTTTCTATATTTAGAAAAACCAAAGTTTAATTTTGTTTTTTGCCTAACAGGCGCTGGTCTATATAAATGTTTTCTACACGCCATAATGGCTAATCCGCTGCTTATAGAAGCATCGTGTGCAGTACGTTTTGAAATATCAAATGTTGCCCAATCTTCAAGTGTTCGTTGAAAATACATATTACCATAGTCTTCGTTAATTTTACCAACGTAGTCTTCTATATAAGACTCTATAGCAGCAGCGTGAGCTTGCTTTATATCTTCAGACGTATTAGGTATACCACCTAATTCATTTTCAGTTTTAGATAATCTTGCTTTTAATTTATCTGGGCGATTCATAGAGTAACCCCTATAACCTCTTCTTTTAATATGATATAATAGTCTAGGCTTGTTATTTTCTGCTAGTATTGGCATTCCATAAAATATCATTGCCATAAGTACGTCTTCAAAAAATATTTCAGCAGTTTGTGGTCGTGCGATATACTCTAAAAAGAATTTTGTATTTGGTACATCTTCAGTCATTGAAAATGTTGTTAAACCGTGCAAAGCACCGTTAGATCCACCACCACCCACAGTTCCAGAAATATCATAAGAGTCACAACCAAAAGCTCCAAGGCCATCATTGCCTGGATATTTGATTCCATTTTTTTCTATTACATTATTACGTAGATGCTTTGGAGGTATCCAGCTAACTAAAAACCTGCCATTACGCATTGGTGTCCAGACAACTTCTGAGTCTTTTATACCATTTTTCCATGAAAACCCACCGCGAACAACATAGCCGCTCATGGTCATTTCTTCATTAAAATCAATTTGTTCGTATATTTTACTTAAATTAAATAATGAATTAACGGTTTCATCTCTAAAAGCATGCTTTTCTGATCTTGGAAACTGTCTGTAGTATTCGTTTAGTGCATCTGCATCAGATTGTAACCCTTCGACTTCGTTTTCCCAGTGCTCAATAACGCCTGTGTATATGAGCTCTCCGTCAATTCCTTCAATCTTTTCTTGTGGTGAGTCGAACACAGGGTATCCATACTTATCAATAAATCCTTCGTAGCCCCATTCCATAGGTATGAACAAAGAATATAATCCACTTGCAGTCTGTCCATTTTTATTTCGTTTAGTAACGTCGGAGTCATAATATAATTTTTTAAAGTTATCGCCTCCCTTTGCTAAAGCATTAGAAGTTGATCCCATCATGCATTTGCCTACTACTCTTGCTCCGAGTCTAAGACACGTTTTCGTGACCCTCCAGTTATTGAGGATGTTGTCCGGCCTTTCCCATTTACCCGATTCATCGTGGACAAGTAACCTGAGCTTCTCCCCATCATACGAGTTGTCTCCTGTATTCTTCCAGTCGATTGTTGTGTCCAAACCCTGTTGTTGGTCTTCTTCCGACGCGGTGGAGCGCATAGAATTTCTGGTAAGTCTTCTTGACGGAACCTTATAGGATAACTCGGTTTTGGGTCTTTCCATACCGTCTTGTACTGGCTTGAAGAAGAAAGGGTAGTTTGATGATATTGGAACCACCTTGTCTGTGAACATCTTCTTAGCATCAGATCCAGATTTAGATAAAATTCCGAATCTAGCGTCTCTTGAGATCGTAGCTTGGTTAACAGTTTCTGAGCTTGCCATGAATGAAAAACCTGACCGTCTGTTCTTAAGGTAGCACATGCCATAACTTCTCTGATCAGCCTTGCACGCCTCCCAAAAGTAATAGAATATTCTATTTGCCTGCCTAAAGTCCGGTGCTCCCACATCGATCTTTGTCCAGTTAAGGTAGATATAGTGTGACCCTGTAATGTAACACGGGGTGCCATTGCACATGAACCAATAACCATTATCACGCCTAGTAAACTCACCGTTAATATAGTCGTAATATTTTTCTTTAATATCGTCTTGATATTGTTTAAAATCATACAGAGTTTTTATTTTACTTAACGATTCCGGTCTTTCCCTTCTTGTGAATACTTGTTTATCTTTTTTAAGTTTTTCACCGTCAACACTTTCTGGGATTTGAGGTAATCCTACCTTAAGACCTTGTATTTCGTATATTTCGCCTAGAGTTCCATCTTTACTTATTATGACACAATCTAAATCTTTGTCATAACCATACTTATATTTTTTAAGCTTATTATTTTTTTTTACTTTTTTGTCGTCAAGATGATCTGAAATAACATTGTATAAAGTTTGTGTATACATTATTTTAATCTATCTTCAACGCCAAGAAACTTTGCAGCGTCTTTTTTATCGTTAGTATTAAGCTCTTCTATCTTTTGTATTATTTTTAATGAATCTTCTATTGCAACCCATTTAGCTTGCGCAGCAATCTTAGCTTTCTCCGGATCTAAGTCTTCTAAGTCAATTCTTTGTCTTATTACTTTTTCCAGTTCTACTAATGCTTTTTCTGAAGCATCAATTATTCTTTCAGTGCGATTCATATTGTAGTGTTATGTGATTTGATAAAATTCTATATAATTTTGTGTCGTCAATATTAAACTCGTATTCTGAATCCGGCGTAAAGCCAACCACGTCTCCTGTGGCTAACCCTAATGACTCTAAATACTCGTTGCTATACACAAGCTCACCAAGTAATTTTCGTTCCTTCTCGGTGCTCCATTTTGATTCATCATTTATAGGCTTTACAAAGCAATATTGATCTGGGCATTTCCATTCATTGTTTTCTTTATAAGCATATATTTGATCTGGAGAAACCATGTAATAGTCTTCTTTAATAAGGCTAGATGAATCTTTTTCCACGCCTCGTATATCTACCCATCGTCTAAATACATTGTGATGTAATATAACCTCAACGCCTTCTTTAATAGGATCGTCTTCTAACAATGGTGTTGATACAATAGTTCCTATTCTATTTACAAACTGATAATCTCTTTCTGTTATTTCAGTATTTAAAATAAGTTCTTTACCCTCTACGTTTGTTGAGTTATTGTATCTGTTTTGAGAAAATATAATATAATTGTATATAGACTTCATTAATAATCTAAATTGTATTCAACCGATACTGCCATGTTCACATTGAAATGTTTCCAAGGCAAAACTTCTTTATTCTTAGTAATGTATATTTTATACGAACCATCATTTTCTGCAAGTATATCACAAATAGTATGCCCGCCATAAACTTCTTGGCCAACAGAATAATGCATTGCTTCATTCTTATAGTCTTGACCAATTGATATTTTTCTAATTAATTTCATTTAATTTATTTTAATATGTCCAGATAGTCGTGCTAGGTGCACCAGGATAACCAATACCTACGTGAACAAAATTACTTTTTCTTGATATTCCAATTCTTTTAAACCCACATTTAATTGCAGCAGCAACTAATAAGTATGTAGCTTCTCCACCGACACATTTAATATCTACAGCAGCACCATATGTATGCTCACCTGGATTATTTTTGGCGGCTTCAATAGGATGTTCTGGTGATCTATACGATGAATTTATAACTATAGGAAAGCCATACTCTTTTCTAAGAGCATCTAACATACCTAAAAGTTTAGGATCCATTTTATCCATGTTTCCTTTAAAATCATCTTCGTCTGTAAAGTACTTTAATTTCATATTATTTAAATTTTTTATATATATTGATTGAAGTATAAACTATTGTAAGCACTAACACTAGCGTTTGTAGTGTAGGATTAATATTGTGTGCCATATCTGAACTAGCAAATAATGCTGTAATGTTTAAACCGTATATTTTTAAATCTGTATTTATCATTTATGTTTATTATTTCCGAATACCTTCTCGACACCTCGTGATCCGAAATAGCCCCCGATAACTATTGTTAATAGTCCCGTTATATCATCTAATGGGTAACCCATATACCAACCAGCAACATATGATGATGTTAAAAACACCAACGTTAATGGCCGTACATTAGCTGCAAGCCAGCTTCCTGATCTTGCATCTGCTACCCACCTTCTTGTTGTACCGTCAATTTCAGCTCTTTCAATATCTAATTTTTTAAGAGCAACTTCTTTATCTTCTGGTGACATATCGCTGCCTCCGATTATAGCTTGTATTACAGAACCAACAGGTGTGTCACCTGCAATAGCTCCAACAACGCTAGGAATCTTTTGTAATAAAAATTTCCCAACGTTGGTATCTTTAAATTTTTTTTTAGACATAATTAAACATTAACCCATTGTTGATTGTCTTCGTCCCATGAATATTCATTTGTTGGATTTGCGTCATCTGGTAATGGTACAGGCGGATGCCAAATGTAATCAATTAGCGTCCACGATAGATATGGTTGTATTTCAATAAATGCATCCAGGTCTTGGTCGTATTTCATTCCAATTCCCGCGTAATTGCCTCTAAAAGGTGTACCTCCATTTTTATGTGTGCCCGCAACCGTGTTATAAGATGTTCTTTTACAAGTTTGCCTTTTTAAAGCCCCATATATTTCTTCCCAATCATATGAAAGATCTGTTTCATCTTTACCTACTATAACTTCAGTAACTATGCTATTTTCGTCTAACAGTGCGTAATGTCCCATATTATTGTTGGTATCCGTCAGAAACTACCGTGTCTATTTGTGATTTAGGCATAACCCCATCATATATACTAAGACTAGACCAACTATCTGATGACCAGTCTGTATAGCCAGGGGTAGTACCTATCCAAAAACCGGAAGCTCCATTGTTTGTTACTCCTGTTGGAAAAGTACCGCTAGATAATGTAGTTTCATTTACTAAAGTTGTTGTTGAACTCCCTTCAGCGCCTATGTAAGTTTTTACTGTATCTGTGCTAAATGTTGTTGTTATATTATACCATGTGCTAAGACTCATACCATCGGCAAAGGTGGCTATAGCAGAATTTCCTGAATATATTCTAAGAGATTGTGTATTAGAATTATTTCTACGAACTAATCTTATGTGGTTTGTACCAAAAGCATTAAAAGCCCATATTCCCCGCTCAGAATTAAATCCTGGGTTGTTTGGTTTGTTACCCCAATATGATATACTAAACTCTGTAGGTCTAGTAAAACCGGCTCTTCTAGCGTGAGATGCCGAACCGTTTAAAACCCAATATTTATTTCCGCTTACGTTGTTGTAAGAACCATAGAAAAAAGCTCCAGGACTTCCACTAGAATAGGGACCTAAGACTAAACCATTTGTTACATCAGTACACGAAGTCCCACCGTTGGTAAACGAGTTTGAATCCCAAGCTCTCCAAGAGTTATTTAATACTGCATTAGTAGCACCGCCTCCGCTGCTAGTAAATGTAACTGATCCTGTTCCTGCTGTTATTTGGTCAATCGTAAACGCGCCATCTGTAGAAGATGCTACAGTTAATCCATTAGTATAAGTTCCAGTTATAGTAGAAGGGTATCTTAAAATAACAACCCCTGATCCTCCTGAACCTCCTTGGTTTGTACCAGCAGTTGCTTGGCCTGAAGTACCTGAAGCACCACCGCCTCCACCAGTATTAGCTGTTCCACTTCCTGCAGCTGTTCCTCGGGTACCGTTACCGCCCCCGCCAGAGCCTCCACTTGCTGCTTGCGCACCGCCCCAACCAGTTCCACCGCCACCGCCACCTCGTGCGACTGCAGTTCCTGTAATTTGAGATGATAGCCCAGGACCACCAGCAGATCCATTATATGAACCTCCACCAACTTGAGGCACATCAACTCCTTGTCCACCAGCACCTCCTCCGCCGGCCATTGCCCAACGGCCTACATAAGCGCCAGCTTGCGTATAGTCCCAAGCAGTTCCACCGCGCGTTCCCTGTCCAGTCACGCCTGATCCTCTATGTCCTCCAGCCGGAGCATTAGTGTCTGTAAAACCTTCTCCACCACCGGACCCACCGCCAGCGACGCTTGAGTCAGTGATTGATCTAGGCCCAGCACCACCCCCGTCTGATGTTATATTACCAAACGTAGTGTTGCTTCCTTTTGATGCGGCACTAGCTCCTCTAAGAACACCACCGCCACCGCCTCCTATAGTAATTGAATAAGTTACCGGAAATGAAGGTTCTAATGGTGTTAATGTGGCAGAATTTCCTCCAGAGCTTTCGTTGTTATATGAATTTTTATAACCACCAGCACCAGCTCCACCTCCATAACTAGCCCCTCCGCCTCCAGCAATAACTAAATAACTAATTAAATTACCTAAAGGTATTGGTATTTGATGTAATTGTCCAAACATATTATGTAGCTATTTGTGATATTGAATACCAAAACTCTGTAGCACTTACGCATGTAACTTGTATAAAGTTTTTAGCTGCACCAGTGTCGTCGTAATCTCCATTTAGTTTGTTAAAGGTACCTGCACTACCACCAACATTAAACGCTAGTGTGTTGCTTTGTCCTTCCCCTGTTATTACAATTATTTTTGTTACCCCAGGAATAACGTTCTGCATGTTAAGCGTAATATTTTCAGTTGCTGTAAAATTAAATATCTGGTTTAAGGACCAGTTTATGTTTACAGTACCAGAAGATTGTGTTAAGGCTGACGCAGTAGTAAATTCATCACCTAGTTGTCCGCCCCTATATTTAGTTTGTGCCATAATTAACTAGGGTTTGATATAGTGTAAAAGAATTCGCCGTTACCAGTATCATCAGTACATACTATTTGTATAAAATTTTTTACATTTGTTGCATCATCATAAGTTCCTCCAATTTTATAAGCTGTTGTAGGAAATGTTAATGTTTTTGTGCCACCTGTACCGTTTATTCTTAGTATCTTTACCATACCAATAACATAATCACTAAAAGTAAAAGTTGTATTTTGATTTGGCGTTAATGTAAATATCTGAGCGGAATCAAAATCTAAATTTACAGTAGCTGCAGCTGTCAAAGAATGACTAGTCTGGAATTCATCCGATATTACACTTGTGGTTATTCTTGTTCTTGACATATTTTAAAATTTAAACCAAACTTTCATTTGAACCTTACTATTTGTGCTCGAATAATTTATTTGTCCCCAATGAAAAACTTTATCCGTATCGCCGTTAAGATGATAAACATAACCATTCTTTATTCCGTACGTTGCTTTATTTGCTGCGACATAACTTGAATCCGGGTTTGGAGAAGAGGTGCTGTTCATGTACAAGTCAAATTCATCAGCTGTGTTGGTTGGAAAAGCACATGTGCCGGGATAATACGTCCCACAGTTTCCTGCTTGATTGCCTCTCCAATCACTTCTTAAAGTTGTAGGTGCACTATAAACATAAAATCTATTATTTTTATAATAGCCTGTATGGCCTGGAAAAGATATGTCACTAAAAGCTATTTTATTTGCTCTAACATAATTTCCACCGCCAATACCGCATGCTCCATGACTACTGCTATAATTGCTTTGTCCTGAATAAGCTCCAGTTGGATAATTACCAGCTCTAATTGATATTAGACCTTGAGGAGTAATTCCAGTATCTGCTAAAATGCATTCGGTCCCTTCGTATTGACCACCTACAAAATTATCCCATCTTGCCCATCCGGCTGTCCCTGTTCCATTTTCCGTGCCGTCAATATCAAAATACATTTGTTTAGTACGTGTGCCGTCATTAAACCAACGCGCTCCATTTGATCCGCCATCATTTGCAACTTGGTCATAAGATATATACGCTGTTGCAGCCGATTGTCCATCATAAGGTGGTGGATCAAGATTACTATTAACCAGTTGTGTAACGCCTATCATGACCAGGGAAAATTAGAATCAACTGAGTCCTGTGATAGCTCAATTAATTTTTTATCTAATTGCTTTGGCACCATTAATAATGCAGGATCGTTAGCGGCCCAATCTATAATGTTTTGTTCTGTTAAATCTGTATATTCTATAAACTCTATTGACGGTCCACCAATAATTTCACCAAATATAACTTCTATTTGATCGTTTACCTGATTTGTTCCATCTGAAGCAACAACGTTTATTATAGCGCTTTTTACTACACTCGGATAAACCTCATCTGCCTTTTTTAAAGACGCAACGCTATATGTGTATGTATTTGCCATTATGATAATGCTGTTATAGTTAATACAGGTCTAGTAAAATAAACAGAGCCGGCACCGTCAAAGTATCTCTTTCCGTTTGTATAACCTTCGTTACCAGTGCCGTAATTTCTATGCTGCCATTTTAATTCCTTAGCTGTATCCCAAGAGGTTACTACACCGTTTACCGCGTCAGCTGTATCGCCTATTTCAAATGTCCATCTAAAATTATGCGTAGTGTCGGGGCCATAATATCCAGAGCTTGTACACCTTGCTGCTGTTACCTCGGCACCTGCAATATATAATCTAAAATGAATTATTGAGTGACTATCACGAAATCCAGTTTGATGATTAAATTCATAAATTACTTTTTTCGTGCCTTCAGGCGGTAAGTAATCTATTACAGAGCCGTTGTAATCCGAATATGACGTTGAAGGATTAGTATAAGTTGTGGGGTTTTGAAGAGTATACGTACCAGAACTAACCGTAACGTCTCTTCCGTCGCAAGGCGCTGATAAAACTTCTAAAATATTACTTCCGCCACCACTTGCAAAAAAATCTGATAAATTTCCCATATTATTGTCCTATTATTACCCAACCATTAGTTGCGTCTGAATATATTAATTCAAAGCTTGCTCCAATAGTATCCAAAGTTAAATCAGAAGCTGCTCCTAATATTCTATTTCCATTCCTAAGAAGTTGGCATGTAGCTACGTTAGATCTATTCGATATTTTTATACTATCACCAGAAGTTGGGTTAGCCGGTAGTGTTAAATTTAAATTAGCTGTAAATACATAAACTGACCCAGCCGAAGCTGTAGTGCTATTATTTATAACGTTTACGTTATATTTAGCATTATTAGCATCGTTTATAGAAGCGCCAATAAGACCACCATTACCTATTGAAACAATTTCTATTGTATCATTATTAGCGGGCGCTGTGCCAAAAACAATAGCGCCACTAGTTAAACTATATGTAGATTTCTGCTGATACACACCAGAAAGAAAAACCATAGTAAACGCTTTATTTGTTGGCGTTCCATTTACAAGAGTAAAAGATGTTTGTGATCCTGTACCTGTAAAAGTATCATTAGCTAAATAAGTTGTTTGTGATAAATTAGTAGCAGTTAAAGACATTACTTCAAATGTATACCCATTTTGCGGCGCTTCAGAAAAAGACAATGTACTACCTGATAAGGAATACGTTGATTTTTCTTGATACACACCTTGAATAAATACATAAGTTAAATCCTCTGAAGTTGGTGCAACACCTAAAGTAAATTGTGTAGTAGTACCATCTCCAGTAAATGAATCTCTAGAAAGCGTACCTTCATCTGAAACACTAACAGAGCCTACTGATATAACCTCTATATTATTAGTTCCTGCTGCAGGAGCTGTTGTAAATGTTATTCCTGTACCGCTAACGCTATAATTGTCTTTAGATTGGTATACACCACTTATATATATTTGCGTTAAATTTTCGTTAGATACAGAGTTTGCTAAAGTAAATCCAGTTGTTGAACCGTTCCCACTAAAAGTATCTTTATAAAAAGTTGAAGATCCTCCACCACCACCACCTGTTACAGTAATAGTTTTTGTATTACCAGTTCCACTAGCTGTTACTCCACTTCCTACAAAGTTTAATGTAGTAGCTAAAGTAGATAAAGATGAACCCTCTTCTTGTACTGTTATTCCAGACAGACCCGCAGAAGCGGCTATCGTAACTTCATTATTAAGAGAAGTAAGTGTTACATTTGAGCCTGCAGTAAGTTGAACTGTTGAGTTATCACTACCCGTACCAGATGTTAAATTTAAATCTACATTACTACCATCTTGAACTGATCCTAACTCGTATTCTTCAGCATCTATAGTTACTTGTGCAGAATTATTTCTAGTTAATACAATATTTTGTCCCGAAGTAAGTTGCACTAACGAATCCGTTCCCGAACCCGCATCTAAATTTAAATTAACATTAGTCCCGTTTGTGCTAGCATTAATACCATAAGTATCTCCAATAGTTCCTGTGCCAAATTTAGCATAACTACCCATAAGAGGGTGTGCAGTACATTGGTAAAATAAAACAGGAGGAGTAGACGTAGTCGGTATTATTTGAGTATATGCTCCTGACATACCGGGTGTCCCACTTGTAGTTACACCTGTTGTATAGGCAGTATTTTTTGTAGCGTCCTCGTAAAATCTTAAGGGGTGTCCTGCATTTGAACTATCTGTTTGATCAAAATAATACGTATTACCTGGAGTCAATTCAAGATAAGCACCTTCAATACCGTCTATAGTATAGCCATTAGAACTACCGCTTCCATGTTCTGGGTGAGCGGTAGTTTTAGTTACAACTTTAACTATTAAGTTCTGGGCAGTGTCGCTATGCCTTATAGCTCTATGCGCCGAAAGGTCTATCGGTGATTTAAATTGAATGCCCATATTTTATTATGCTATTTTACTAATAAGTACTCTGATTGACGCTGTACCGGGTGCTGTACCGGCAAAATTAATAGTAATTGTGTTTGCATTTGTTCTTACAACTTCTGCAAATACTGTTTCACCTGTACTAATTTCAAATAATTGTACATTAACGTCTGTAGTTCCAAAACTGTGTGTTACAGTGACAGAATTAGATCCCCCGACAGATGCTACATAAACAGTGTTTTGTAATGCAACAAAACCACTACTTACAGTAAAATCATCAGAGTCAAATGAAGCAATACCTTTTACCGCGCTTACCTGGGTACCAGCAGTTGCTAAATCAATATTAGACTGTGTTATTGTAAAGTTGCCAAGTGTTGGTCCTGAATTTGCTGATATTGCAACTTCAGCAATAATGAAATCACCTATTCTTACTTGCTCTCCTATGAAAACTCCGTCGGCTGTTACCGTATATGCATCTCCTTTATCAATAGCAATGTTTGACGCTCCTGATAAAGCAGGCGAGTTTGCGCTAGCGTCATATCCTCCTTTATAATCTAAAAGACCTGTTGCTACTGTATCTACATAATTTTTTGTGGCCGCATCTTGAGCAGACGTTGGGTCAGATATATTTTCAATTCTAGCGTTCTTAGTTCCTGAAGTTACAAAGTCAAATATTTGATCTCCTGTAGCAAGTGCTGTTCCGGCGTTTGCTACGGTACCTGTAGTAATGTCAATTTGTGGTACAGGCCCACCTGGATTTATTATCGATACTTGATTTCCGGTTGCGGTGGTAATTCCAGTTACATCGCCGCCCATCGATTCCCAACCGGTTCCGTTGTAATATTTGACTACATCATCTGTAGAGTCATAATACACCTGACCTTCTACAGGGCTAGAAGGTGCTGATCCTAGCACTTGGATTACAGCATTCTGTAATTCATTTTTGTTTAAGTCTATGTTGTTTAAATACTTAATAGCCATTTGTTTTTTTGTTTTAGTTTAAATATGCTTTTCCTGAAAAAGCAGATGTAAAACTTATTGTTAAATTATTGTTATCTAAATATGTTGTAAATCCTTGTACTATATTATTAGCACTATCCACTACGCTTACGCTAGGAAATTTTCCTAAATTATGTTGTATATTCCAAACGCTTGAAGCACTTGGTTGGTCAAATGTAAAAAACTTATCAGTTTCAACATTAGAAACCCCTATAGCTGCTACAGCAATCGAATCTAAAGCTGGCGTACCACTGCTCCCTACATGTGTTAAATTTAATAAGAAAGCATCCGCTAAGTTAGTTATTGATACAACAACATAAATCGCGTAATTAGATTGTCCTCCTTGTGCTGAGTTTGTTATTTTAATATTTTGATTTAAAAGTAAATCAACTATTGGTGAAATATCAACAAGACTTATTGTTTTTTTAGAAAAAGCAATAGCTGTTATATTAGACCAACCAAATTGTTGAGGTGCTGTATTATCTACAGCGTACCTAAACTCTTTTGCGTGTATAGCATTATTTTCATACTTACCTGCATACTGATATTGTAAACCTATTTTTGCGCCATCAGCATCGCCTGTTTTAGAATAAAATTCTGCAATGCCACCTATTGAGTACAGCTTGGTTGCGTTGTTATCCCCTATGTCAGAACCTACTAGTTTATCTCCGCCAGTGATAGCGGTATCTATTTGATAGTTTTTTATTCTTGACATGTTTATGGATATTGAGTTGATGAGCTAACATTGTACGCTTCAAAACAACCAACGGAATTAAAAATCAATCTAAAAGCAACTTGGGTACTTGATTGTGCTCCTAACGTAAACGTTCCTGTACCGCTTCCTGAAGAACCAGAACCGGGTAGCGTTCCACCGTAAGTTCCTGCTAAGCCTGGCGCTACGGCTAAATTAGCACTACTAATATTACTATTATTGTAACTCCACGCAATACTCCACGCTGCTCCTTGTGCCCATCTTAATTGTCCAGACACGGTAGTAGTTACATAGTTTGTGTTCGTAACAGTGACTGATCCGGTAGGCGTGTAATAAGTTATTCCTGGTCCACCACCTTGTGTAAATGAAGAGGTAAAGGTTGATCCACCCCCTTGTAAAGTTGTATTCCCTAATGGTGTTAAAGTTACCGGAAACGATCTAGATGATGCGGTACAACTCCCGTTATAACCAGCTGTAACAGTGTGGTCAAATGGTGAAGTTGCTAAATTATATGATCCAGAAAGCGAACCCGATAAAGAATATGAACAACCAATTTCACCTGTAACCCTAAATATGCGGCTACCTCCAGTAGTGCTCATATTGCTTGTATCTGTATAAGCTGCACTTTGCAATACCACTTCATTGGGGAATATTTGCGTATCTCCCGCATACATGGCAACTACGTCTGCGTGGCCTGCCTTTATGGCGGATATAGCTTCTGGTCCTAAATTAGTTGGCATATTATGCTATTACGTATATTGTTTTAGGGTCATAGATGTCTATCTGATAACCTGCAGTTGCTGCTGATGTATATGCAGGAGTAAATGCCACCACAACACTTGTTGCATCTGGCACGCTGTCTACAGTGCCCGTTGTTCTTGTTGTGTTACCGGCACCACTTCCCGTTACATATACAGTTGCTCCAACACTAAATATAGATGATGAAGTAACTGTAAAGTCAACAGTTGCAGAGCTAGCTGGATTACTACCGGTTGATGCACTTGTTTGTTTAAGTGCATCATACTCGGCTTGTGAACCCTTCCAGAACTCTAGTTGCTGATTTTTTTTATTACCGGTGGTGCCATCCGTAAATGGTTGACCACCGATTATTTCTGTTAAATTTGACATATTGTTTTTATATTTTAGTTGTAAGGGAATTGACGAATATTTACGGTATTGCTTCCCCCACTATTCGTAACTGTTACAACTCCATTTCTAGTTTGCAATGTTCCGTTGAATACACAATAAACGGTAACAGTATTACCACTTGTTGATGTTGAAATCCAACTTTGATTGTCAGAAACAGTGAATGGAACACTTGATGTTACAGTAAAGGAATCTGTAGTAAGGTAGTTTCCATCCATATCATAATCCATTGCCATTTGACTGAGCGAAGGTGGACTAACTGGAGCAGCTTCTTGTGTCCAAGTTACAGAATCTAATAATGTACTTTGAGTAGATCCGCTATATAATTTTATGGTTCCAGTGCGTGTGCTTCCAGTAGTATTCGCTGATAAGCTCCATGAGTTTCCAGTTGTACTTGTTGTACCAGAATTTGTAGCAGTCATACCAGTTCCTGTAGCTACCGTGTTCCAAACTCCGTTTGCAGTAACATCGAATGTTCCTGAGTGCGCAGTGTGAACTTTTGGAGCAGCAAAACTAGTTGTTATGCTTCCAGTAGTAGCATTGGTAGGCCCAGGTGCTGCGATGTTAAATGTTAACGTACTTACATGGCTAGCTGGCACCAAAAAAGCGCCTGTACTTACTCCGCCTCCTGAAATATTTACAAATGAACTTCCTGTTACTGTATAAATGTATGTTCCCGCAGATGGAAAAGTTAAATTTTGAGAACTTAAACTATTACCACCTAAAGAAGGATAGTTTGAAGCAGATGTACCACCTCCTGAAGCTGATCCATTAGAAGCTGCAGAAGAATAACTAGGTCCGGTCGTTAGTGTAAATCCTCCTGGTGATGTATATGGTATATTCCAAGAAAACTGTACTCCAGCTGTTCCTGAAAATGTGGTATTGCCATTTTGCCATACTCTACCTGGTGAACCATTTGTTGCCAATACCGTGAAAGAAGGGGATGTTGAACTAGCATTACTTGAAGTTACTCCACTTATAAAAGAAGAATTCGTTATAGTAACCGGAGATTGAAATGTAACATATTGCGTTAATGATGTTGGGTTTGATATACTTGAATCCGTATGTGCGTAACCATTACGTGATATAGTAGAAGAAGTAAAATTTGCACCGCTTCTCCAAGCATATCCAGAATTTGGTGTTGCCCGCGCATAAGCTTGAAAGCCAGTAATTACGCTAGAACAGCCTTGTGTCCATCTCCAATATGAACCACCACCATAAGACCAAACTGCGGTATAAGTTGGTATAGTTGCACTATATGGGCCCGAGCCGTTAACAGTTAGTGTTACGGTTTTTGTTGATATACCGCTCCATGTGCTACTATTTGTATCATAGCTAGCCGCATAAAATGTTCTGCTAACAGAAGTTCCGCAAGTACCGTTGCTTTGTACAGCAGAAAGCGTATTGCTTGTTAAAGCTGGATTACCAAACCCTAAACCTGCTGAAGTAGTTGATACCTTTGAAAATACACCTGATGCTGGCGATGCAATTGTTCCTGTTGATGAAGCGTTAGCGGGATGCGTTACTGATGAATTACTAGCTGAAATTGTAGGGCCATTAAATGCCGCAGCTGTAACAGTTATTGTTGACGTTGCTACCCCACCTCTATTATCAGTTGCAGTTATAGTAAAAACATTGTTTGACGTAACCGGTCCTATCGTGGGAAACCACGAACTAGCTATAGTAAAATTGCATGTTCCTGAATTCTGCCCAGCTGAAAAACCACTTACGTTTACATTGCCACCACTTGGGTCGGCTACTGTAATAGTGCTTACTGTATCTGCTGCGTCCGAGTCTGAATAAGTAAACGCTATAACTTGACTAGCACCAGCAGTAACCTGTATATCTGTATTGTTAGCCCCCGGTGTTCCAACTACAGGTCCTGTAATACTAATTACTGGAACTTGGTTATTTACCCAAACAGTGGTACCACCTTGATCTATCTTTTGAACCTGGTTTGGCCCAAAGTGAAAATTTAGTCTATCGGTTAGTGTACCAAAGTTTATATCTTCCGCCATTAGCTAGTAAATATATATAATGTTGATCCATCTCTTGATGATGGTGCGTTAGCTTCCGGTCCAACCCAAAATTTAAAACCTGTAGTAGGAGTTTGAGAAGACCCGTCATGTAATAAATAATCCACCTGATCGGCATTAGTTGTAAAATCTACTGGTTTTACATCAAGACCACCTGGATAAAATGTTTTTGAATCTGCCATAATTATGTCATTAAGTAACCAACAGAAGAGTTTATATGTGTAAATCTTATTGGTTGATTATTAGTTATAGTCAATGATTGCGATGACCCTTCTATTAAAGCAGCAGCTACTGTGATAGTTGCAGTTCCAATTCTTTTAACTAATATAGTTGATCCATCTGCAGGAGCAGCTGGAAGTGTTATAGTAAAGTTATTGGATCCATCTAATACATATATACTATTATCTGATAAAGTAGTATTGCTTGATATTTGAAAGGCTTGAGCGCCGGCAATTCCTAGAAGTCCAGCGCTTGGTAGCTCTATTGTAAGTCCCATTAGTTAATTCCGTTTACGATCCAACCATTAGCTGCGTTAGAATAAAACAGTTCAAAAGAAGCTGTTGATTCATCTAACACTAAAGTTGTTGATCTCATTATTTTTTCTGATCCATTAGGATTTATTGTCCATACATATGATGATGCGGAATAACTACCAGAAGAATCTAGCGATGACATATTAGTAAATCTAACTGTATCGCCTGCAGAGCCTGCTGGTAATGTAACTGTTCTATCGGCTGTAATACCATCTAATATATAATGCTTAAAGTTTTCTACGGTAGTATTCGTAGACAAAGCGCCTCCAAATGCATAACCTTGATTTAAAACAACTTGTCCGTTAGAACCAGCTACTGTTTGTAAATTACCAAAGTCTATACTTACTAATGGAACATCTGTATTACCTCCATACGTATATCTAGCACCATTAGCACTTCCTAATACGCTTAAAGGATTGTGAGATAACGCATTTGTTGCAGGATCTAAAAACACAAAGTTTGTTTTAGTAGCCTGCGGTATTGAATTAAGCTTTACAACCTCAGAATCTATATTAAACGTACTGGTATGCAAATTCATAGTACCGTAACCTTGTCTACCAAATGTTAAAACATTAGTTCCGGTATCATAAGCAACAACTAAGTACATGTCTATAGAGTTGTCTAACATCTGACCTCCTGCTGAAGGAAATGCTGCGGTGTACGTACTACTTACAAAATATAACTTCTTACCCGAAGGTATATTTTCAAATGTATTTTGAAAGTCTGTTCTATCACCAGATGCAACTGTAAATGATGTAGTCCCCGCTGTAACAGAAGGGGCGCTACTCAATGAAGCTGGAGATGTGGCCGCTGAAAACAAAGCTCCTGCAGCGTTCTGTGTTGCATAGAAAAATCTACCTGGCGTAATACCAGTTGGAGGTCCCGCAAGCACTTCTGTGAGTCCCGGAATAGCTTCTGCTACACCCGATGACAAAGCTGGTAGACTAAAATATTTATTATCTACTTTTAATGATGTTAAATACCCTTCATTACTTAAAGTACCCTGAGATATATTACCTGCAACTTGATTGTCTATATCATTGCCTGAAGCATCTTTTAATTGGACGCCTGTTGAAGACAATACTGATTTAGTGCTGTTTGCATTTAGCGCATGAAATTCAGGCGCTGTTGTATTAGCAGAAAATGTCGTAGAATTTGCAACTAGATTAGAGCCAGCCCCTGTAACAGTTAAATTTGTACCGTCTGTACTTAATTTAACGTTAGGCGCAGTATCTCCAAAAGTAATTGATTGAGCTGAGGTTTTTATATTTAAATTGCCTCCTAAGTCTATATTATTTACTACAAATTCTTTACTAACTTCTAAGTCTCCTACTATTTGTGTTTTAACTTGCTGAACACCTGTTAAAAATGTAAACTCAGAAAAAGCAACTTTACCTCCTGTATAAGTTTCTCCTAATGTAACATTAAAACACCATTCAGTATATTTGTTATTTCCGTTATTAACATATTTACTAAAATTAGCTTCTGGTGAATCTGTAAGGAATGATCCAGCGTTAAAAGAAGTTATTGTACCAGTAAATGTGTCACCAGCTAAAACTCCTGTAAATGTAGCGGAGTTGTCAGCAAATGCCTGAAAATCGTAGTCTAATCCAAACTGACCGTCATTGTAATCTCTTATAATTAAAAACACTTGGCCATTACCAAGAGTATTTAAATATATTTCTGAGCCTGTATTTACTGTGCTGCTTTTTAAAACAACATTAGTTAATACAGATCCAGCTAATGTTCTAACCTGCGCTTTTTCGTACGCAGTTCCTTCTCTATTTACAGAAAGGAAAAAGCCTAAAGGAACATAATCTGGTATGTTATTAATAGATGGCTGATTGCCAAGTATATAAGACTTTAGGCTGTCTATCGTATAATTTTTGGTAGCTAATGCGGAACTTGAATTTGCATCAGTACCCAAAAGTTTATCACTACCTTCAACTAATGAGTCAATGGTATATGTACTGATTCTTGCCATAATTATTTATTTTTTAATAAAGTCCCGTTACTACTATTTTTTACTCTTTGAGTTATTGGTTTATTGCAATCACAATTTTTACCACTACCACAGTCGCATCCTTTTGTATCAATGCCGGGTAACCCTTTATATAAGTGCTTTTCGTTTTTCATCGTACTATGCGTCTGTTATTAATGCTTCAACTACACCATTTACTGTAATAGTGTCACCAGCTGTATATTTGTATTCTTGAGCGATACCTTCAGGCGTTTTAAAGATTATGATTGGGTAAGAAGGTGCACTAGCCCCTGTTGGGGTTACTGTCATTACAGCTGTAACACTGTTAGGTCGTACCTTTACATCATATACTAAGTTTGCCACATTTGTATCGTATGTTCCGTTTGTATTTTGATTTGGTCCATTAGTCATAAACGGGCGTAAAACCACACCTGTGATTTTAACACCTGCCGATGGTGCAGCTGAAGTATAAGTTATTTCACCTGTAGTACCGTTAACTGATGGAGTTATAGCTAAAAATCCCATGTTTTATTTTTTTTGGTTGTTAAATTTTTTAATTGCTTGACTATATACTTTATCTATATATCTATTGCGCTTCATTATTTTATTGCGCTTTGCTGATTCGGGTAGATCCTCTTCGTTTATTAATATTCTATATATTCTATTTATTAATAATTTACCTTTTTGGCTTACTTTATATTTATTGTGATCGCCTCGCCTTCCAACTCCTTTGTGTATTTTTTCAATCCACCCATTTCTTTGAAGTCTATAAAAACGTTCTTTATCCCAAGAGTAATATAAAGTGCCTTCTTTAAAATCTTCTATTGTAAAATATTTAATAGGATCTAAGTAAAATAATAATTCTAAATCAGCAACACCTAAATCGTAGTTTGTGCAGGCCCATCTTGATACAAGTCTATAGTATTTTAAAAAATCAACTTTTAGCTCGCCTCGCTGTGCGAAGTCGCTTCTATCCATTATACAATAGCCACTACGTCTCTCAACATAATAACCTTATATATATCGTTGCCTTGTTCAATTTGATGGCCTGCTACTCTATCAAACAATATAACTTGATCTTTTTCTAATTGACTAGGACCGGATGAAATTACCCGGCCTTGTCTGTATCTTATGTCTTCTCTATGTTTTTCAGCAAGTTCTAAACCACCTGCTGTTTTCTTAGATTGTTCTAAAATTTCTTTTAATATAATATAATTACCTATAGCTTTCATTATTCTCTCACGTTACTTACTACACATTCTGTTGATAAAATTGTTGTTGCTACTGAAATAGCACTACTGAGTGCTGTCTTAGTAACTAGCAATGGGTCTATAATACCCATGTCTATCATTACTTTTTGACAACCGCAGTTTACGTCTACGCCAATGCCCCAACCATCTAGTGTATAAGATTTTGGAGATAAGCCAGCGTTATCTAATATTTTTGTAAATGGCGCAACCAACGCGTCTTTTAGTATATCTACACCCTTAAGCTCGCCTTGGTTTAATTCTAACTTCCAATCCGCTGTTGCCGCATAAGCTAAAGCAGAACCACCACCTGGTAGTATTCCTTCTTTCTTAGCCGCACGAACTGCGTGTATAGCATCATCTACTCTGTCTTGTTTTTCTTTTAGTTCTACCTCAGTTGCCGCACCTACATAAATTACAGATACACCTCCTGATAATAAAGCTAAGCGATCATTTAAATGTTTTGTAGTAACAAAATGATCTTCTTTCTCAAGTTCAGTTTTTAAATAATCAATACGCTCTTGTACTTCGTCACTTTTTTCTGACACAACAAGTACAGTACCATCTTTATCTGAAATGGCTTTATCAGCCGACCCTAACATGTCAGTGGTGATAGCATCAATAGAATCACCAAGTGACTCATCAAATACTTTCGCTCCGACAAGCAATGCGAGATCCTCCAATATATCTTTACGTTTTAGACCGAAACTAGGAGGTTCAACAACATTGACCTTAATATTGCCCTTTACTTTATTCATAGCTAACGCAGTTAATGGCTGCGATTCTAAAGGTGCAATAAGGAGTATGGATCTATTGGTCTTAATAGCATACTCCAAGATGTCTTGAATTTTTCTTACATTAGGTATACTAGAAGCACTCATAAAAATCAAAGGATTTTCTAGCTCGCTAACTTCTTTTTCTTTGTTAGTATGGAAGTGAGGAGATTTTGAGGTGCTACCTATTTTAGTTCCTTCTACAGAATCAATGTAAGTATCATTAGTAGGTGATGTTTCCATGGTAACAATACCATTATCACCTGCATTTAAAAAGGCTTGTGTAATTAAGTTTCCTAGATCGTGATCGTTGTTAGCAGATATAATAGAAACGTCGTGTAACATCTTATCATCCACTTGTAGTGCTCTTTTAGTTAGCTCATCTACAACAACACTAGATAACTTATTAATACCAGACTTAATGTCTCTGAAGGAAAACTTGTTACCTTCTAATTTAAAATAAGAATCTATAATAGCTTTAGTAAGTACTATTGACGTTGTGGTTCCATCACCGGCAACTGATGCCGTGTTCTGCGCAGCTTGCTTCATCATAGATACAGCTAAGTTTTCAACTGGATCTTGAAGTAATATACTGTTGGCTACAGTAACACCATCTTTAGTTACGTGAGGACCACCGAAGTCGTCTTCTAATATTACAGTTTTACCGCTAGCTCCTAATGTAGAGCCAACGGCATCTGCTATCTTTTCTATTCCTTTAATTAATTTGCTTTTAGCTTCGTCTTTAAAATATGTTTTCTTAACGAGCTTTGGTCCGCCAAATTGTGTCATTTAATTGTATTTAATTTAATTTAATTTTATTTTAGCAATTCCATTTACGACGTGCTGCTCTTCCTCTTTCTGAGGTCCAGCTTTTTGAACGTGCGCAAAATGATTTTCTTCGCTTAGCAGCTTTACTGCCCTTTTTTAATTTAGAAGGTGGTGTAGTAACAGCTGTTTTAAGCTTACTACCAGGATTAGCTTTTTTATAAGCTTTAACACCTTTAGCAGTCATACCGCCTCCGGCTTTTTTACCTGCGCCACCGCCCTTCTTAACCTTCGCATAATAGCCTAATGACTTTTTGCGAGAAGGAGCTGGTTTTCTTTTTTTAATAGGCATTAAGAGCTAAAGTATTTTTTTACTTTTTTATATACTTTCTTGCCTTCTTCTAATAAGTCTGTATTTTTTTCGTATTGACCTTTAATTGTAGCACGACCTTTTACACCACCTGCACTAATATTTTGAGGACCGCGTGGAGCTTTATTAGAAGATGATTTTTTCTTCTTCATATTTTCGCTCTGCTTTTTGTAATAAGCTACTTTTTGGTCAGCAGTCATTCCTTCTGTACCTAACTTACGTTTTTTATCATGCCCATCATTTAGTGGAGCATCTCCTTCGGTTCCGTAATTAATGCCCGATCCCATATATTTGTTTATAGCAGTATCTCTAAATGCGCCAGGAGAATCTTTTTCTCTTGAGCCGGGTTTCATTGAATAGTTCATAGGTGTTCCGTAATTTAATGGTTCTTTATTTTTAGCCTTCTCTTTCTTTTTCTTTGCTACTACTGATTTTGCCTTTGGGCGTGTAGTAGAGCTTAACGTACCATCTGCTTTTTTTACCAAGCGACCGGTATTTTTAAGTTTAGAGCTTTTATCTACTAATCCTTTCTTTTTAATAGCATTTGCTCCTTTTTCTGTAACCACACGTGTTGTGTTACCTCCTCTTGTTGATTTGATACCTCTAGTACCCGCTGAACCTGCTACTTTACCTTCGCCTCCTGTTCCTAGTCCACTATTAACACCTCTGGCTTCACGCTTCGCACTGCTGTCTTCTTTAATTCTTCCTTTACCTTCACGAAATGCTTGTGTTGCACGTTGTTTCTTTTTAGCTTTTTGCTCTTTTAGGTATTTGTTTGCTTTGCTCATAATTTAATATTTTCTTTTACCTTCTATTTTTGTTCCTTTACCGTCGTTTCCGCGGTTTGCTTTTACGCTTTTAAATTTTCGGTCTTTATGATCGTAATCTTTATTGGTCAGAGATCTACCCGCCTTCTTTGCAGCTCTACGTTTCTTTTGGCTATCTGCTCGTTTTTTCTTACGTGCTGGTGAATTCGCATATTGCAAATCCCGCTTAGCCTTAGCCGCTCGGGCTTTAAGGGTTAGTTTCTGACTCATTATCTTTAAGTATTTTCTTAGCAGCTATTCTATCGTCGTAATCTAATGCTGCTTTTAAAATGATTTTATCCATAACATCATCTTGATTTTCAAGAATTTGCCTTTGTAGGTTAATAATCATTTCTTCTAAATTATCTTTGGCTGCTACTAAAGTTTCAATCTGATGTTCTTTCTTTTCTAGACTTGACTTTAAAGCGTTGACGTCATCAGGCTTAGCTCCTGTGATTGTACTAACCACAAGACCAATAGACGCTGATATAGTACCAATCAACATCATAACAACTTCTTTGTTGGTTTCTAGAACCGGGTATCGCATTAAAATAAATATGATTGCCATTACTAGTAGGAATATAAATAAGCTTCCTACGTAGTGTCGTATTTCTTTGGCTACGCCGTTCTTTGGGAGTTTCATTTTTTGGTTTTGCGTTTAGTTGTTTTTCTTCTTATCTGAGACGTTTTTCTACCCATACCAACTCGCTTCTTTTCTGCAACCGCTTTCTTCTTTTCTGCGGGAGACATTTCTCTCCACGTCTTTACAGTACTACGAGATACTCTTTTAGATGGGCGGCACTTTTTTGTTTTTTTATTTTTAGTGGAACCACAAGCATTGCCTTTTTCGTCAGTCCACTTTTCTTTAAACCAACGTTTAAGTGCTAATCCTTTTTTAGTTTTTCTTACTGCCACTTTTATGAATTTTTTGTATTGGGAAATTAGCATATAATGAAGCCCCAGGGTGCTTTACAAATTTACCTGTATGCTTCATAAGTTTATAGCTATTTCCTTTTTTCATCCAATGGTAGCTATCGGGCGCTTTTACGCGCTTTGTTTTACCAGCTGCCATTTTACATATATCTACCGCTACCCATTCTACTAAAGTCTGGACCTTCTAAAGGAAGACTTTGACGTCTATCATAATCTTGATTGATTATTCTATCTGAAGCCGGACCTAGTATTGCATTAGAGCTTCCACGTGGAACTGCGCTCGGAATTGGTTCTGGTCTAGCAGGGTTTACAACAGCTTGTGTAAAGCCTCCTGCGCTTGGAGCGCTAGCTGTACCTCTTGACTGATTGTTAACAGCTGATGCAAGACTTGCTTGTGTTTTAGTAAAAAAGTTTTCAAGCTGTGTTGCAGGCGCTGCAGGTGATGCTGCACTACCGCCACCGCTTCCGCCGCCGCCGATATTATGTTTAGATAAGGTATCTGCTGCTGCTTGTATATTATCAATATCACCTTGGTAGAGCATAGGGGAATCCCCTTCTGATCTAACTGCCGATGCAAATGAATCTGGAAGCTTACCCGCTGCTTCTGCTGCGCGTAACTTTTCGTTAAAATCTAAAGGCGATCTAGAATGACCGCATGGTGTGCTTTTGGGGTTCATCCCCTGTGAGCCTAAGTTTTGCGGCCCTATTCCTTTTATCATATCTTTATGTTTTTTATTATGCCCAAGTTTCTTGATATAATGCCGTAACTTCTGCGGCACTAATTTCTCTATTAAATACTCTTAAATTAACTAGTTTAGTTCTAGGGGCATCTTGCCCTTGTGAAAAAGAAGCTACATTGGTTCTAGTAAGAGTTCCACCACTTCTGGTTTTTGTGCCACCTAAGCTATTGTCTATATAAATCTTAGTTTGGTTAGATCCGTTATAACTTACTACTAGATGATGCCATGTGCCCGTAGACATATTTGGTATTCCTGTAGCCACGTTACCTAACGCATCAAACAAATAAACACCATTATAAGCTTCTCTTTCTATATCTAAAGAAAGTATTAGCGTGTCATCTGTATGACGTCCGGTTTGATACACCCAAAAAGATTCAGTTCTTTTGGTTGTTGGTAGACTTGTTGTAAAAGCCCCACCATTTGATGTTGATCCTGATCCTGTAGGAGCAAAGCTCTGTGTTCCGAATCTTACAATACTGGTAGTATAACCTTCAGCAGGCCCGGAAGATGGTGCAGTGGCATTATAGTTGCCTGATTCATCATTTAAGTTCCCTTGAAATTTATACCAGGCTATACCGCTTCCATCGCCAAAAAAATCTACCCCGCCTGCGGCTGCTGCTGGTACAAATAATTTTTTACCGTTTACACTCATACTAATAAGTTATTAAGTATGACATAACTGAAGCTTTGGTTGTTTTACTATTTATTGCTGCTTCATGAGCATCACACGCTGTTCTTACCGCTGCTCTACTATCTAGAGTCGCTTGATCTGTGGTATTGCCTAGTTCAGTATCTCTTACTATTATCCAATCAGTAGCCCTTAATATAGACCCCGCATCTGATTTAGCTAATGCTATTTGCTGAGCTTTTAACTCTGCAAGAGTTTCTTCCCATGTAATATCTACAATAGCGTATACAAACTGATTGTTATCCGAATCAAATGATATATCGCCTAGCTCCTGTATTGAATCATTATATTCTGGCGTGACCAAATTATAGAATCCATACCCTTGTAGCTCACTGTCTGATAGCAAATCGAATCCTCCAATTATATTTCCATATGATTTGGGAACTGCTGGGAACGTTTTTATAGTTCCGTTATAATCTTTTGCTTTCATATTATGGTGTTGGATCTGTTGCTGAGGTAGCTACTGTATATGCAAATACTGCATTTACACTATTATCATCTAAACACTCTACTTGTAATACATTAGGATCGGAAGATCCGTCGTAGTCGCCGCCGACTTTATGGAATGTAGAACTGCTAGTAGCGTCGGAAGTCAATGTTAATGTTTGAGCTCCTTGCAAAGCATATATAGTTAATACTTGCCCTGTTACAAATCCTGTAAAGTTTAATGTAGCTGCACCGGTTAACGATGCATTCATTTTATATACCGCGGCTGCCGACCAGTCAACACTAATAGTACCAGACGTACCGCTTATAACCGCTGCGTCTGTATAACGCGCTTCTAATACATCCGATGTTACTTTAGTTAATGACATATCTTATTTTTTTCCTTTGTTCTTTCTACACTTTGCTATAGCTCCAGAAGCATAAGCAGATGGAAATACATCATACCTTGCTTTCACACTATGGTAGCAACTGTCCTTTAATGGGAATGGTGAAGATAGGTTTGAACCTGATCGTCTTCGACTCATTCTTCTTCTTGTTCGTGACATATTATCTTTTCTTTTTAGCTGCAGCTTCTAAGAATCCACGTTCGTATTCTAACTGCTTTTCCATATCTAATATCCTGTCCTCAAGGTTGTTTATAACCTTTATCTTTTTATCAAGACGCTCGTGCACAGTTGTAAGCTCATTCTTAATAGCCGTAAACTCTGCAAATACACCGCCTGCTGTAAACACAGCAACTAAAAAAGATAGCACGATAGACATGTTATTTTTTATAAATGTATCCGGCATAACTCTAATTTTATTGTTTCGTATATAGAAGTTTTGTATAACACATATGTATTTGATAACCAAGTACATAGGAAAATCATATTATATAAAGCCCCCATATATGCAATAAATGTAACGTTTTACTATCATATTTACAGTAAAACATACAATATCCTATCAATATGACATGCCATTGTAACAATATACGTGTCAATACGTTGCATTATTATCGTTTATACATTGTTATCGTCACATTATATACGTTTATTACATTGTTTTGTTGTTATATACGTGTATATATTCTATTATCACTGCATATATAATAATTGTACATTAATGTTTTATAGTATTTACTTTTACAATTGTGTTATTAATAATTATATCTTAGTATTTTAATTATTTAATAGTATATATTATATTATAGTGCAATATTTGCAAAAAGGGACATTTTTACTTTATTGTTACATTTTTGTAGTTATATTAATAAAAAATACACAACAAATATTATTAACATGTGATAATATAAGTGTAATTAAAATATAAGTATTATGAATGTAAGATTAAAGATAGTAAAAGAGTTAGCTAAGTTTAGAGAAAAAACATCCTTTTATATTAAAGATTACTGGGGAAGTGAGATTCAAATTAAAAATGAAATAGAAATTATAAATGAATTAGATAAGATTGTAAACTTAGATAATGAAATGAAATATGATGAAACCATTATAGAATGGTATGAAAGAATGTTAATGCTAACTAAAAAACTAATATAATATGAAAACAGAATATACTTTTGAAAGCTTAAATGAATGGAGTAATGGTGACTTAATATGGTTAGTATTAGAAATGCAAGAAGAATTAAAAAATAAATAATATGAAAGAATTAAGAATGAAAAGACTTCAAAAAGAAGTACAAGAAAGAGTGTTAATGAATGATGGAAATCTTAATAAAAGCTTCCAAGATGTGTTAGATCACTTATATAAAGAACATGAATTGTACTGGGATAATGATAGAATTGTTCAATCAATGGATGTTATGCGAGATATCAACGCCTTAAAAGAAATGATAAACAAATATAATACACAACAAAATAACTAAAGTTGTGATAATATAAATGAGAGTTTTATAAAATTGATTGCCTCTCTTAAAACAATATTAATCAATGCAGGGCACAACTTTAAAAATATAAATTATGAACATGAAAGACTTATTAGCTTACTCAGCTCAACAGAAAAAAGAACGTGCAAACCAGTGGAAACAAGTAGATGGCTACGACACTATCCAAGGATTCACACAGAAAGAGTTTAATGAGTCCGTGAAACAAATTAAGCGTAAGACCTCAACAACTAGACGAACACACTCTAAAGGTAATTTATGGACTCACAACAGTTTACCTAGAATTAAGCAAGATATACTATAAAATACACAACAAAATAATTTAATGTGTGATAATAATATAAAATAAAACAAATGACTACAATAAAAAAATTAATAACAATCGAGAATATAATCCGAATAATTGCAATAAGTATTTTCATTCCATTATGGCTTGTAACAATGTACTACGGTGTAATAAAATTAGGATTCACAAATCTCGGCTACTAAAATAAAAGATATGATAAAAGCAATAGTTAAAGATGTAGAAAGCGGTGCAATACCAGCTTACAACCGAAGTTTCAACGATACATTCCTTTACAAAATATATAAAGGTAAAAAACAAATGTATTCTGACCATGACGAAACAATGCCTGGTGTTACCATGTACTTTCAAAACCGTCACGACCCTGCAACAACTATTGTATACTGTCCAAATATAAACGATGCAATTGAAATTATCGAATATCAAGAAACAAATCGAATTGCAATTGAGCGATCACAAAAATCCTTAGGCGAATACATTCGTAAAAATAAAATGTACTAATGAAAAAAACTAGAAAGAATAGCAGAAAAACTATTGCAAAGATAACGCAAGAACGAATAAAAATAATTGAACAAGAATATTGGGAAAGATATAACTCGGGTATTCCACAATGGCAACAAAATATGTACTAAAATACACAACAAAATAAATACAAACGTGATAATAATATAAAATAAAACAATATGGAATTATATAGAGCATTACACAATTGGAAATTAGAAGCAATGGACCAATCATTCAGCGAAGATGCATGGCATGCGTTTCACCAGGGTGATATAAACAATCAAGATGACTTCTACGATTTCTTTCATGAATGGATTGACAACGCAGTTATCTACACACGTGATTGCGAAGCTATACTAGAAGGCAATTCCGAGTATCATTACAACGAGCATGATGTTTACGGTCGACCTGAAAACATTGCTCAAGCTGCCTTTGCTTGTCTTTACGATTATCTTATGGATAGTCCTGACACAGTAACCTGGGTAGAAATGGAGCATGTATTACACGAAGCAGACACTAAAATAAAATAATATGAACAAAATGATTGAAACAATAGCAAGTCACATAATCGAAGAAATTGATGAGCACATTGATAATACTATACACTGGCAACTCGACGATGACACCATCGAGTATTCTGCCGAGCTAGAATTAAAAGTAAAACAACAAGTGCTATTTAGCCTTATAAAACGAGTAACTAAATGATAGATA
>Ga0206682_10000457_pt1 | contig 44655 bp, 33 predicted proteins | sample M240m12015metaG_FD_155444 | JGI IMG/M metagenome (GOLD analysis project Ga0206682, IMG submission 155444) | Ammonia-oxidizing marine archaeal communities from Monterey Bay, California, United States - M2 40m 12015 | ecosystem: Environmental > Aquatic > Marine > Intertidal zone | place: USA... | reverse complement strand
GGGGGGTTGTGTGGGTTTGTTGTTTTTTTTTTTTTTTTTTTTTTGGGGGGGGGGTATTTTGGTCGGCATTATGGCAATTAAACCTATTCGACTGCTGGTAAAGTATGTGCTGTAACAATGTGTAACATCATTTTTGCGTTTTTTTTTAGATACCGTAGAAAATGGATAAAGAATCCTTTAGTGACGACGAAACGATACAAACGCAGGACGCCCGTTCCATTGCCGAGCTTTTAGGGACATTTTCCGGTCGTCAGGTTGTGGGCGCACCACGGGGTGCACGAAGGTTATCACGGAGTGAATTCCGTGTGTTGCTCAAACGTCATCCGGGCACGGAATCATTTTCAGTATTGCCACGAAAATTTGCGTGCTACCGTGCGGTACGGGGGTGGCGTGGGTTGCGGGCCGGGGCCGGTGAACGGTACGGAGCCGAATTTGTATTTACTGGGGGTGAGGCAGGTGCAACGCACGTTGTTGTTGTTGACCCTAGAACGACCGTCCCAGCTACTCTTTTGATTTCTGATTTTTTTAAGCGAGGAATCGAATACTGGGACCGTGAGTATCCCACCGGTTGGGCCACGTCGGGCTCGTGGCTTTCAATGCCCCCCGATTGCCGCAAGGCAATGTACTCACGCATGATTACGCAGACACAGCGGACGTACTCAGCGTTGACAGGGGCTGTTCGGCGATATCTTGATCCCGCCGCATTGTGCAATGCCGCCATGAGTCCTGCTGGGCTGTTCTCGGTGTGCCGTGTACTAGGGGGGCCTTCTTTTACGGTAACAACGAGGAATGAGGCCTGGGCCCCGCTGTTTGATGTACTTGAAACGACGCACTGCCGCAAGTTGCTATCTTGGACGCACAGTTCGGGCGTGCAACCGCAAGGTTACATTAAGCGGGGCTGTGTAGTTACTTCAGTATCAGCCGCAGTCGCTGCAACTACTCTAGAGATAACCGCGTTGCTTGTAAAGTGGACATCTACCATAACTCCCGCCAAACTTCTTGAAGTTAACGCAAGCACAGCAGTTGACATCAAACGTGCTAATCAATCGGCACAAAAACGACGAGCTTCGAGTACGGCGGATCGTGCTTCTTGCCCGCCGCCGGCGTGTGTAACAAGGTGTTTGTATCCGGAGAACGGCATGTACGCGAAAAATCAGGTGCGCTATCCAGTCCTTGCAGTAATTCGAGAATTTTGCCGTGATGCAAACGTTTTGCCAATTGAGGCAATCGACGTTGAACAAATGACAGCACAATGGTCGTCGAATGGCTCTGCAGGGGGACTGGCGGAACTAAAGCGCGGCCTTTATCACGGAAAGGCGTACAGGATATCATGCAAATCGCTTGATACCGCAGGCGGGTGCCCACACCGTGGCAACATCAAATCGTGCTGCAATTCACTTGCACGACCATTTCCGCCTCAATCGGATTTAACGCCTGCTGCGGTATGGGCATCCGGGTTGCAAACAAAAACGAAAACTCGCGTGCAATCAATATAATTTGCGTGTTTTTATTTGTACACCAAAATAATAAATGCGTCACTTAAGTACTGCAAAAAAGGCAAGACCGACAACCGCTGTTGCCGTCAGAAGTACAACAATGTCGGCAAACACAAAACCTGCTGCAACATGTTCAAGAAGCTGCGGTGGCACCATTTCAGGTGTCCACGATTTGGCAATCATCTGTGCCAATGCATAGTCGGTATTGCAATTGCTAGTACAATTTAAAACATTTGCCGCCGCTGCAATCTCCGTTCTCGTCGCCGACGTGACTGGACACGGCAGTTGTGGACCGGACGTGTGCACCAACGACGACACCACTAGAGCTGATATTGAATAGAGTGCAGATGCGTTTGTGCAATTAAAAATTGGGGTTAGCATTTTAATGCTGCTTGAACGATGCAACTGTTGTCACCGGTTTTGTATTCTGTGATTCAAATCTCGCGGGGGGCTGCGAGACCTCCTTTTTCGACGTAAAGGCGGGGATGGACGCTGCACGACCCTTGCGGTTGCGGGCTTTGTACACTGCTAAAAATATCCCCAGTGCAATGGCTGCCACTGCCGCAAAACCCCATATAGATGATGAAGACGCTGACCCCCCTGTCGATGCAGTAGCACTGCCTGTGATTGACCGTGTCGGCAGGGGTGCTGCACCGACGCAGCCCTCAGAATCGGTTTCACTGTTGTACCTGACATTTTCTACATACGGGTTGTACCCATTTGCAAACAGCTTTGATGCAACCGTGCCAGTCAACACGCTCGGAGAATATTGTTGTGGATGAGTAAAGGTTGGCGTCTCCAACTCAGACATGTACACATCCGGCAATCCAGTAAACAACTTGAACCGTTTGCCAGTCTCGATTTGCGTAATGTTACTGGCAACTTGAATAATCGAGATTCCAATACCACTAAATGTCTCTATTTCTTTAATTTCGTTCAAGTCTAACTTAAATACATATTTTCCAGAATCATCCGCAATGGGCACTGCCATTACGAGTACACCGTTAGGATTTGGATTGCCGTTTTCGTCAGGAACTTTGTGGTTGGCATTTAAGGTAACCAACAAGGCTTCATTTGCGGTTGGCTGACTGGCAATGTCTAACAGAACTTGCGTGCCTGGCGCTGGACTGCCCCCGTTGCTGTCTGTCAGCACCACTTCAACTTCGTACGAACAACTTGCTAGATCGTCTGTATTTATGCCGTACTTGACGTCCATAAAGTACGAGTTACCGGCAAACACATCATTCATGTAATTGTGGTCAAGAAGCAGTGCCACGCCGTTGTTGTCAATGTCCAACCAAGCAGAATCGTCTTTGCTCAAATTCCTGGCAGTTCTGCATTCGGTTAGACTATTTTTGACGTACGTGCCCTTGGGTGTATCTGGAATGTTCGTTTCGTTAAAACCAGCATCAATCATCGAACCAATGTATTTAATAAGAAACCCAAGGTCGGCATTTGCCACATTGCCATCACAATTTGCATCGCCACGGACAAGAGCAAGGTTTATGCGGTCCCGCCGATGACGCACTGCTCGCAATACTGGTTGAGTTGCGCTCGCCATTCTGAGTGCACTGTTACGACGGTTTCGCGCACTTACGCCAGCCTCAATTTCAACGGCCCCTGCTTCAAATATTTTGTTGGTTGCCCCTATCAGGGCGTCTTCAGAATCAACAAGTTCAACAACAGTGCCAGACAAAGCATGTGTTCCTGCTTGCACCACTTTCATCGTAATTGCAACGAGCATTTCTCTAAGTCCAACAACCGTGCTGCCAACGATTGTACCCACTGCAGTAATAAGGCCTATGTCGGTTCGAGCATTAGCCGAAAACACCAAAGAACTTCGTCGGTCATCAGGAACAGCATCTGCAATGCCGCCAGGTAATATCTCGAATACTTCGGGGTTGTACTCAATTTCAAGTTTGTAGACCCCAAGAGCCTTTCCTCCTGTATTTACAAAAACGTTTACTGTGACGGTATCCCCGACCTCAATACGGTCAAGGGGTGGCCCAACCGCTTTTCCAAGATCAATGTCGCCAATATCCGACGGTTGAAGATTGCAGCTAACCTTTATCACCCCGCCGGATGGAATTGCATTGTTTTGTTCCGCGCACATAACAACGCTAAGGTCGATCGCAGTGGGATTGTTGTCAAGCAACGTGACTTTTGCACTGCCAACGTCCAAGGCCATCTTGGCTTCGTCCGCGCTGCGAAACGAGAAGAGTCCGGGCAGCTTGCTTGAGCCATCCGTGCGCAGCACAGTTGGATACTGTCGACCATCCGAAAACGTAACCCCTGCGGACAAGTACTCGCTGTAACTACCTTTCTTTCCGGACAACGTCGGCGTCCGGCTGCCACCAAGCCGCAGGTTGTCGACCGAGTCCACCGTCACCGTGCTGCTCTTAACCTCTACCACAATCGCCGAACTAGCGCTTGCAACATCAAACTTGGCAATAACTTCGACTTGACCGGCAGTGCTCGGTGTCACAACATCAGAACCTGACACGGCAATGTTCGGGGCACCATTTCCGACCGCATTGAGTTGAAACGATGTTAACCCTGCCGAAATCGTGGCAATCCTGTTGCTGTTAACCAACGTCATTTTCACTACCAGTTTTGCTTGCTGGTAGAGGCTTGTACATCCAATGGCTTGAAGTACGCGTGCATCTACCTGCATTGACGACGGGTTACTGTATGCCGGTTCTGGAACTGCAGTGGTTACCAGATCTTTAAATTTTGCAACCTTGATGCTTACAGTTGCAGAAACAGACTGGCCATCAAATGTAACGACCACAGTCCCATCGCCCGTCTTTCCTTCGTCGTTTGCCGTGACCATTCCTGTGGCTTGATCAACCGTAAATAATCCAACTGTTGGAGTTGCAACCGTAAACACGGTCCGTACATCGTTGGCGAGTCCACCAACAGTCCTGGTGGCAAACTTGAGGCTAACGGATATTTGGGACGTTGTTTTAAATCCAGTGCCACTTGCTGCAGCAGGATCGTTAACGCATACAATCATCTGCTCTGACGCAACGGCAATCATCTTTTCGGCGTCTGGGGGCCTCACAGTCAACACTACCCTATCTTTGGCATACTGCGAGAGACCGTTGTAAGCACTGCATTCCGCAGATTGGTCGGGTATCCAAGCCACACTCACCAATTCTTTGTCAACGGCACCTACCGGGTCGTACGGCACAACCACGCGTTGCAGGACCGAATCAACAAGCAACGTTGCTTCGTTAATCGCAACCATCTCCAGTCCGTTAGCTACGCTGAGCTCAAGTCTCGAGTGATCGTCAAACACCACTGAAACAACGACGTGCATAAAGTCATCTTGAAACTGCAAGGTTGCCACCTTCGGTGGCCCGACCACAACATTCAATGCTTGCTTCCGAGCCGGCGACACGCTGGGATCTACCTCTAAATCCCCAATGCTGCTGAAAACAATTGTGTCAAGCCCAATCACGGCAAGCTGGTTTTCGGGAGATTGATCGGTGGCACTCACTTCGAACGATGCAATCGCACCGCCGTCTTGCCCAACAATACTGATCGCGGTAATACCTTCGCCGGCACCAACAACTGCCGTGCCAGCTGCAATAGTTGCCACGTTCTCAGCTGACGACTTCAGTTTCATGATTGCGGTCACATCATAATTCACAATTTCGGTGTCTGAACCGTCAGAGAACGTAGCAAACGCTGTTGCTGTGCCAGTCTGATAACGAAGTGTTGTACATTTCGTAACGCTGTCTTTGTACCAACCCGCAATGGGCCGAAGCACGTCTGGAATAATTGAGAGAGATGCAGAAGTCGGAAAAAATATTCGAAACAGTACATTCTTAGATCTACCGTTGGCGGAAATCGTGATCGCTGCAGCATTCGCACCTTTAGTCTCGGACCCAGTTAAGTGCACGTTGCACCCAACAAGCGTAACAGCGTCCGTGTCGGCTGTGGCGCAGCCGGCGTCGGCAACAGCACTAGTACTTCCCCGAACCGTAACGGCACGTGCCGCTACAGAGGAAACAACCGTATCATACGAGAATACAGCGGTGTTTAGCAGTTCGCTTGGACCGTTTGCATAACCAAAAATGTCCGCGATCTCATCTGTTGCAAAGTAAACGTTTGCAGCACGATTGTCGACCAATCCATCCCGGCCAATAAGTACGCCAGCACGAGATGCTAAGAGCGATGTTTCGGCCATGTCTGCAAGCGATACAAAGTCGCGAATTTGAACTGTGCCTGCGTCAGCAGCGGTGACTGACGATGCAACACGCACGCGGACAACCACGAGAATTTCATTCGTTGGCGCAGCCTGCAATTCTGTGGGGGCATTGTCTTGCCTCCCCGCAAGAGCAAGCGTAAGGCGAGTACTTCTGTCTTCGTTGTTGGATGTCGCATCGGTGGTTCCGAAAACAGGCTTTAGCGTGTCTTGTTGAGTTGGGTACGTTGTCTGCGACGCTACAAGCTCCAGGCCAGTGCTGGCGACGACGACAATTCCAGCGGTTGCTAAAAAGACTTTAAATCGTGATCGGATTTCCAAGTCAAACTCGTCGCCGCTGTACAATGGTCGTGACGGCAGCACAGCGTATGCAGTATTCACAAGAGTGGCGTCGTCAATTTGTTGTGGTGGCGGCACAACAAGCGTAACCTTAGTTGCAAATGCTTTCATTGCTTGGGTCGACAAGCCGTACGATACAACAACGTCTTCGTTTTGTGAAATATCGTCAAACAATGCATTCACGTCAAACTCAATGTTGCACATTCCACCAACGTCGCTGTTGCAGCTGACCACACCTGTTACTGCGTCAATCGCACCGTTTACGGGCGTCGCAGCCACTGCAATGTCCTGCTGTGTTTTCACTGCCGTGTATCTGCCTGGATCCCTTAGCTGCAGTGTCATCATTGCGACGCTTTGATCGTAGTACAGCGTAGCAGTTCGCAGCACTGCATCGTGTACAACACCGGTTGGGGTCGGAGTTGTTAGCTTGCCTGACTGCGTTGATCCTGCAACCCGCGAATGTACAACAATTCTGCTGTTTGTTACCGCAGTGCCAACTGTTCCACGGGTTGAGTACGTGTTTGTATCCTGCGCATGTGCGAGCGGTGGTCGTACAGACGCTTGCCCGCCGCCGGCTGTCGACATGCTGGCAGTCAACGGCAACTTGCTGATAAAATTAAAGTCAACATTACGACAAATCTGGTTTCGACCAATCGGGCCGGCACTAAACGAAACAACCGCTACTTGTTCTGCTGAACACGTACCATTGTTGCGCGCTGCATTCTTCGTTGGCGTCAGTTCCCGGCGATGATGCCGAGAAAGTAATGGGTAATCATGCTGGTCGCAATACCGAACATCTATGGATTCATTCAGATATTCTCCGGCGTGAGTGAGTGCGGTGGGGCACCATCTCCCGCCATTGTACGGATCCAATACTGCGTTGAAAGCCAACGTACAAGCAGCATACTTAACGCCATTGTAAAAAAACGGAAGTTTGCAAGGACAGTTGGTGTAGTTTGACGTCTGCGTTTCGCACCGGTCTGATAATTTGCCTTTAAACGTAGGAACTGTGAACAACTTTCCACGATCATACGCCTTGTACATCGTGTCGTACTTTCGCCCCGATTCGTACTGTTCCCACCACATAAACGTGGGCCTGTCATCTCGAATATTTGACGTCGGGACGGTCGTGGTACCGTTGCAGTTGGTGCAGACGTACGGACACTCTGCCCGAACGTGGTCGCCAAAGTGTGAAATCTCAGTACACTTCCGATGCACACTGTCGCACCAAAACGCATCAGTACATTCTGCAACACTGCGTCGATTTCGGCGGAACGCAACCCGAAGGAACTGGAAGTACCCATCAATAGACGGGACCGTACCCTGGGCGGTGTTGACATGCAGACAATATTGAGCAATGGTGGATTTGTGCAAGACGGCGTACTCTTGCGCAAAATGACGTCCATCAACCGTTGGATTAAATGAAGCATTGTTTATTGAAGCCTTGCACTCTCGGGTGCAATGCAGGTCATCGTGATTAATGTACGGCGCCAACGGGCGCAGAGTACCGTCACTGTCCGTCTCGACCGGCAACTGAAATAACGGGTCGACTGTAAAGTCGGAAGTCGCAACCATAAACCAGGTGGTCAAAATGGGTGAAGTGCACATGTCCCACCACGGACCCTTGATTGATTCGGTCACGCGAACTGGAACAGCTCCAAAGGTATAATTCGAAGAGTTCCAGCGTGCGTGTGCAGCAGAAAGGTTTGATGTCGCAACAACAAATTCAGAAAATGGCATATTGTTTGCTGCTGTTTCCATGCAATTTATTGCAGGATTTTCGCGCACGTTTTTTTGCGCAAGTGCCAGCGACGCCCAGAACGTGTCAGAGGTTACCCCCAACTCCGACACGAGCAACGATAGTGACGCAGGAGAGGAAACTTTTGATGTGCCCGGGTACCACAAGTTGGTCGTGGCGTGCAAATTGCAGGTTGGATCTGGCCAGTTGTGAAGGTACACTGCACCGTGAACAACAGATGCCGTTCTGTTTAGGTTTTGCGGCAACGTCAGGGTCTGTGCAAAGTTTAAAATACCCTTGAATGGAACGTACCCGTCCGTGTGCGACCCTTGCGCATAAACTCGGTTGCTGATAGCCACATCGTAACTTGGTCGCAGGGTTGCGGCGAAGTCACTGTCTGCTTTAAAGTCGTCCACGACGGACTCAATAAGTGGTGAACTAATGTTGTACAGTGCATTTCCGTTAATGTGGTTTCGCAGTGCAGGGGGGATGACGCCGGAATCAAAGGCATCCCAATTGTGACCCGCGTACCTGCCCCCAAGCACAGCAAACGGGGCGTAGTCCGTACTGGCGTTCACCAAACGTTCGAGCCAGGCAGTTGTTAACGGCACGCTGTCTGGTTCGAGGTAAAGCATGGTACCCTGCATGCTTGAAGCTCTGAGGAGTGCAATTAGCTTGTAAAACTGCAGGTTTGGCCCCAGGTTCCAAGTAGGGTCTGAAAAAACTGAGTGGTACTGATCCTCCGCCGCGCTGAGGTTTGCACCAAGAACAGAAATGGTGCTAAAACAATGCCGCCACAGGCTTGTAGACGACGTTATTGGTAATACGCTCGAGCGCACGTGATCGTCCACAATGCCCGAATAGTACAGCGTCAACGGGATTGGGAACGATAGGTGTGCAGGCGAGGCGGTGTTAAGCGTGCACGGTACTAACGTGCTCCACCGGTCAAACGATTGAATTAATTCGTCTGTATCCCCAGAAAAGAATGGACGGTACACTGAAAGAGCTGCAGGGGGCGGGTGCACGCACGGTTCGCACCCAGCACACTGCACGTAAAGTTCGCATCGTTTCGGCCAAGAGTACGCCGTAATCCACGAACTGTAACCGTGAGTGTTGTTGCACCAATCTCTGCACATTGCTGGGAGCGCAGTTGACGATGACGTTGTGGTCGTACTCGAACTCGAACTCGAACTCGAACTCGAACTCGAACTCGAACTCGACGGACATTCAGCGCACGCGGCACATGCAGTGTAAGTCGTGCACCGAGTGGTCCACGAGACGTTTTCAATCCATGGAGTACGCCCGTACGTATTGCGACACCATGCACTGCACCCTTGAATCGTGGTCAGACTAACCGTAGTTGCCGTCGATAAGACGGTGACAGTGGTGCTTGTAGCAGAAAGGGTGGAGGTTGATGTCTGCGTGGTAGTGACAACGTTGGTGCAGCACGTGTCCCGATCCACGCCGCCATCGACGACGGAGCACGCTTGCGATGAGCAGAGGCTGTCGCCGTTGTTGTAAATGTAGCCAACGCCACATTCTGCATCAGTTATGGGAGTGCCGCTTTCATCTTTGGAGGAGCACGTCGCGAAGGGTGCCGGCACGTCCAGGCAGTTAAAGCCATCGTTTAACCCCGCTGATGCTATTGTTTCGCCTACATAGTGTACTGTTGCATTTTTAGCGTTCACGTTAAGATTTGCCACCTCAAAGATACCAGCTCCCGAATTAGCTGAAAACAGCATTCGTCCCTGGTAGGCCCACGCAGCCCCAAACGCATACGTCGACGCGTTAAGCCGCGGCAACCCCGCAAGACCTACCTTGAAGATGGCTAATCTGTCTGCCACATCTGCGGCACTCGGGGTAGAGACATACACCCACAATCCCTCGTTGTATGTCAGGCCGACAAGACGTACCTGATTTTCGGTTGAATACGAAACAATGTCGGCAGGTTGATTTTTGAACTTGCTAAAATCTTTAAAATCATTCGGCTCCAACCCCAAGGGTGCTTGCACGGGGGGTTCGGTAAAGACATAGCTATCGTTAACAGCAAGGTCGGCTACATTTGACAGCTTCCAGATGCTAAAAACAAAGCTGTTGTCAGTATCGTCGAAGTAGTAGCTGCCGTTAAGATCAAATGTTCCTGAAATAGGGAATACCGGCAGTATTCCAACAAACTCTACACCCTCTGCGGAAAATCGACCCAGACGGTTTACGTCATCCAACTTGAATGCGGCGTACGCCATGCCGTCAACGGGGTTAACCCCGGCGGCGTTCATGGCCGACTTGGTTGCGAACATTGACGTGGTGTCAACACTGTAAAGAACAGAGTAGTTGGCGCTGTCGACGTCAAGTTCAGCAACGTCATAAATACCCTTTACGTCTGTCTTAAACACCTGAAGTGGCGCTGCATGAGTTGTGCAGTTGAGCGGCTGCAGACGGCTTTGATAATTGTGCGAGACGGTTGTTGGTGCTGCTGTCAACGTGGTCAAACTGACAGTAGATGATGTCGATGAGACAGTGACAGTGGTGCTTGTAGCAGAAAGTGTAGAGGTTGACGTCTGCGTGGTAGTGACAACGTTGGTGCAGCAGGTGTCCCGATCCACGCCGCCATCGACGACGGAGCACGCTTCTGACGAGCAGAGGCTGTCGCCGTTGTTGTAAATGTAGCCAACGCCGCATTCTGCGTCAGTTACGGGAGTACCGCTTTCATCTTTGGAGGAGCACGTCGCGAAGGGTGCCGGCACGTCCAGGCAGTTGAAGCCATCGCTCTGTCTCGTAGACGGTATGGTGGTACGAACATAACGAACTGTTGCGGTTTCCGTGCTTATGTTAAGATTTGAGACTTCAAAAATGCCAGCTCCCGAGTTTGCTGAAAACAACATTCGCCCTTTGTAAGCCCACGCAGCCCCAAAAGCGTGGGTCGATTCATTAAGTTGCGGCAAACCCTCAACGCTTACCATGAAGACGGTCAGTCTCTCTGTCACTCCTGCAGTGCCTGGAATAACGACGTAGACCCACAACCCCTCGTTGTATACCAGGCCTACAAGGTGCACCTGATCTTCGGCTACAATTGAAACAATGTCTGCCGGTTGCCGATTAAACTTGTCAAAATCGATAAAATCATTCGGGTTTAAACCCAAGGATGCTTGTACAGGGGGTTCGGTGAAAACGTAGCTGTTGTTGACAGTGAGGTTGGCCACGTTCGGCAGTTTCCAGACGCTATAAATAAAGTTGCTGTTGGTATCATCGAAGTAGTAGTTACCATTGAGATCAAATGTCCCTGCGATAGGGAAAACAGGAAGTATTCCGACAAACTCTACACCCTCTGCCGAAAAGCGACCCAGGCGGCTTACGTCGTCCAACTTAAATGCGGCGTACACCATGCCGTCGATGGGGTTAACCCCGGCAGCATTCATGGCCGACTTGGTTGCAAACATTGATGTGACGTCGACGCTGTAGAGAACAGCATAGCCGGCATTGTGAATGTTCAGTTTAGCAACGTCGTAAACACCTTTTACTTCCGTGGCAAACACTTGAAGTGGCATTGCGTGTGCATCGCAGTCAAGCGGCCGGGGGCGGCTCTGGTAGGCACTTGAGACGGCTGTACTGGTTGACGTTGCATAACTAGCAGGATCCAGCGCTGCAGTCAGTTGCAACAACTTGAACAGTACTGCCCAAGGCACTCGCATTGCAAAGTATGTGTTATCGTAATTGCAAATCACATATACACGGTCGAGTAGTTTTTAAAGGTACTGCTTGCTTATATGTTTTCAACCTCACATTTGCCCTCATGGAAACAATTGTAGACGCCGCAGTCATTCACGTTGCGACCCAACTTGGAAACCACTCTGAAGCCGTATTTCAGGCCGGCATTGTCATTGAATTGCAAGGACTCGGTGCAACAGTTCAACGAGAAGTCCCAGTCGCAGTTCCGTTTGTGCCATCCTGGACTTCTACCCCGGTAAACGTTGGATTTGTGCGGCTTGATTGTGTAGTGCGCGTTAACAACGCGGTTGCTGTACTCGAAGTTAAAAAAACATCCAGTGGATCGTACGCTGCACAACTGCAAAAGTACTTAGAAATCATACATCCTGAGTGGGGATTGGCGTTGGTCACGCCCGACAAACATGTTCAGTGGTTACGCAGGCCAGTGCCGTAACAACGCTGACTTTTACGTTAAAGATCAACGCGCCGCCACAGCATCGCAAGAAAAAGTAAACATTGCGTTAGTCAAACACAAATTGTTTGCGCCGCAAACCATGACATGTTGTGACGACCAAGTTTACAGCACACGCGGCGTCCCGTTGCACGAGTTTTTGGAGGTGCAACCGTCAAAGCTCGAAATATGCCTTGTAGCTTCAGCGGGGTACCAATTAATTGCCCTCCTTCACCGCGATGGGTTTTACCACCTTGATGCCAAGCTTACAAACATCATTGTTGGAAACGGACACCGGCCGGGGGGTGTAAATGTAACACTGCTATCTGGCAAAGTGCACCTTTTCTTTGTGGACTTTGAAACATTGTGGGCGCCAGCGGATCTTCAAACGTGCAATGATATTGAGGTTTTTAACGAAGGGTCTGAAGCATTGGCGGCGTACGGCTGGAAACCGCACGCGCACTATGCTGATCTTGAACATGCATACCGGTACGACGTGCACACGTACTCCGAGAGTCTTCGAAGTGTATGCACTGCCGATGATCCAAAATTTTCTGACCTTCAAACAGCGCACGCCCGTGTACTCGGCCACATTCCGGATGCAGTGTTTGGAGAGGATGTTGCTGGGCACAAACGACACTTCACCGAGTATTTATTGGATCCATTGCAACCGGTGCTGTCGCCAATGGATGCTATTACGGTTGTGCAGGCAACACATTTTCCGGAGAACGTTCGTCGCGTTAAGTGGAAAACAACTCCATGCGAGTGTACTGAAACAGAGTATTGTACATTTTGCGTCGACGACGCAAACCGTGCGCTTAACACGTTGTGTCCGTTCGCGGTACCTGACATTGTAGGCGAACACGACGACTACGTCAAAGCCACCATGATGCGATGCTTTTTATTGTGCGGCTCAAACAGCAGAGCATTCGCAGCCGCGTTAATGTATTTAAACGCACGACCGGGAGATTGTGCTAGACTTTTGGGTGTGCTAACCTCAGCACTATAAATGTGTGCACCGATGTTGACGCAACGCACTCCGGGCTTGGTTGCGTGCAGCAATATGCAGTGCCTGCTTGTGGGGCTGATAAAAGTGTTGTGGGTTCTAAGTGGATTAATACTTGCGTCAGTACATTTCGTGTTTTACCCGATTAAAGGCACATTTATACTCATTGCGGTAATTGCAGCGATTTGTTTTCCGTGCATGCTGGCGTGCGCATGCAAATACATTGTTGAAAGCGCAAACGTGTGGGTCGATTTACTCGCGACAATCTTATCAGTTATTGTCGGAACAAGTACCATGCAACAAACCGCAAACTGTGATCTTCCTGAAGCAGGATATTCAGTTGTCCCGTGCAGCACAGTCACTACTCTCGCAATTGCATCTATCGTACTGGCATCACTATCTGCATGCCTTCAGTGCATTGCTGCTATATATATGCAGTATAAATAATTAAAACGCACAAGAAGTGTTGTTTTTATTTGTAGCATTTACAGATGACGTAACAACGTCATGCACAACAACGACCAATGCCCAGAAACCTACTTCCGTCATTATCAGCACGGACAACTTTTGCTCGACGTGCTCCTACTGCTGGCCAGCGTTCAGTACTACGCTTTGATGCGGCAATCTTGACCGCTATTGTGCTCGGGTGTACAGTTGTGGGCATCTCCGCCCTGCTGACCGACGTCCACCTTCAAAAAGCCGTATTGGTGGGCGCATTTATTGCGGTACAGACGGTTGTGTTTGTGTGCGATTGCACGCCGCACCTTGCAGCCGCTGTACTTGTGACTGGATACATTGCAATTGCCGTCAACCGGTGGGACGTAACACTGGCTTTGTCCATGCTAACCCTAACCATCGCTGTCGCCAACCACATACGAAACACGTAACTCTTCCAATCCAGACATTGCCGGACTTTCTCGGTTTGTACTGCTTGGCGCTGGCGAACGCTTGACAGGCCGTTTGGGCCGCTTGCAAAACGCGCCATTCATCGCGAGGGGGCATCTGTGCGAGGATTGCAGCGTACGCCGAGCATCAGCAGACATTTGTTCCACAATTCCATGACCGGCAATTAAAGGGGGGGCCATCACAGTGCGAGTAAAGCCATGCTCATCTTCGTTGGCGGGCCGTGTATGGCAGAAAACGGACAAATTCTCGGCCGACGTGCCAATCCAACCATCGTCAGATAAAATTGTTTGCCACTGGTTGTTGTTGTACGCGCATCGGTTTCCGTGCTTGCATGCACACCTGCTCTTAGGGGTCCACGCATCATTTAATTCCATAAACGACCTAATTATCTCGATTTGCTGGGGTGTCCAGTTGGGCATGGTACCACTTTAGTTGTGCTCTGTTTTTAACCGCTGCAAACACAAACAAAGGAACACAGTTGTTGCGCAAACAATGTGAACAATTACGGGTAGTTTGACATTGAACTCTTTATGGCCTCAGTCAGTGCGACACGGTTAGCATTGACCAACTTGCGAGCGACCACGTGTGCACTTTTTTTCAATTTGGCTTCGCGATTTTCCAAAACAACTTCGCCATCTTTATTACGAAATTTTTCTCGAAGGGTTGCTCGAAGGTTGTCTGCAAAACTGTAAGGCAGTTCAGCTACCATGAGATTTCGTGCATCTTCCGAAAACCCCAGACGTGTATATAATGCGTCCGGATCTAATAAGTTAGCGGTATCTGCATAGTCACCAACGGCCGCCCCCCCCAATCCACTTAGCGCTTTTGCAGAAGCGTACGTTACACCACCGACAAACTCAAGGGGGACCCTTGCGATATCGGGGACGAAGGTTGCAACATTCGCAATGCTGCCTTCGGCCTTTTCAAAAAGCATCCTTGTCCCTTCGCTGAATGCATCTTTTGATGCCTGTTTTGCAGCAGGTCTTTTCAAGCCATAAACTGTCTCTTCAGCCGGTGGTAACGCCAGTAACTTTTCCAGGGATAAATCAACAGTGCGCTTTTTTTGTTGGGCCTTCAAAGCAGGATCAACTTTACTGTTCTTCAACCATTGCACAATGAGCATCGTCGTAAGGCGGGACAATGCATACGCGGCTGCTTTTTGCACGTATTCATTATTCAGGAAACTTCTGGTGTAATCGTACGCCAACTGGACAGCGTCGCCCATGAGGAAACATGCAGACGTACTGCGCAGCAAATTAAACTGGTATATATAAGACCTTGCACAGAGCTTTACGAATACCGAACTTAAAATGAATGTTTGCGCGAACCCTGCTGCAACCGTTCTGATACACGGAATGCCACACGAAACTGTTACTCGGATCGTGTTCGACGCCACTGAAGGGGTAACTATTGTAGGACGGGCGTTTGCTGCATGGGATCGCAATGCACTTATTGACAACGTTGTGTCTGCGTGCGGCAGCCGGGGTGACATCGCTGCAACCAATGCAGCCGGCGTGCATCAGGAAATGTCTCTCGCAAAAGTGGGTCTTTCGTCGGTGCAAGTAGGTTGTGCCGCGGGGGCTGTTTTGATTGCCGCGTTTCAGTCAACCCCTGACGCCCAAGAGACACCGGTCGCATTTGCCGCCGCGGTTTCGACTCTTGTTAACTCGCTTTTACGCACTGCTGGAAATGAAATTGAACCAGTCGTTATTGCTTCAATGTGCGGCAGTACTGCGGACGTTGTATCTGCAGCGCAAACGTTTGGTTTGCAGACATTTGACTGCGGTACTTCATGCATCGCATTTTCCAGAACGATTGGCAACAATGAGACGCACGTCATGCTTGAACCCGTCGAACCTGCCGACCAGCCGTTTTTACAACTGACGGTGATGTTGTGCACACCGAAGGCAATCGATGATGAAACTCAATATGGCGACGCATTGTTCGCCCCGCGCAAACCTGTTGCCTCACAGAAATCACCCGTGCAATCCAGAAACGTACAAGTAGGTGCGGCTATTGTTCTAATGTGCGTAATATTCGGCATCTGGATTTTTATGTATCCAAACAACGCCCCGCGCACGTTAGTTGACGGCAACGCATCGAACAACGACGCAACTGCAGCGTGGACAGATTTGCATACCAGTGGCGGACAATAGGACCGCATGTGTATATAGTACAACATTGCCTATTTGCAATACCTGTACACCTTAATGTCTCAACGACCATTGCCGCCGGAGCATGTAGCGTACATGCAAGTCATAGCCTCCGAAGGTATAACGGCGCACAGCGTTGTGTACCCTGCCGGTACTGTATCAGAAGATGGTATTGTTCACGCCACGTCGCACATAACCCCAGACAGTACTTGCATGCTTGGCGTGGCGGACACAGCGATATCAGCCGGATCGCGAGGTACAATTATTGTAGCCGGCGTTGTTACGCTTTACGGTTCAGCATTTACGCCGGGCGCTTCTTCAAAATTCGGCCACGTTATTTTTGCAGACAAGGTCCTTCCCGAACCCAAGGATGAACACACGGCCGCTATTATTCCCATTGGAACCCTTTTGTCGCTAGACGTGCCCGGCATGACTGACGATAGAAGCGGCACGTACACGCACGGTGGACGAGTTTTTTTGTGCTCGTGGATGTCAGCCTTTACAATACCACGTACACGTGGTGAGGGTAGTACAGAAACTTCCGCTGCAGCCACACACCTTAGCACGGAAGTGGAAGAGTGGACGACGATTTACACCGAAGATGGCGTACCACAACAAAAACGAATAAAAACTACTAAGCAACAAGAAATAAGGGACATGCCCAGCGGTGTGAGCAGTGCGGGCAAGGTTGACCTTAAAACATTAATGGGCACGGCCGCCGTCGATGCAATGGTATCCACCCTGGGCAACGCGTTTGATTGCACCGGCGAACTAACACAAGAACAGAAGGATTACATTCAATCTGTTTTAATTAATGTTGCAACAGTTGGCATTAATGACGCAAAAAGTAATCACAAAGTTGTGCAACGTTGTTTTATACAATAAGATGCATTGACGTTGCTAAAATAAAGTCCGTTTAACCAAACAATCTACTGCCGACCTTTCGTCTACACTCCGTCTCGTTACTACAACGGATGCAAACGCGAGTCGAGTTTGTAAGCTGAAAACCCGTTTTGACAACTCTTCTTGCTGCAGCGCAGGAAGATCGATGTCGGCAAATGCAGCGGCGGGGTAATGTTTCTGGAGGACGTCGACAAACACAGGGCAGACATCATCAAGATCACTCGACTGCACTGTCGCACCGCTAACAACAATGTCAAGCAATCGAACGTACGCCAGCATAGCGGCATCAGCGCACGCAAACAACGCAGTACGAATTTTCCTGGCAGACATCATGTCAACGTTAGATGCAACAGCGAGGCAAACTGCAGCAACCGCCAAATTATCGCACGTAAATCGAGTGGCAGGTCCTGCTGCTTCGAACATTTGCACGGTTGACGCCCACACGTGTTCCTGAAGGTGCACCCGGGTCGTACCCAAAAACTCGATTGGAGAACCCGAAATCTGCTCAATTGCAGCATTGCAAAGCTCCAAGTACTTGAGTTTCAGCGGAACGCAACTGTCGTCCAGAGTTACCCGAATACCTTTAAGCTGCAATCGCTCCAAGTCAGCAAAGTTGGCAGGCCACTGTGCAGCGCTGCCATTTAAATTGCTTGCGACCGATGCCGCCGCACCCCTTTCTAAAAGAACTGAGCAGGAGGCAAGTTTTGAGTGCCCTTCAAAATCGTAAACATCCACCACCACCTGCTGTTCCTCTGCAGCTTCCAACGTAAAACTGGTAACGGATTTTGGAATTGATTGCAGGACGGTTACTGCTGCCCCCCCCGCTGGGCCCGCGCCCCTGCAGTACACAATCTCGAGCGATGCAAGATTGGGAAGAGCCGCCGCAAGATGATCCAACGCACCGCCGCCCAGCACGACACGGTCAAGTCGGAGTGAACCAATCGACTGCACGCAAAACATGCGCGCCAGACCCATAGCACCAGGGTAAGTCAACGTGCGTTTGCCTCTATAGTTGCACGTTACCACAACGCGGTCCGCGTCGATTACATCGTCGGTATTAATTGACAGCTCGACCGGCGTGACAGGCACGTTGACAAACTCCGCCGTCTTGCAGACCACCAACGGCGTCGATCGAGGACCGTTCGTCACAACGCGCAGTTGTGTTAGATACCGCGACTTTACCGTAAACGTGTCCACGGTGAGTGATGGTTCGTCGTTGTTCGCCAGAAACGTGACGTGCGCATCCCCCGATACTGTGACTTTATCCATAACAGCAGTTGTTGGTACAATTGCCCCGCGGGTTTCCGTGAACACAGTGAACGTGCGCAACGCAGGGCACGCACTTCGAACCAACTCCATTGCCACTGGCGTGCCGAACGGGCCTGACAGACACGTTAAAGATGGGTAAACCATCAACGACTCCGGCAAAGACAGCACCATACATACTGGCACGCGCCGTTGCACTGCACGCTCTCGTACAATCAAACTGCTGATGCCAGCAGGCAATCCCGTTAAAAGTGTCCTCACTGTAGATTTACCGCTCGTATACTTGACTGATGTCACGTGCACGACGACCGCCACTTTGAATTTTGCCACAATAAGGGCATCAAGCAGACGTACCTTTGTTTTTTCAGTACGCAGCGGTTTCCAGCACAACTGGTCTTTTACGTGCGAAATGCTGCCCTCCAAGTCCAACTGCAACTCCTTAGGACACAGGCTGGGATTAAATGCCCACGCGGCGGCAAACCGACGAACAATTGTGCGAACGTGGCACCCGCCAATGCCGCTAACGCTGTCTCGGCCGTACTTGCTTGCACTAGCACCAAAAACCCAAGGCTGATGGGGCGCAGATCCGTCAATTAGATCAGCTATGTCGAACGGCTGCAAACTGTCAGACCAGAGAGCTGGGATCAGCGTGTGAAGAGACGCGTAAGCACGCCGTGTCAACCGAAGTGCCTGTACAAGTTTTCGACGTTGCGAAGGCGTAAGGCCGCCGCTCTGCACAATGCAAACAACAAGCTCGACAGGAATAAACATAGTTTTCAGAATGCCGAATACGATTTGTGAAATTAACAATATATTTTTTATTTTTTAACTTGCTTAAAAAATTCATGTGCAACAGTGTTTGTGCAACCAATTTAACAAAAAAAAAACGCGGTTTTTGCGAAATGGATAAACGTCGCAACCCCACATGACCAAACCAAGGGTGGTACCACATATATTTAATTTTTGGCGGCTCTGCCATTGCAATGGTTAAATTCCCGTGCGCGCACGACGCGGCGTCACGTGCGGTGGTTTTTGCGCTGCGTGCAATCAAAAAACGGAAGTACGCGTGCATCGAGTGCACCTCTGATGTGGTTGTGCACCGTGGCCTAAAGCGGGCGGCCCATTTTTCGCACGTCGGCGGGGCCAAGGGCAAACCGGGTTGCGCGGGCGGCGGCGAGTCAGCTGCGCATCGCGCCACAAAGGAGTGGCTTTGTTCGATTGCGTCCGACCCCGCGTTTGTGGTGTGGACGACGTGCACCGGGTGCATGACCGTATTTGAAGTGTTTCGTGGCCATCCACGCATGGAGGCCCGCACCGAATGGCGGTGGAACAACGGCCAATACGTGCTAGACGTCGCCATTGCCGACAGACAGGAGCAGCGACTGTGCGCCGTCGTCGAAGTGTTGCACACGCACACCGCGGGTCCGCAGAAACGCAAAACGATAGAGGCGGCGGACTGGCGGCCCGTTCCGGTCGCTGAGGTCAAATCGGTTGACTTGGTTGGCGCGAATTGGCCACGCCGGTTTGAGTGCGTGTCGCCACGCCGATGTTCTGGGTGCCTTGCGGACGGGTGGAAACGGTTTTGGGCGACGTACGGCCGGCAAAACAGGATCAACGTATGGTTTGCCGCGGCGCTTCGACGTGCGCGCGCCCGCCAGAAGCGGCGGGAGGCAGAGGCGGAGGCCGTGGCGCGTGTGCAGGCTGCCGAGCGGTTACACAAGAGTCGTTTCCTCGCAGCGCAGGCGGCCGCGTTTGAAAGCGCGGTCGCGGCTGTACTCGACGATGCGGTGCGCACGGTACTTGCAACAACCGGGCAGATTGCGCGTCGTTGGTTGTTTCGGGCACGGTGCCGCTCCCTCGTCGCACGGTTGAAGCTTCGATGCTTGTCGTGCGGCGACCGCACGCGCGACGGCAAATGGTGCGCGTGCAAGCGGGCGAGAATGGGCAAGTGTGCGTCTTGCGACCGCTGGGCAGACAAGAGTGCACTGCACGAAACGCTGCCGGTCCCGGGGCGGTCCGAGCACCCGCTGCGTGCCTGCACTCTGTGCACAAAGTCTTGCGCAACGTGCGACGCCCATTTTATTGTGTCGCCGCAGTTCGAGTATGCCGTACGGTGCTTTCGGTGCAACTACAGCAAAAAGCACGGGCACGCGTGGTCGCCAAACGAGGACGGGCACGATGAAGGCGAGTGCACGGAGTGCGACAAGTACATCAAAACAACGCAGTACGGTCACAAATGTTACAGCTGCAACCAATTTTGATCGCGGTGCAATTTTTTATTGAAATGAGCGGTTTTTTTTTGTTTTTGAGGGGCAGCAGACACTTTGTGGTTGTACGATGCGATGACATTGTTGGGGTGCGAACAAAGCTCTGAAGGTGCCAGCCAAAACTGAGAAACATATAACAACATTTTTTTTATAAAAAAGTAGTGTCCAAAAAACGGAAAAAATGAGAAGAGAAAAGGGGCATCGAACCCGCGACCCTCGGATTAAAAGTCCGATGCTCTACTACTGCTAACCGGGCAACACGCACTGGGGTGGGGTTGAACCACCGATCTTCTGATTAACAGTCAGATGCCTTAACCAACTTGGCCACCAGTGCTGTGATTTACAACTAGCCAATGTTGCATTGCGACAATTGCTGCATCGGCCAAAGCGTTTGTTTTGCAAACTTAAACAACGCAATGTCGTGCCGCAATTCGTACGTAAGAATGTCCCGCGACGTTTTAGACAGAACAGGTTTTGATTTATTAGTTGCTTGCACGTTAACCTTGGCGTTTATGGGTCCGTCTCGAGCCTTTTTTCGCAAGGCAGTCGATATGCCCCAGTAGTGCTCTGCTCGGCAAATAAATGCAGCAACGTTGTCGGTAAAGCCAACAAGCATTCGTGCCAACACACGTTTTGCTGTGTCGAGATCGGTTTGAGTGGTTGCACCAGAGCACGCCGACAGAGTGCAGACCATCCAGCTCCGTTCAAACACCCGCTTTTGAATGTACTGGTCGATTGTTAAAGTAGTTGGGCTGTACGTGTACTCCCAGGTCGCGGTCTGCAAATACGTAAACTTTGATACAAACCGTGAAATAGGGTCTCGCAAGATTGTAGCAACCTTTGCACGGCGGTACGTGCGTGCAAAGACACTTGCCGCACTGTACAACAACGGAGTGAAGAATCCCCCAAAACAATCTGGCAAACATTCGTGCTCGGGGGCCCGCAAGGCCAACTTGTCAATGCACCTGTCCATCCACGTTGACGGCAAAGTTCGGGTCTGCGCTTTTTGCAGCATGCTGCACTTTGTCGACGCAAGCGCAATATCTTCGGGCGTTGGACCGTGCGTGTCCATCCTGCGAGCAAACATGTCCACCTGCGCCGGCGTTCCCAGACTGGCCTGGGGCAGAATGTCGTACCCCCGGTGAAAAATTTGTCGAAAGTACGACCCTGCCGCTTTGGGAACATGCCAAAAAAAAGGCACGCTTGCTGCGCTGCGGCTGTCAAATGGCAACATAAACCGAAGCTTTTCTGGGAAGGGCGCCATAATGTGATCAAGTGCCTGTGCAAACTCTGACACATTAACGTGCGTAAAGGCCGCGGTTGAAGTTGGTGAAAATGCAATGTGGTGGTACTCAATTGCAGGCGGCGCGCCAAGCAACGAAAAGTACGTTTTTCCCCAAGGGCAGCCATGTTGCACTCCAAGCGTCAACGGGGTGCACACAAATTCAAGTACCTTTGGAAGACTATGCCCGGACCAATCCATCCATGCAATGTTTGCCAAACCCAGTCCGTGCGGACCAACGACCATCTCAGCGGTAGAAAACAGCTGCATCTGCGCTAAAATAGACATGCGCGCGCCGGTGCTGTCGTTTCCGTTAAAAACAACCAACTTCATGCCGTCCCGCCACCGTGTGACGGCGGATGCCAAAATCGTAAGCAAAGCAGCCTCGTTTGCATGGTCCATCTGTCGGCCGTGCATTGTTTCTTGCGACCGTCGAGAATAGTATATGATTGTGGACGGCGGCGGCCGTCCTTTGTCAGTCAAGGACGCAAGCTGGACCTGCATTGCGGCTTGCAGCGACGGCACAAACCGAGCCACCATGTTCGGATGTGGTTGTACATGCAGCACAAGCAGCGAACCTGCGATACGGACGGGGGTATCGTACTGCATCCAGTACAGACGTGCTGCGTGCGCTGGGCCCAACAACGCTGCTGCGAGTGACCTCAAAACAGCGGTGTCCAGAACCATCAATGTACGGTTGGTGGCTTGCAATAAATAAAAAGTCGCCGGCAGTGTATCAATAATGGTGTGCCCGTAATTCCCCTGGTGCCAGCCGTTCCACACAGCCGCATCCCCGGCAACATCATACGATTTGCGACCGCTCGCCGCCACACGCGTGCTGCTGGGCAAGCCAAAAATAACCGTGGCGTTGCGGGCATATGTTTTTGGAGCAGGGCGCCCACCACGAGTATGCGGGTTTACAAGTTCAAGCTCGCAGGGCCCCATTAAAAGGGTCGATGAAATCCACTGCCTGCGGCGGGTACGGCGGCTGAGTCGGCTTTCCCAAAAGACAAAATGACTGCGCTGAAGGTCTTCGGACGAGCTGTGCAATGTTGGCCACGTCGTGATGTGGGATGGTGGCACTTGTAAAGTACGCGGAGTGCATTGCTCTCCGCACTCTGCGGAAGTGGTGGGCGGCACTCCAGAAACTACGGTGTACAACAGTGCAATGCCAACACCCATAGTGACTAACGTGCATGCGGACTTTACTCTACCTCGCATTTAGTACATTAACCCTATTTTTTTATTGCTTATACAGTTTTACGGCATGTCACAAACGTGACACCGGTCAAGGTGCAGTAATACCAATGTACGCGTCGAGCTCCGCCATGACAGCTCTGGATTCTGCCATTGTAATTACGCGGGCCTGCAGAAGTGCTGCGTGCACCTGCCACGCAGCTAACCCTACACGTCGGAAATAATAACGTCGACTCTGGCCGGGTACTGGTATGGGGGCGTAGAGGGCGGCGTTGGAGGTACCAAACATTAAAAATGGCAGATTGCGCACGACCCACAACTCATCCTTCAGCGTTACCGCAGCAAGTTGCATGCTCGAGGTTTGCGTGAACTGCACTATTCGTGAGAGACGTTGTCTTATATGCCCAACTGGGGGTAGCGAAATCAATGCTCGCCCAGAGACAAGGTTAAGACACGCGGAAACAGTTTTTCCGTTACCATGCCTGAATCAGAGGATGAATCAGAGGATGAATCAGAGGGATATCTCAGCGCCAACGAAGGGACCAACGTAGCTGAGCTTTCTAACACTGTTGACGACTTAGTTGACGCCGACGAAGGGACCAACGTAGCTGAGCTTTCTAAAACTGTTGACGACTTAGTTGCCGCTGTAAGCAGACTACAAGCGGTGTCAGTGACAGAAAAAGATCATAAGGCCGAAGTTGATAAGCTTTCTAAAACTGTTGACGACTTAGCTGCCACTGTCAGCGAACTAAAAACGCTGCCAGCGGCAGAAAAAGAGACCGAAGTTGATGAGCTTTCTAAAACTGTTGACGAATTAACTGTCGCTGTAAACAAACTACAAGCGGTGTCAGTGGAAGAAAAAGGTTTATTTGCGCAAGCAAAAGAAAAGTTATTGGGGGCAGCTACAGATCACACCAAACACGACCTTAACGAAGCAGTAAATGCCCAGCTTGTTACACAGCTAGCCAAAAAATTACCTCCTTTGGTCTTCGGCGAGGTACAAAAATTTGCGCAATCCAGGATAGACCTACGAAAAGAGGAGGATAAGTACCGCGTCAAATTGGCACTGGCATCGACAGAAATAAACGAAACGCAATTAACCGCAAAAACGCTGCTTGACGATATAAAGGGTAAGGGCAAAAAGCTCGAAGAACATGTTAAAACGCTGCTTGACGATATAAAGGGTAAGGGCAAAAAGCTCGAAGAACATGTTAAAACAATTGCTATCAACGCAAAAAGCATTGAGCGTAAGGGCGAAAAGCTCGAAAAGCACGTAAAAACAATTACTAGCAACACAGAGAGCATTGAATCATTGAAAAAAACAATTACTATCAACACAGAGAGCATTGAATCATTGAAAAAAAAATTAACGGACATCACCCGAGACCCAACTTTCATAGAAAACGGGTTGAAAACATTAAAAAATGTGGGAGCGCTCGGATTGGCGGCGGCTGCAGGGGCTGGTGTGGTTGGAATTGCAGGTTCAGTTGCGACTGTGGGGACGGCTGTGGGGAGTGCCGTTGCAACGACGGGAGGAACGGTTGCCGCGATGACAAGTATTGGAAGGTCTGTGGTGAACACAATGTGCGAAGCTGTTGCTGGTGACAAAAGTGCCGTTCAACATGCAGAGAATGTAGTTGTGCAACAAACCCACGCAGATGCAGTAGCGTTGGATAACCTCAGAGCACGCAACGACTATTTGACAGAAGCAATACGTGAACAACAATTATTCGGGCAGCTAGAGTTTGCAAGCCGTGCAAATCAACCCCAAGCACTTCCGACACAGCCAAATTTTACACCGAGGGTGCCTGCTACGAGGGTGCCTGCTACGAGGGTGCCTGCTACGAGGGTGTCTGATACAACCAATTTAAGATTCAATCGGGGGGCGGTGTCCAAGCCAAAACGGCGGTTTGATCCAAATACAATTTTTAATTAATAACATATCGTTGTTCAATTGCAATACGCGTACAAATAAATTAGTTACAGACTCTTGTGCTTCTTTGCTGCCGGACCACCACCGCCACTGTCGTCAAACGCAGTTGCATCTACTACATCTAAGATGTCAGATTCGGTAAGTCCAGAACCGGTTGATGCAGTACCTTCGAACACGTCCACAACGCTGTCATTGCGGTTTGTGCCTTCCCCCAACGCAGAAACCACCACCTTTAGTACAAACAGCTTTAACGACAAGACCCGGTTCTTTTCATTTGTAAAAAGCTTAGCACCAAGTTCAAGGTAAACGGTCGAGTTTTGAAGCCGCCCGGCCACGTTTTCGTACTCCTCTGGCAACACCATCTTGCCTTCGACGTAGATCGGGACCGGGGCGTAGCGACACGGCCCGCCCACCTGCCGCCGGACAGCCTCAAGCCGCTCCGGCGGCCCAACAAGCGCGTCGTAAGGTGTGTCGATCATGGTGTCAGAGACTGGAAACAAGTTCTTTCGAAAGTTAAACGGCGCCGTCTTGTCGGCTCGGTCGCCCATACGTTTACCCAAGTGGGCGCAGTGCGGCGAACCGTGGCCTGCGAGCTCGTCCTCGACCCACTCTACAAACTCTTTTTTTCCGAGCGCCTTTGATTTCTTGGCGATGGCCGAGTTGGTCGCAGTGTCCTTTGGAATGCACGTGCCGTCCTTCTTAAGTGCGGTGGCAAACGCCTCGACAAGTTGACCGTCAAGTGCCTCCATGTTAGCGTTCCACGTCGCGACGTCACCGGCGGGCCCCACGTAGATTGCAGCGTTGGGCTTCTGGCTCGAGTCCGGATCAAAGTACTTGCCAAACCGAGACGGGGAGACGCCAAACGCTGCATTGACTGTACACATTGGTGTAATAATCTTGATAATCGGAGCATTACTGCCTGTCAACGACGTCCGAACTGCGCCGTCACGCCCTGCGACCACCAGAGTCAATGCCTTGGTACCAGGTTTAAACTCGTGCGAAATTATCTTTAACCGTTCGCCACGCTCGGCGCTGCCAGGAACAACAAAATCAGCCATGCCCTGCGCCATGCTAATGCGGCCATTTAGCGCAGCAATCCGTGCGTTTGACTGGTGAGGCATCGTGCTTGATCTTTATTTTTATTGCACAAGAATGCACGTGCAAATTGTGAGCTCATCTATGCAAGCAATGTCATGTAGTGTACAATGTCAAAGTGGACAAGTGGGCCGTGATCCTATTTGCGCACGCCCGCCCGACCTGCCATGTCAACCTGCAGTTATGGATCCTATTCCACCCTTATCAATTTGGACGCAACTTTTTGCTGCACCTGGGGCCAAGGCAACTGCGCGTGCATCGCACTTGTCGCAGGCGTCTGCGTCTACGCAATCACGCAAGGGTACTGCCGGAACGGGCGCCGCGGCGTTTAATTTTTCTTTCTCTGTTGCCGCCATTCAAACCAGATCGCAGCAGTACGCAGCACCGCGCGCGCCTGCACCATTATTATAACATTGCAGGCCTCTTGTTGTATTTACATTCGTACGAATCAAAAATCCAACTGGACTTTTGTATTTTCTAGATAGGTATTCCCAATAAAAATACATAATCATATATATATAATTATTGGTCCAGTAGGTCGACTGCAAAAGCAGCAATACGCATGTATAAAACTATGGGCTGCCCTATCTTGAATACAAACGTGGCACAAAAAAAAAAAGAGAAAAGCTGCAATGAATATCTAGCTGCACTGCGCGGAAAATACAGCAAAAATGTAAAATCGGCGTGTTGGACGCAGCGCACTGTATGTCGACCTGGCCATATTTAAAGATACGTGCATGAAAGAAGTACACGTAATTTTGGTTTATTTTAGTTGTACATCACTATGGCGTTTAACCCGTCTGCTCGTGCAGAAGAAATTATTGGCTTGTTTCAGAATGCGCTCATTTACACAGTTGTGCTGCGCAACATCGATGGACTCGTTGCTGACAAAGACAATTCGATCGTACTTATTATTATGAGCACTGCGATAGGTGCAGCTGGCGTCTACCTGCTTCAGTGCACTGTGCAAATCGAGGCAATCGCCGTACGCGACGTTTCGCACTTTGCACCCCTGCTTGACCTTGCTGATTTTGTCCTGCAGGTCAGCGGAAACATATTGGTGCAGTTGACAAGCTCACTGGCAGCCACGCTCGCGATAGCCGTGTTCAGCAGTGCCAAAACACTGCTGTGGGGATTTTGTGGTGCGTTTGCGTCGCTCACCCTCTTGTGGCTTCTTCGCGAAACTGTCACTGCGGTGGCAGTGACCAGGGTCGACAATCATCAAACCGGGAGGTGACGAACTCTGAAGCATCCGCAATGGCAGCGACAAGGGCATTCCGATTCCCCCGGGGGCGTAGGCGGTTCAGAACGTCGGCTCGCTCAATTCCATCGGCGGCGTGCTTTAACAGTCTCATTCGAAGCTCGGCCGCGAGCAGGTACATGCACATGATAAACCGCGAAATTTCCAGCGGCGGCACAGCAGCACGACCGACCAAATGCCAAAAACGCGCGTAGTTTGAATCATCGTGGTGCAGCCGTACTGCCTCCTGCAACTCCGTCGTTTTTACAAGCTGTGCAAATGAGGGCAACGCTGCCCTACGACAGGCAGGGCACGTAATGTCAACAGTCATTGCAGCAGGTGTCAACATTGCATGGCGTAAGGATGCTTTGAAGCATTGAAGGCACGCGATTGCCGGACACACCGAACACAATGCAACTGGCGATGCTATTGCCGTGTCGCGGCAGTACATGCACGGAGTCGATGTCGCGCGCGTCCGAACCATTGCAGAGTAGTCCACCTGGTGAATTTGTTTGCACTGTGCAACGTACAATACAAACACTGCTTGTACTTGCACTGTGCAAGTATGCCATCTTTGTCTGCGTACTTTGCAGCCGTCGGCTTGTCGCCGCCGCCAACGTGGGAATTTGGTGGATTTCGGGATGCGTACCAGTATACATGGAACCACTACTTTATTACACGGCGGTCTTTAGATTTAGCTGTGCAACGCGATGGCGCAAGTTGCTTAAGACGGCACGTAACATGGTGCAGCGACAATCCTGACATTCATTCTGCGTTTGAGTAATTGTTTTTATTATTTACACAATTTATGCACAATAAAAAAAAAGAAAAAAAAACGTCTACGCAATTGATTCTTTCTCTTTGCCGTATGCATTTTCAGCAAGCGCGTATTCAAATGCTTCTGCCACGGCTTGCAGCTTAGATTGCATTGTAGAAACCGCAGCTTCAAATCCTTTGATTGTTTTGGCTACAACAACACGCCCAATCATGTGGTCGCGGTTTTCGTTCCGGATAAACGCGACGTATTTATCAGCTTTATCTTTGTGAAATGTCTGCTGCAAAAGTGCAACAATCGCATCTTGCGCCGCTTGGGCCCGTTCGTTAAACACAAGTGTGAGTGTTTCGTCAGGATCAACAGATGCCGCAACTTCTGCTGGACCGTCGACGTCGTTAGCTGCCGCTGCTAGTTGTTGCGTTATTTTAAAACTTGTGCCGTACGGAATTCCCCACCTTGCATCCGACGTCATGCCAAGCGTGTCGCCCAATGTTCGTTTTGGGAAATGCCGTTTACGCTGCTTTGCCAATTGCGACAACTCGTCTGCTGCTTTTCGCTTTTGAAGAAGTTGACATTGGGTTTCTTTAACAGTCGATTCTGGAACGGCAGACATTTTATATTTACTTTTTATATTTTGTGTCACGATTGCAAACTGATCAAATTGTGTGCAGTTTCATTGCATCGCGTAGATGTGTTTTGCAAACACTGTTCTGTCTATGTTGCGCTGCGCTCAGAAAACGTAATCGCCAAGTCTGGTTGCGCTCATGTTGAGCGCCACCGTGTCAATCTGCGGCATTGTTCCTCGCCGAATCCATTTAAGAATCTCCGATATAAGTTCGGCTGGCAATGTCGGCAATGTCCTCTTGCGGCGTGCCAAGCAGACACCAAGAGCAACGCAACATTCTTGCTCGTGCAGTCGAAGAATCGGCAGCCGAAGTCGCCGTGCTAACAGTTGACAGCTGATCCGCTCTTTCTCCAACCGTTTCCGCTCATGTTCAAGGGTAATTCCAGCCGCGCGCAATTGTTCGTCTGACGGCGAATTTACTTTTGCTGGTATTGCCTTTGAAAATACATCTGGCAACCGGCGGGTGCTGCCTGTGCATTGGCACCGCACTAACTCGAACACGGCAGATTCAGCTAGTGCATCAGACGCGACGTAAGACGCAAGAACTGCCGCCGCGTCTGGCTTACCCCACACGTGACAAAGATTTTGTGCCATTTTGCCGCTTGCGCATCCAGCACGAGACAACAGTTTAACACCGTGACCGGTTGCAACTATTAAAGTTGCCGCCAAGGTACAGAACGGCGACACTGCGCGAATCCCAGTTGATGCAACTGCGGCCGCAATGCGGGTACCTGCTAAGTTAGCCTCTTCCCGCCACCCTGCTTGGCCCTCTGCAACTCGGGGTGGCAGGAGGCACAGTGCTGCCGCAAACCATTCAGGGCGCTGGTGTTTAATAGCAAAATACGCCATCTGCAACGGTCCAGACCACGCAATCACGTACCGAGCACGTCGGACCAGCCAAAAATCAGCCCATGGAGAAACGGCCGTTGACCCTACAGACGGTACTGCAAACATAATCGGTTGCGCTACGCCAACGTACTCGTTTGCATACGCAACGCACGCGGCGTGCGCAATAGCGGTGCAATGCGATCCGCGCGCACTGTACCGTGCCATGTCTGTAAACAATCGTCCGTGCGTAGGTCGAATTGAACGCCGAAGTGCAATCGACCGAACCCACTGCAGTACGATAGCAACATTAACGGGACCGTGCTCGTTGTCCTGCTTGGTGTACGCAACCATGCTATCAAGCGTTGTCTGTGCGTTTTGCAACACACGTTTTTGCAACGCTTCTACAGACAACATTTTTTTTTTCTTTGCTGCCACTGTTAGTTCGACTTTTGACATTCGCTGCTTGTTGATACGCCATCGTACTGATCGCAAGAGTTTGCACGCACTCGTTGACAGCACAGTACTGCACTTTGCTGCTCCAACCCCGTGTGCTTCGAGGTCATTGCACAAAGCCTGCAGAGACACGCGATTAAGTTTAGCTCGTGCATCTGCTAATGTCGCTTTTTGAAAAACGGCTGGAAGCACGTCGTCCCATCCACGTTTGATTGTCCGTATTACTACAGCAAACAACTCAACGTTGCCAGCCCGAACGGCGGCGTGCGCTAGATCGGCGGACGGACATGCAAAGTTGTGCGATAGCAGCCATTCCAACTCAGCTGGCGAAATTGTTGAGGCCTCAACATGTGCAAGCACTGCCCGTTGTCGGTTTCGCGGCGTTGCTACCAAAAAATCGCGCACTGTACGCGGCAATGCTTTGACGACGCCGACAAGTTCGTTAAACATGACTGGCAGAGTACCGTTGTGAAAATGTTTCTGCAGTGCGTATCCTATAACAGGTTGACCAATCGTTATACAACAAGCCTCGGGGAAACAAGATCGGTTTGCGTTGACAGGACGGCAACAGCTGCGAGCAAACTTGCGGCAACGGCCGCGCCAATAGATGTCGACCCGGCACGTTCAAGTTTGGGAGTGCGCGTTGCTCCAGGCGGGTGCATTCGGCGCACTTTTAACGTTGCACCGTTTAAATTGGCATTGGCACTTGCAAACGTAGGTTGAACGTCGACCGTTACGATTCCGGCCGACGACTTGACAAGCAGCGAGTCCGTGGGCACAATGTTTGAAAATGCAAAGTTACTGTTTGGTGCTACTCTAAATGTGTAGGTTCCTCTGATCATACCCAATTGCGTGTCTGAATTGTAGTTGACACCATTGAATGCAAACTCATTTGCAACACTGCCAACTTCAATCAAAGTGCGTGGACGCAACTCTTGCACTTGCTCCGCTGTCCAAGCGCACGTGTTAAGAAGAACGCACAGAGTTAACATTGCGCAAGACCCTTTTTGTTTCTTAAAGGTACAGATGTCTTTTATGCAATACTTTTATTGTTGTCCATATATGTGTATACGTGCACGCAGAACCTTATGTCTTGTCCATTTTACGATGAAACACAAAAAGTGCTCGTCGTGTTTGTCTGTATCTCGCGGAGAGAAATTGTCTGTCAAGCAAGGGGGCGGGCTGACTTCAAGGGGTCGCGCAAAGTACAACCGAGCCACAGGCTCGCACCTTAAGGCCCCTGCTCCGCACCCCCGTACATCAAAAGATGCCGCCCGTCGCCGCAGTTTTTGTGCACGTTCACGAGGCTGGCACGGACCCCGGGGTCTTGCAGCTCGTCGCCGGTGGCGTTGCTAAATGGTAAACATCAAGCCAACACTCTGCAATTCCGACTTTAATGTAGCTCGTGCCGTGCTCAACAACGACTGACAGTGCGATAACCGAAGACGCCGTGCACGCATGGTTACTTGCCGGATCGGTCGGCGCTTCCCGTAATTCAATGCAGACGTACGTCGTGTAACATTCATTAAATGTACCCACGCTCGACGAAGCCGTGGCACGCTGTCCAGTGCATTGGTAACGTCCGCAAATGTTTTTCTTGCCGTAATCATTGCAGCCGCAGCAGCACTGTTGACCGCTTCATCCGATCCGCAAACACCGGCGGCACGCAACAACGTGGCACACGTAGCAGGGGACCGAGCTTTTCGGACATCGTGCTGCGATGGACCTGGGTGGCCTGCACTGCACGTCATGCACAGATTTGGTGGCCCAAACTGTCCTTGGCTGTACACTGTTCCGACGCAAGTAATGCACAACGTTGTTGCAGAGCAATGAGCACCCACAGGCCGCGAATGCTGTACGTAAACTCCGAGATTTCCCCCGCATGCTTCAAGGCAGAGCATGCATATTGGCTCAGAGTGCACCATTGCGATGAGGTAGCACGTTTTGCAAGTTGTAAAGTTAAATTCGACTATTAATTTAATATACGGCAATGTCACAGTGTCACAGTGTTTCTTAAACACTGTGTACTTACGTTTTGGCAACACTCGATCTGAGACAGCTTAAACTTGAACAGCTTGGATCAGAGTGCACCATTGCGATGAGTTAAGCTACGTACGTGCAGTTAACAATACTTTAGTATATATGTACGTCAGCACACATTAAAGCGTCATAACATCCAGGGGGTATGAGTAGGCACGCCAAACGACCCCAAAAAAAACGTAGACAAGAACACGCGGTGTTGGATGCATCAAAGAAACAAAGGGGTGCTGCAGCAAACGCTAGAGGTCATGCTATTCCGTGGGAAAGTCCGAAATCGCCTGAATCTGCAGCGTACAATGCAATCGCACAACTGTGCACACGGTTTGAAGAGTGCCCTATGATGCAAATTGCATTTGACGCGCTCTGCGGCGAGTTGCTTCGGGCGCCGATGGAATGGGCTACGTCCGCAGGTGTAGCAGTGCACAAGCGACTGGTGTCTGCGGACATTGATTTGGCGGTGGTAGCGGCGGTGCGGGGCTTGCTAGTGTCTGGCGTTTTTTTTTGGCGTCGCGACCCTGCTACGGGAACACCGCACGTAGCGCACCCGACACAAATGTGGTACGGAAAGCGTGGGTGGACTGCGGGAGTGCTCTGCGAACCGTTCCCTGCAACATTTCAGTTTGATCAAGTAAACAGCCCAGTCGCGCGAGCATTTAAACCGTCCTTAATGTTATGCGAGCACGAACGCCTGCTCCTGAACCGAGACCGTCTGAATTCAAAGCCCGCCGTCTTTTTAACGGTCGATTCTCGCATTCAGAACAACAACGGGCAAGGGCGCCCTTGGTTTCGTCAGGTTGGCCGCGACTTTGTTGATTCAATCTCAGAGGAGATGTCGGACCAAAACCGATCGCTTGACCACCTTGTGCGCGACCGGGCCGATGTTATTGGGTCGCTGGGCGATGCGACCATGGAGCAGCGAATGCGGGAGCATCGTCAAACAGACGACAGAAATGACGATGCATCGTTAGACAGTGGATTTAAGTATCATCGTGAACACGTGGTGCGCGACGGGTACGATGCCAAACCAGCAACGGCGCTGCAGAGCCTGGCCGATGGTCAAGCGCAAATCAGCACGCTCGAAAACAGAGTGCTGTACGCCATGAACGTGCCGCCGGTTGCAGTCGGCCGCAATGTGAACAGCGAAAGAATGGCAAGCGCATCACAATTGGTTATGCACTCGCTGCGAGGGTACCACGCGCTAGTGGCCCGTATTCGTCGGCTAATTACAGAGATGCTTGCAGTTACCACCGCAGATACAGAGTCGGGCGAGCACGTTCGGTTCACAACTCACATTGACAATTACGATCTCGACCGACTCGAGTCCATTTTGACCCCCGAAGCTGCCGCCGCTGCGTACTCGGCCACATTTGGTATTCCACCCGAGTGGATCTCGGTCGATGCAGTTAAGGCACGGCAGGGGGCGTTGCACGGGGCGCAGAAAACGCCGCAGGCACAGTCAAAGGCCGAAAAGCAAATGAAAAAAAGCAGGGGCCCGCCGCCCAAAACAAACGAAACTGCGTAAGTGTTTGTCCGCCGAACGTTGACGCACTGAAATTCAAGGATCTTAGGACATATAAGCACGGCGGGTGCCTCTTGCTCCAAAGCAAATCTAGCATGATTCGTGCAATTATTATTGTGGTTGCTACCACGGGTGTTGTTGCAGGCACGGACTCGGACTGCACTCGCTGCTATCAAATAAACGGGCCGTGCGTCAATACTTTGTGCGCTCACGAACCGTACGACGCTGACGGTAACTGTCCGACTGACTATGACGATTGCGGTGCAACGGATGATGATGCCACCACCACCTCAGACACCCCCGAGTGCACTCATTGTGCTGGCGAAACTTCAGGGGTGTGCAGATCATGGGGGTCCGACGGTCAGTTTGACTGCACCAATCGTACAAATAACGTCTGCCCGAACGAGTATCATGACTGCTCCACGGAGAAGTGCTGGACAAACGGTCGCCTGTCGCCAAGTGAGGTTATTACGGCATTGCCTGGCTTCAAAACGTGTTATGGGCACCTTGATAATGAAATTGACTGCAACTGCGTTTGCCATCCTGGGTATACGGACGAGGAGTGCCTGACAAGAGCTGCGTGTACTTTGAGTGGGACCGCCCAAGATGCTGATGTTCATGCGGGAACGATACATTGTTCGGACCGTGGCACTGTTACGGGATTTACTGCTCTCTCTTCAACGAATTATTATCCGTTTACGAACTGGGATGAGTCGGATTGTTCATGCGAATGCACGTCTGGCTGGGGGGGCGAGTCCTGCACCGAAAGGACGACCTGCTCAAGTGCGATGTGCGAATCGATCACAACCAAGTTTGTTTGCAATTTTGCCGACGATCCAGCAATTTCTGACGATGACTGGTGCACAGTCGACAAATGCTGTGTAGAAATGAAGAAGTGTTCAGAAGAGTTTTCTGAGGCCGACGTTACGTGTAGTGATAATTTGGTATTTCGTGGCGACACTTATTGCCATGGCGAGGCTTGTACTAAGGAAGAGTGTTGTGGGTATCCCGACGACTACGTTTCCGATTACGGTGGAACAAATGATGATGATGTTGCTGCCACCACCACCATTTCCACCACCACCGTCACTACCATCACCACCACCACCATTACCACCGCAGTTCCCAGTGCAGTATCTGTTACTGTTTCGCTTGTCGACATTCCGCAAGCACAAGTTGATACTCCGACCTCCGCTTTTTTTGATGTACTTGCAACCGGGGTTCTCAGCAAGGTAGCACCAACCAATACCGAATCTGACAAAGTAAAGAGCATTCACTTTATGCAAGGGGATACCGTCCTTTACGTTTGGACCCCAACCAATCAACGGGTCCGGCGCGAGTCTGATGGGTCGAGTTCCACTGACACAGACAATGTCAACGCCGACGTCGCCGCAACACTTATATTTGAGGGCGACGTTAACATGAACGACCTCGCGCTCAAGGTCGCATTCACCGACGTGCAAACATCGCATGGAAACATCAAATTAGAGTCTGTCGTCGCTAGGATTGTGGCACCAGCCTCAGATGCAGAAAAGTACACGATTTATAAAAAAAGTACCCAGTGCGAGTTTGAAAAATGCGTTGATACGACAAAGCTCTGCGCACCGCCATCCGATGGCGGCATCATCGAAGCCATAAAAATTGCAAAGTCGCCGTTTAAGAACTTTCACGCATCGCACGCAACACCTTGCACTAAACTAATCAAAAGGACGAAGGGATTTAAGCACGAGGGGGGCAGCGATGTGTATGCGGTAACATGCACCACGGCCGGCAATGTGCACGTGCACATGGATAAGGGTATGCGTTGCCACAAAATTATGGATGATGGATCGTTGCAGAACTGTGGGTCGGCGGGCGTTTGCAAATGTTCGTGCACGAGCACGGCGACGACCAGACACAGACGGCAAAATACGCCGCCGGGTAATAGCGTTTTATTATCGACGTCTACAGGTACCTCGACCACCACCAAAAAGAAATCGACTGACACTGATGATACAATCGCATTAATAGCGGCGTTAGCCGGTTGCATTGCCGTAGCGTGCTTACTGTTTTATGCTGCCAAGAAGAACGTGGTTGCTTCCACAATCGATAAATACGATCGTATCCCTCTTGACAATTTCTAAATTACAAAAGATTAAACTACCACCATTGTGACATGGATGCAACCATTATATGATCGTTGATCGTTTGCAACCTAGTTTAATGTTACCGTCATGAGCACATCCGACGTCGCAGCAACAAGCATGCCTCAACCGTTAGCGTGCGCACTTGGCGTTGGACCGTGCGCAGATGGGTGTGCGTTTCACACGTGGATCAGTGATGTAGCTGCCGACGAAAGTTGCGGGATGCCAACAGCACCGATCCCAGGTCTTATCTCGGCGTTTTTGACGTCCACCGTAGCCAAGCCCGCAATCATGATGCCGACCGGAACGTACCGGTCCAAACGTAAACGCCATGACGACCGTACCGAAGCTGTTGTACGATTGTTAGAATTTATGAGGTTGTGGCGCAGGTTTGCAAAAGCACCGTGGGCTGCGTCTTCGTTTGACGTTAATGACAACATATTTATGCGTTTAACAGCTGCACACCTGCATTTGATTGTTGGGATCGAAGGCGCCAAAACCGAGCGGCAACAATTGCTGCGTATTTTGTCAGCTCGTTTAAAACTAGAGGGGTCGGGCAATTTGGTGTGGGTCACCAACCGACAGCAAGGTAAAACAACCACGATTGGACGCTTTTTAGCACTTCTGGCAGCAACTTCAGACGCAGGGGGATTGCTGTCCACTGTGTACAGCACATCTCTTGATCGTGCGCAAGAACTCGTCAAAGCCGCAAAACAGTTTCTGTACTGGCACATACACAGTGGTGGTACACCAAAACTTAAATTTGTGCGAGACTGCGAGCGTTCGTTTGTACTTAAAAACAAGTACGCCGAAAACGAAGTCGCCGCCCGACCCAAAGCGGTGGACAGCTGCCGTGGCGATGCCCCGAGAGCCGCGTTTTTTGACGAGGTCGCATTTGTAGATTCAAATTTTTGGTACAAGTTTGCCTTTCCCCTTCTCCAAGTCACAAACCGAGTATTTTCCTTGATCACAACCCCGCCGCCAGCCGACGGATTCTTTGCACAATTTGTTGAACAGGTAAAGACACGAAACGCCAAAGGTGATCATTTTTTCTCTTTGGTTAACCACAGCCTGGCATGCGAAGATTGCATACAGATAAATGAGGCTGAACGTTGCTGCCACCGACTGCACTTAGTGCCACCGTGGAAATCAATTCTTCGGTTCACTCAAATGAAGGCGTTAGTCCCACGTGCAAAAAAGGCCTCGTTTGCGGCTGAAGTGTTTGGCGTGATCGGTGCTGAACAAAAAGGATATTTTAAAAAAGAGTTTGTCGATGCTGCACTTGCAAGGAGAGTAACCTTAGCAAACTGCAAGACCATTTGGATTGGGGTCGACCCGGCAGGTCACTCCAAATCGTTTCTTGGGCTGTGTGCCTTGGCAGTAAACGATCAAGGACTGCACGTCATTTTGGGTCTTGGTGCAGTTAATGTGGCACGGTGCGAAATGACGGCGCTCTGCGCAATCGTCCGTCAGTTTGCAAGCAGGCTCCGGAGTCTGTACCCAGGTGCAGAACTGCTTCCAATTATCGAGGCCAACAACAATGAGGTCGCCGCAATGTCGTTGCTTAGGGCGTTTGGACCGATTAAGATGCCATTTACTCGTGATCGGTTTTCCGCTTTTATCGCCGACGACGTCGGCGTCCTAACCACCCATTCTACTAAACGTAAGTTGTGGCAATTATTCGCGTGCACACCGTACATTTTATTTGCATCCATTTATTTTTTACTAACTCTTTTTTTTTTCTTTTTTTTTTAATGTTGATTAATTGTTACAGTGTCGATGGTTCAACAAACGTATCTTGCTTTTATCAATGGAGCGGTTGCTGTTAATTCGCGTGTCGTGGTTGCCGACCGTACTGCGTTTGAGACGCACGCCACCGCAACACCATTTTGTGAATTGAATACTGAACTTGGTGCCCAGCTTATCCGATTTGCCGACCGTCCTGACGGCACCATTTCAGGTAAAACGTTTGATGGAGACAACGATGACCTGGCGATGAGCTTTATGTTAGCAATCTACTGGCGCGTGTGCGTGCTGTCGTCGTCATCCACGTTGGGTGGGGGGGGTGGTTAAGGGCTGCCGTCCCACTTAAAAAGAAGTGGCTCTGCAGCAAGGATTGTATCGCCCATTAGGTCGCCAATTACTGCGGTGCCGAATTTTTTGTTCAGCTTGATCTCAACAGCGTGCTCTACTGCTAACGTAATGTGAATTTTGCCTGCGGACTTTTCGGCAATGTGCGATACCAAAACGCCAACGTTGCAAATATGCGACGGCGACTCAATCGTGTACGTCATGGCTGAGAGCGTTTTGTTTGTTTCGGCAGACGTTGGCAATAACGTTGCCAACACGGTGTCGTCACCTGCAGGGGAACTCGTCAGCGCAATTGCGTGCAAAAACAATTCGTGGTTACCTCCGTTCGACGTAAAGTCGTAGTCGTTCGCATACGCATGCGTGGTAGAGAGTGGCTCAACAAATGTTACACCGCCGTCGCTCGTTATCGAGACCAAAACCACTTTCTGTTGGAGGGTGCGAAGGTCTGCAATGGTTGCGTCCCATTTCGCCCCTTTTACGGGGACTGACACAGTTATAGTTGCAGGACTGGTCTGCGCGGTGTCTTCCGGGCTGTCAAAGTTGCCGTGAACTCCTAGTTCAGTCTTTGCGGTTTGGCCGTGGAACGACGGTGCCGACCCACCGCCGGGATTCACAGTGCTGGACCGACCCAAAAAATCAAGGTTGGCCTCCGCAGGTGCTCTCCATGGTTCAAATTGCAGTGGCATGTTTGCATGTATGCGTAAACGAGGCGGTACATATACAGCCAACGTTAACCCCAACTCCCGCTGAATTCGCATCGCAAGGTTATCGTACGTCGAGCCGACCCGACCCCATCAGCGACCGACCCACAAAATTTGCATCCTTCAAGATTACTGGAAACTGTGCAACTTCTGCCCCATCGGTTCGTCGATAAAATTTGTTTGGATCAGAAAACGGACTTTCGCAACCTAGTGTGGCCGAGCACCCGAAATTTCGGGCAGTGTGTCGGGTGCCAGGGCATCGGTCGCACTGACGTTCAAACATTGTGGCCGATGGTTTAATTAGCGAAACAGCGGAGGGATACGACGGCCGCGCACCAGGAAATGCCACTCGAATGAGCGACTTGCCTTGCACCCACTTTGACATGGCTATTGACCGCTTTCTATTTTTTGCTCTCTCTCTCCTGACAACACCCTGTCCGTATACCATTCGAATGGCTTTTCTCGCCGCCCTTCTGCCGGAACCTGGTGCGGAAACTGACGACGCCGTAACGGCGTTGGCGGTTGCCAACGCTGACCGGTGCTTTTCAACCATGTCTCGAAAACGGACGCGGGCGAGCGTGCAGGATGACGATGCCGACAACGTCCAAACATATACCACTGCTGCTCACATGTTGTTTGCACAGCCGTCCGACTCACTTGGTAGGCCCATTCAATTAACGCCGGCAAAAATTGCGGTGGAAGATGCAACGCTCGATGTATTGCAAAAATTAACTGTGCCGGTCATGTCACCCGCAACTGGTCCGCTCCTTATTCCGACGGCTACCGTAGACGACGACAATGCAGAGTTAGTGTTTGGCCGTCCTGGCGTACCATTGTGTTCGCGCGGAGAAGACTGCATTGCGCACATGATCGACGGGCCGCCGTCAAAACCGCTGAATGCATATCGGGGAGTTGGTCATGATCCAGACGTTGATGAATGTCTGTTGTGCATTCGGCATCACCTTGGCATGATGGTTCAAATGCACCGTACGCACGGCAGTCGTCCGCCCATTGGCATCATGCCACCTTTCTGTAACTTGGTAGATGTTGCCGGCGGTTACCATTCTACATTTTGCGGGGTCACCCCCGAAAACGTAGACGTCGTTTCCGGCGCTGTTCACATTATGGGTGGCCCGGTGTCGTTTCGGAAGGTATATTCACCTTACACGTTACAGTGGTACGTTGACCAGTCTGCCGCCGTCTACGGCGCCGCCGGTTTTTTTTTTTGACACCTCTTCCAGTACCGGTGCGCGATCGGCGATTGTCGCGAACGTATCGGTACTTTGCTGCGATATCGGGTCCGCTTGGAATTTTGTTTGCTCCAACGTTTGCACAGTATGCGTCGCGGTATCCTGGTGTTGACACGTGGAAACTGGCAAAACGCAGGATCGGTGCTATGCACGCAGCATTGCTCGCACTGGAAGATGTCCCCACTGGCATGCCATCGATGGTAGGCGCGATTATTGATCATCATTTGCCGTTGTTAATGCGGCGTCCAAAATGTACCACCGTCTTTACGGTGTATCGTGCAAAATTAGAACCAGAGTCAGCTACCGGGTACGGTTGCGATTTTTCCGAAACTGAAGCAATGGTAGCAGACTTGTGGGGCCGTTCGGACGACCACGGCTCGTTTCGACGTCTTTTAATGAAAGGGGGCCCATTTCCGACATCGGTTCGGTACGTCGCTGCTCAGTTAGAACGTACTGCACTGCACCCGTCAACTTCGAACGCGGTGACGCAACTTCTTCGCTTGTCGATCTTAGGAGCATATCCTCATTCAAGAGAGATTGCACCGCCAAAGGTACGCAAAGCAGTGCACATGCTTAAAGGCATCGACCTTCTGCGATACTTTTCAAGTGGTGGAACCCGGACCTCGTGCCATTATTTTTATTTGGTTGCAGAATTTGTTATGGCTGCGACTCGGCGATCGCCGCAGTTATGGCACTGGGTTGCATCGCACCATCGGTATCAAGAATATGAAAGACTGGTGTCCATTGCCGGCGACACGATACGTCGCAACGAACGACCTCCGAGAATCCCGCCGGCGCTGGCGCCTAGAACGTGGGATTTGAGAGCATCAACTGTCGGGTTTCTTTCTGCTGCAGGCGGTCGACGCAAGTTGACACCTACGATGCAAACGATGTACACCCTGGAAAAAATTCAAAAAACGTTTAAAGCGACGCTCTTGTCGGGGCGATGGGGATTTGCCGGCGACCTGCTGGTGCTTGATCCTGCTTCACCGCGGATCCGCGCTGTTATTGAAGCCGAGACAGAATTTGAACAACGCCAAGCCGTGCAAACGTTGTTACCGCTAGAAGCAATCGGGGTTCAAGTCGTTGCACACGCCGTTGCTGCCAAAGCGGTTGTTTTGTTAAGTGCAGTCTCTTCAAGGATTGCGTCTCGTCAAAAACAGGCGTGCATTGACCGCAGCGGGAAGGACACGCATATTGTACTTGTTTGCATTGCGTGCGCCACATGGAGATCGAAGGCCAGTGTTGCTGGCATTAGCCGCGGCTCAGTTGGCGTAAGAGTTTTGCTTCCAGTAGGACGAGGCGTTGTGTGCAACGCGTGTCACCATGCGGTTGGTGTGCGGTGCCTCAATCTGGTGGGGTCAGTTCTGCGCATCCGACCTAGGGCAGATTTGGCACCCGTGTACATATCAATCTGCACCAGATGTGGCGTGCCTGCAAGCGGTCTTGCTCGTCGTGGCTGCGATTGGCTTTGCGTCAAATGCGCAAAATTGTACGTGGCTCGCACATATCATTTGCCGGGCTGCTTTGTTTGCGCTGGGGGGGGGCTAATGTATCCGTTCATGGCACGGTGGAACGGCCGGTTGGTTAACGTTACTGCATGCAGTTTGCATCGACCCAAGATCCCAGGCATTGTAAACGTTGATATCAGTGCAGTTACCAGGATTGTGTCAAACCAGCGCCGTCGTTATATTCAAGGGTGGAGCAAATCGACTACTGTGCCTGCCAAGTACCGCGACTAAGTCTCCATGAGCGAAGAATCCACTGAAATGCAAGCGGACATTGTAACCCTGATTCGCGATTCATTTTCGTCTTCGGGTGTATCAGTATCCTCGTACGGTAGGGGAAACATCGTGGTGGAAATTCCTGCTGACTTTCCAAGCATGTCTCAGCTCATATTAGAATTAGCTGATCAGTTTGGCGCCGTTTGCGATCTCTCGACGGTCGGTCGCAATCCTCAGTTGACCGTGTGGTACCCAGAAATACGACAAAATGCAAACCAAGCTCCCAACGCAGGTCAAGATGACAAACCGACAATCAGCAACGCAGTGCAGTGGTCTACGTTTATTTCAAAAGGTAAAGCAGCAAAGATTATCATGCTGCTAGTAGGTGCAATGTTCATTGCGGTGTTCTGCCGTGTTGCAATGCTTGCATCAAACGCACACAAGCTTGGTTAAGTGAGCGGTGAACATTTATGCACTTTTTGAAAATAACTTTATTTATTAAAAAATAAACAGCAACAACGCAGTCGTTTAGCTCGATCCAACCGGCACGTACGCGTCTGCGGTCGACTTCAATATGGAAGGGTAGGTTGCACTGTAATTTTGGGTAATTCGCTTTTTTGCAGATGCGAACGCTGTCTTAAGTTCTTCCGGAACAACTGACGGGTGTGCAACACCGTACGCAACCTCTGCAGCAGCAACGTGATGTTGAAATTCAGTTGCAGCAAGTAATGGCTTGGAAGGATCCATAGACGCAATAGATGCACTTGCAGCCTCGAGGGATGCAGTGCACGTCACAATTGCGTGCTGCGACACTATCGAAGTGTGATCAATCACATTGCGCGGAACGCACTGTTGCGAAAGAGTGGCCATCGTTTTAAGAAGCGCTGCGTTTTCGTGAGTAGTCTTGTCGTGGTACATTTCGGCTACCCGGCATGCAATCCCAATTTTTTCGTGCTCGTCCAGAAGCGCCAAAACGTTTAGGTTCGGTCCCGATGTCATTGAACCGGTTGTCTCTGTTGGCACAACCGTGCATGCTTCCAGCGCTTCAAACTTTGCAGCTGCTTTGCCCCAAATGGTGGGATCTGCAAGCGCAGCAACGGCGGCTGCATGCGCGTCCGCCGCTGCATAGGCACCGGTGATAACAGCATGGCTGTTAACATCAAATCCGCTGTCGCCGATAATAATGTACGGCTTATCGGTGGCATGGTTGGTATCGTACTCACTCTTTGGCGTGCCGACCACGCATCTGGCCGTAATCCACGAAGGCATCGTTTTCATCATTGTTAACAAGCTTTGACAGTAAAGAGATCAACCTGCATATAACGTCATTGCCTGTTTATCACCTACATTACAGAAGTCAAATTGCCCAAGCATGGTAGCAAGCATTTGCAACCATACTCTTGGGTTTGCATTAGTGTTGTACCGGTTGGGACCACCGCAACAATGCGAGATCAGGTGCGATGGAACGTGCATGGGATATGGCGACCTAAACAGCACACATTGTGCTTTGTGCACGATGGACCCACGCAGCAGTCCTACCTTTAATGATGCAGATCTCCCGTTTCTTAGCTGGACCCCACAGCAAGAAGATCATCGTGGATGCCAGTCAAACAACCAGTGCTTAGCGTGCCCGCGACTCACAAACATTACGGTTGCGTCAAATACACAGGTACTGTTAAGCAAAGCGTGTACGCACTACGTTCCGCACAATAACTTTAAAGAGTTTGCAGTGCACTTGTCAGTTGTCCCAGGTGCTAAAAACGTCAAGATAATTGGTCGTGGCACTGTGACGTCCGACACGTGGCCCCTGTCGTTTCGGGCACCATTATTTGTTGGCAGTACAACAAATACAAATGCCGATCCAAGCAATGCAGACAACATTGTGTTCAAAGCAGACCAACTTACAACCTCCGCAATTCAGGTTACGTCCGGTGGATTGGTACAAGTATCTGCAACGGCACCAAACTTCAGAACCCTTGTTGTTGTCGCAGGCATGCGTGCGATCCCACTTCGGTTAAAAAAAAAGTCGTACATTGCCGGACATGCACGAGAGGCAATAGTCGGTCTTGGACATGTATCTGGTCACGTGTCGCTGATGTGCACGTCCAACGCCACGCAACATTACGTTGTGCAAGAGATCAGGCGTAACCGGATAAACGTAGTTACAAGCGATAAATACCCATGCACCGAAGTCAACCTAACCCGACTCTTGGGGTTTTACGGTTCCGAGTACGAAGAAATGTTCTACGACGATTACAACCGCGACAACCCGCCATGGCGTGCAGTGAAAATTGCTGGAACAGTTGCGGTTGTGCTTGGTCTTGTGTTACTGTTTAGCAACCAACCCAGTATGCACGCCAAAAAACAGCAGTGATGTGTACGAGGAACAGTGATTGTATATGGCAGTGGGGTTCAGATTACAATATTTTCTTACCTGCAATGGAATCAGCATACGCACCAGAAAATGCATGCTTTGCCGCGATTTCGTCGTCGGACTTTGACCAAGCGCCGTTGTTCTCTTACGGTTACTTTGCTCCAGGGTATACAGAAGCCACGCCGTACCAGTGGGTGTCACTGGACCAAAAAAGCAGTCGGGATTCATTAAAACGGGTTCGCGGTGCTGCCACGCCGGCAGGTACCCTCATCTACGTAGCAAGGCGCAGCGACGGCAGCGACTTTTATTCAAGGACAATAAGATCCGTTTTGCCAGTAGGCATTGCAATCGACGGAATTCCTTCGCCGTTTCTTACTGCGTCACTGCAAGTATCGGGCGTTGGGTGTCTTTTGACAGGCGCAGTAAGTTTGAAGAATGTACGCGGTCATGCTACTCTACCAAGTACTTTGGCTACTTTGAATGGTAATGTTGCCAGTGCGTATTACAGTCGAGAGTGCGCACAAGCCATACCTGCAGACAAAAAACTCAACGTCGTCAACGCATGGGGGCCCATTATTCCATCGGATGGAGAGATCCTACGGACATTACACAATGCACGCCGGTCGTGGTGCCGTGCAAGCATTGAAAACTATCGACAATGGTCGAGTGAAACTCCTAGCAACCCGGTTTTCAAGATGAAGCGTGGTGAGTTTAACGTAAACGATGGGGTTGGGGTAGCTGATCTTAAGTGGGACACGACTTCTCTTTCTCTGAAGGACCGAGCTTCTCAGTGGAACAACGTCGATCGGTAATCGTACAAAGTAACATTGCTTACCTCTTGCAGATTAAGTTTGAAACACTTTGTTAAAAAAATTAAAAAAAAAAATAAACTGCGCATTTAATATTTATGTAAAATATTTCTTCTTTTGATATTTAATTGCAGCACGTTGCATATACGATAT
>Ga0206682_10000453_pt1 | contig 44797 bp, 39 predicted proteins | sample M240m12015metaG_FD_155444 | JGI IMG/M metagenome (GOLD analysis project Ga0206682, IMG submission 155444) | Ammonia-oxidizing marine archaeal communities from Monterey Bay, California, United States - M2 40m 12015 | ecosystem: Environmental > Aquatic > Marine > Intertidal zone | place: USA... | reverse complement strand
AAAATTCAACTATTCCGCTCTGGTAGAGTCTATTAGATTGTTATCGAATCTTTAGTCTGGATCTAATGTTTAGGAAACATCTATTCTATCCGTTGAACTACGAAGCCTTTTTATGATATAACGCTTCCCGGTTTAGTTTGCTCGTCTGGACTTACAAATCTTAATGATCCATCTTCGTTTTCTGCCATTAAAATCATACCGTTACTTTCTATTCCTTTTAGCTTTCGGGGAGCTAAATTTGCTAAATAGGTGACTTGTTTTCCAATGATATCTTCTGGGGCAAAATGTTCTGCAATACCACTGACTACCTCTCTCTTTTTTGTCCCTATATCAAGGGTGATGTGCAAAAGCCGGTCTGTTTTTTTTACTTTCTCAGCAGCAGTAATCGTTGCAACTCGAATATCTAATTTCACAAAATCGTCGTATTGTATCATGGGCTTTAATGGTTGATTGATTTGTTCTTGACTAATTGTATTTGTTGGATTTTTTTGGTTCAATTTTGTAATTTGCCGTTCTATAACATCATCTTCAACCTTTTCGAATAAGAGTTTACTCTCTCCTATAATATGTCCAGTAGTAATTTTATCCTCATATGTTTTAAGATTCAAATTTTTAAGGATTTTATGCGAGGTGTCTGGCAAGAAAATTTGTCCGAATAAACCAATTTGATAAACAACATGTAGGCATGTTAGGATACAATCGGCTACGTTCTGTTGGTTGTCATCATCTTTTATGAGTTTCCATGGAGCAGTATCTTGCAGATACTTGTTTCCATAGCGAGCAATCTCCATAAAAGCCTCTAAGCCTTGACGTTGGTTGAATTGGTCAAGTGCCGCTGTGATTTTGGCAGAAAAATCTGGCAATGAATCTAAATTTCCATCAGGTATTTTTCCATTGAAGTATTTTTGGGTGAGAACAATTACTCGGTTTACAAAATTTCCCAAAATAGCGACAAGCTCATTATTCACTTTTGCTTGATAGTCTTTCCAAGTGAAGTCTGCATCCTTAGTTTCAGGCAAAATAGAATTGATGACATAACGAAGCTCATCTGTTTTGTCTGGGAATTCCTTTAAATATTCATGGAGCCAAATCGCATGATTGCGGCTGGTTGATATTTTGTTTCCCTCTAAATTTAAAAACTCGTTAGCAGGAACATTTGTTGGCAAGTTAAATCCACCATGTGCATGCAGCATAGCAGGAAATATAATGGTATGAAATACGATGTTATCCTTACCTAAAAAGTGTGTAATTTCAGTGTCAGAGTCTTTCCACCATGCAGTCCACTGATCACCAGTTACTTCTTTTGTAGCAGTTATGTATCCAATTGGTGCATCAAACCAAACATACATCACCTTATTATCTGCATTTTGTATAGGAACACGAACACCCCAATCAAGATCTCGTGTCATTGCTCTTGGTTTTAATCCGTCATTTAGCCAGCTTTTACATTGTCCATATACGTTGGATTTCCATTTATCTTTTTGATTATCAACCCAATCATCCAAAAACTCTTTCTGAATAGAGTCAAGTGGCAAATACCAATTGGTAGTTTGCTTTAAAATAGGAGAATTTCCTGTGAGTGCTGATCGAGGATTTATTAGTTCGGTCGGGTTACTTGTTCTGCCGCATTGCTCACATTGATCACCATAAGCATTTTCGTAAGAACAGTTTGGGCACGTTCCTACAATATATCGATCTGCTAAAAATTGTTGAGCCTCTTGGTCATAAAATTGTTCTGATGTTATTTCCTCAAAAACATTATTATCGTTTAGGGTAGTAAAGAAATCTTGAGCAGTTTGGTGGTGTAACTGATTAGTGGTTCTACTAAATTGATCGAAATGGATTCCAAATTGCTTAAGACTATTAGCAATAAGTGAATGATTCTCATCAACAATTTGTTGTGGCGTCTTTTTTTCCTTTTTTGCTTTGAGCGTAATTGGAACACCGTGTTCGTCTGTACCACATACAAAAAGGACATCCTTTCCAATCATTTTTAGATATCGGTAGTGGATATCTGAAGGAAGAAAACACCCAGCAATATGCCCAATATGTATTGGTCCGTTAGCATAGGGGAGTGCACTAGTGATGAGATGTCTTTTTGGCATTGGAGCAAAAATAAGAGAAAGCCTGAAGTCAATGACTATGAAAGCTTAATGTTTTGCATTCTTCTTGTTTTTATATTTTGTTAATATAGGATGCAATACAACAGCCAATAAAATAATGGAGGTTCCTAAGTAAAAATTGAAATTGAGAATGGTATCTTCATTGAGCAACCAAATGGCTAATAATATTCCATAAACGGGTTCTAGGTTAATGCTCAGATTTGAGATAAAAGCACTCAATTCTTTAAGTGAATGGATAGCTAGAGCAAAAGCTAAGCTCGTGCAGAGTAGCCCGAGTATGATCAACCAAACCCAATCAGTTCCTATGGGCATCCATTGGTTTTGTGGCATAAACGCATTAATGAATGGATAGGCTATTGAAATAAATAAGAATCCAGAAGATAACTCTATGGTAGTCACTGAAAGCGTGTTTTGTCCAGCAATGTATTTTTTATTTAAGGTGGAAAATAAGGCAGCTAAAAAAGCAGAAACAATACCAATAATAATGGCACTGTAGTATGATTCTCCAATACCACTAAGTAAGTAAATTCCTAAAATGACAATGACTCCCAGAAGCAACTCAATCCATTCAAACTTTGATCGAGTAATGAGAGGTTCTAAAACAGAAGTGAATAGAGAAGCTGTTGCAAGACACGCAAGAGTGACAGATGCACTTTGACCAACTTTAATGCTTCCATAAAAAGTTAACCAATGCAGTGCTACAAGAACACCAATGCCAATAAACTTTAATAAGTTCTTTTTTGTAATCAGGAGAATTCCTTTAAATACTCCAGGAATAAATATTAATCCAAGAATGGCTATCCATAGTCTATTCCATACTAATGCGACTTCATTCAAAGAAATTAATTTTCCAAGAATAGCAGTAAACCCGAAGAGAAAAACTGCTATGTGAAGTTGGATGTAGGCTTTATTTTTTGAAGATTGTTGTTGCAAGACTGAAACAATATTAATTGGTCGGGTAGTAAAAAAAAACTTAAAGCACAAAAAAACCCAGTCAATAACTGGGTTTTTTTTATCTTCTAATGACTACCAATCATCATCATCTATAAATGGTGTAGCTGCACATGTAGATTTCAATTCATCAATTAAATTATTCATATGATCATTGCAAGCTATTAATATTCGGTCATTACCTCTAGCGTTTTTCTTTGCAGACAGGTAGTACTCCATGTAGGTCACATCATCTGGTTTTCCGTTTGTACTTTTAGATACATGAACGAAATTATTAAATTTATATCGGTACCTTTCATCTTTAAAACGAAGTTCCATGTCAAATTTGATAATACCAGCATCTACTTTTTGAAATTCATTTAGTTGAACAGCTAGAGGCATATGAACGTATGCCTTGATCGTTTGTCCTTCTTTCCCATCGGGATCAATACCTGCTGCATCAATCATGCTTTTGGCTTCACGTTTTCCAAATTTGTTTTGCATCCAAACTAATGCTCTTTGGTAGAGTGAGTCGGATAAAGAGTAATCATCACCTCCAAGATCTAAAAATCGATCAGGAACAATTACTTCGACAACTTCCATAAATGTAATTAGTTGTGATGAACTATCATAGGGCATGCTAGTAAATCGTTGGTATGGTCTAGCTTTTGCTTCAGGTCTAGCAGATCGAACGTAGCCATCTCCGCCACTGTAATCAAAACTACCATCATCGTCATCTGTCCAACTATCATCTACTCCGCCATCATCTGTCCAGGCATCATCAGAAGTCTCATCATCAGTACTTTGAGATTCGTCATCGTCAGAAGCCCAAGAGTCATCCTGATCTCCCCATGAATCATCTTGGTTGTCCCATGATTGGGAATAAACAACGGATGAAGAGATGATTACTGATAATAGAATAAATAATATTTTTTTCATAAATTAAAGTATTTAGAGATGTGTGTGTTAAAATCTTATACAAATAAGGTCAACGAAAATAACCTAAATTTATTTTTATACAATTCGAAGATTTGAGAAAATATGTTTTAATAACGTATTAAATTATCAATTTGTTTTGTCTATTTGCATTTCAACTAATTAAATAATAGACCATGAGCAAATACCATTTAATTCTTTCAACTATAATTTTCACTTTTTTTGGATGTGTAAAAAACCAAAACAAAAGTCACTTTTTAAGCAATGATTCACATTCATATGCCAATTTTAATGATGTACGGATTTCTCATTTGAATTTAGACTTAACTGTGGATTTTCATCAAAAAACGCTAGATGGTAAGGTTGATGTTTCAATCAATAATTATACCAATGCAAAACAATTGATACTGGACTCAAAGGATTTAACCATTCATAAAGTGTTACTTGAGGATAGTTCGGAAACCTTATTTAAGCTAGGAAATCATAGTGAGACGTTTGGGCAACCTTTAGTTGTTGATATCAAACCATCTACAAAAATGGTTTCTGTTTATTATACGACTAGTCCAAATGCAGAAGCATTACAATGGCTTACTCCCGAGCAAACTTTGGGTAAAAAACATCCTTTTTTGTTTAGTCAATCACAAGCTATTCTGGCTCGTTCATGGGTGCCTTGTCAAGATGGTCCTGGTGTTAAGTTTACCTATGATGCAACCATAAAAACAGATACAAATCTGATTGCTTTAATGAGTGCCGAAAATAGCACCTCAAAAAATAAAAATGGAATATATACATTCAAAATGGATCAACCCATTTCCTCTTATTTATTAGCACTTACTGTGGGAGATTTAGAGTTTGCCAGTACTGGAAGAAACTCTGGTGTTTATGCTGAACCTGCAATGCTAGAAAAGTCAGTTTGGGAATTGAATACAATGCAAAGCATGATTGATAGTGCAGAACAATTATATGGTCCTTATGCCTGGGATCGATATGACGTAGTTATACTTCCTCCAAGTTTCCCTTTTGGTGGAATGGAAAATCCTCGTTTAACTTTTGCTACACCAACGATTATTGCTGGCGATAGAAGCTTAGTGGCACTAATTGCTCATGAGTTAGCACATAGTTGGAGCGGAAACTTAGTTACTAATGAGACTTGGAACGACTTCTGGTTAAATGAGGGCTTTACAGTTTATTTTGAGCAGCGGATTATGGAGAAAATCTTTGGCAAATCCTATGAAGAAATGCTCACAAAGCTGGGGATGGGCGAACTGGAAGCGACCATAGAAAAACTTCAAAATGAAGGCAATTATGATGACACGCATTTATATTTAGATTTAGACGGAAGAAATCCCGATGATGGACTCACAGACGTCGCCTACGAAAAAGGTCGTTTCTTTTTACAAAAAGTAGAGTCTGTTGTAGGTAGAAAACGATTTGATTCATTCCTTAAAAATTATTTTACAGAAAACAAGTTTAAACCGATGAATACTGAGCGATTTATTGCTGAACTTAATAATCATCTATTATCTCCAGAAGAAGAACAAGCGATTAATATTGATGCTTGGGTGTATGGTCCAGGATTACCAGATAATGCCTTGGTCCCTTATTCAGAAGAGTTAGATCGGGTGGAAGGAGTAATCGCTGAGTACAACAATAATCGTATTAAAGCGAAGGATATTGATATTACAGGATATACTACTCATCATTGGTTATATTTTTTGCGAGGTCTTAAAGGCTTAGATTCAACCAAAATGTTAGAATTAGATCAAAATTTTAAATTTACACAAACAGGAAATAGTGAAATTGCCTGTGATTGGTTTAAGCATTGTATTGACAACCAGTACGAGATAGCATTTCCAGCGTTGAGTGATTTTTTAATTAGGGTGGGAAGAAGAAAATTTTTAACTCCATTGTATTCTCGTTTAGCAAAAACTCCTCATAATAAAGCTTGGGCAATAGAGGTTTATCAAACAGCAAGAAAGGGTTATCATTCGGTAAGTTACAACACGATAGACGAGGTTCTAAAGTAAGTTGAGTCTAATCTATTTAGGGTGTGGAAAGTGAATTTATTAGACTTTAGAGCATAGGTAAAGATAAGAGAAGACGAAATTAGTGGCTATGGATATGGTTTAATATATTTGAGGTATGAAAAACAAGTGGTTATCAAGCCTAAGAGCTAAGATAAAAGGTAAAGAAGACGAAACTAGCTCACCTGAATATTACATTGGATTAGGAATGTGTTTTGGTGTTGCGTTCGGAGCTGCTCTTGATAATATTGGTTTGGGTATTTCCCTTGGTTTAATTATCGGAGTAGCTGTTCAGAAAATAAAAGATAAGAAGGCTTAACACTCACAAAACAAAATCACAGAGTTACTCTATCATTTTGAGTAGACCTGTATACTTACTTTAATTGTATGAAAGAACGTATTAAACATTGTAATGTGTGTAAATTAGATTTTGCAACAATGTATAGGGTTCAATACAAGCACCCGAAAGAATGGGTATTTGTATGCAATGGTTGTTTACTTAAGGTTAAAAAGAATAATCCTGACTATAGATATGGAGGTACTTGGAAAAGGTAGTGAATTTAAATTGTCACCAACACCAAACCATAGGGCTATACCGCCATTCTGAGCAAAGGCTTTAGATATATAGTCTAATTTACAGATTTGTAAGTTTTTTATTAAACTTTCCTGTAACTTTTTTATTTGTGCTTGTAGTTAAATCAAAATCAATAACTGTGTTACTTCCCGAAACTGACACATCTACTTCTCCTGCTACAATCTCAACTAACTCCTCACCTTCCTCAGTGTTTATATCCATTTTGATGCCAATTAGTCCATCAACAAGAGTAAATGTATCTCTATCGCTTGAAAAGTTATATTTACCACTTACTAAGCCATTTTCAGATGAAGTATTTAAATCTAGGTATACAATCTCACCTACACCTTTATAATCTTGGTCAGGAAAACTATAATCGATGCTGTCTGAGACTAAAAAAACATCAAAATCATAGCTGCCATTTTCGTTATCTCCATAGTTTTCAATGAATCCTTTATCTAAGTTATATTTCTGTCCATCATATGAAAAATAATTGGATGACCCTGAGCTTGTCCTACTGACATTATCTTTCTCACAAGAGTAAAGTAAAAAAACAGATAATATTAAACTGACTGTTAAAAAATGACCTTTTTTCATTCTGCTAAATTAACTTATTATTTAAAAAAACAACCCCACCTCCACCAAACTATAGGGTTACACTAACATTCTGAGCAAAGGCTTTGGATAGGAAGCTGGTATTTTAAAAGGCACGGGGGTGTTGAATATGAAAAGTAGTTCGGATTTTTTTCGCAAATTAACTACCTCAGGACTGCCACAAAATAGTTTTTTGACTACTTTTGCAGCCTTACAATTGTCTTGTGGATTAAAGCAATTTAGCCAAAAATACTAGTTGCATCCGCTTAATACAAACAGGGCCTATAGCTCAGTTGGTTAGAGCACCTGACTCATAATCAGGTGGTCCCTGGTTCGAGTCCAGGTGGGCCCACTCAAAAGCCCCTTACTAGAAATAGTTTGGGGTTTTTTTATTTTGCATGGCCGTTTTTTCTTATATAAGAACAGCTATTTTAGATAGTAATAAAAGGAAAACAGAAAAGACATATTTGACAAAAAATCAGATTTTATTATTTTTTAGACTTATTTATACAGTAAATCTGTTTTTTCTTTTTTTATTAAGCCAAATTTTCTTTTTTTACCCCTATAAATGGGAAAAAAATTAAATTTTATTGTTTTAACAATTTTGGTTTTGGCTTGCACTTTTGTTGCAAGCAATTATGAGGAGTTATCATCTGTAATCGATTCTGGTGATACAGCTTGGATGTTGGTTGCTAGTGCTTTTGTTCTGCTCATGACACCTGGATTGTCGTTTTTTTATGGCGGGATGATTAACAAAAAAAATGTGATCTCCACTATGTTGCAGAGTTTCATTGCCTTAGGAGTAATCAGTGTTCTTTGGGTTGTGGTAGGTTTTAGTTTGTCTTTTGGAGATAGTATAGGCGGTATTATAGGTAACCCAATGACCTATTTTGCATTTAAGGATGTAGGCTCTAATCCTAACCCTGATTTTGCTCCTACAATACCTTTTTTACTTTTTGCTCTTTTCCAACTCAAGTTTGCCATTATAACTCCAGCTTTGATTACGGGCAGCTTTGCTGGTCGAGTGAGGTTTAGGAGCTACATTTCTTTTATGGTTCTCTTTAGCATTTTCATTTACAGTCCATTAGCACATATGACTTGGCACCCAGATGGTTTATTTAGAAACTGGGGGGTATTAGACTTTGCAGGGGGCACCGTTGTTCATATGTCTGCAGGATTTGCTGCACTAGCTGGTGCAGTTTTTTTGGGTAAGAGAAAGGTCCTTATTAAGCATTCTATTAATGTACCTTATGTTATTTTAGGAACGGGTTTATTATGGTTTGGTTGGTTTGGATTTAATGCAGGATCAGCTTTAGGAGCCAATGCTGATGCAGTAATTGCTTTTGCAAATACCAACATTGCATCTGCTACGGCAATGATAACCTGGGTTTTTTATGAACGAATGCTTGGTCGAAAAATGTCTGCTTTAGGGGCTTGTATTGGTGCAGTTGTCGGATTAGTAGCGATTACACCAGCGGCAGGTTTTGTAAATATTGGTCAATCAATGTTTATTGGATTCATAGCATCTATTATCTCAAACTGGGCAATCAATTTCAAAAATAGAACAGGCATTGATGATACTTTAGATGTTTTTCCAAGTCATGGAGTAGGAGGTATCGTAGGAATGTTACTTACGGCAGTTTTTGCATCAGAAGTTGGGCTGATTTATGGTGAGACAACAACTTGGTTTTATCACTTGTTAGCCTTGGCTATTACATCCGTTTATTGTTTTGGAGGGAGTTATCTGATTTATTTTATCGTAGATAAACTTTTGAGTATGCGAGTTAGGGAAGATCAAGAAGATAGAGGACTGGATCAAAGTCAGCACGGCGAAAAAATTGATTAATAAAAAAAAGCCCAATTACAATTGGGCTTTTTGTAACGTTTAAATTGTATTTATACTGTTCCTTTCTTAGATCCGTATAAAAGAAGGCCATAGGATGTTAGTCCCATAATAATTACAGGTAAAGGAGCTGCCAAACCATCATTTGTGATAAATGAGATTAAATCTGGTAAAGCACAAAATCCCCATACAACACTGTACAAGAATGAAAGTCTTCGTAAAGTTGCTTCATCATCGAATGATCTAGACCCAATAAGTAAGAAGATTAATCCTGTGAAAATAAGACCGACTACCATAGCAAAGTTTTCAAAAAACTTTACGGCATCTGCGGATGGGGCATCTCCGAGAACATCGGCAATTAACATGGCTTTGAAATCAGCATTGAATAAGCTAAGAGGCAGTGGTAAAAGCTGTAAAAATGCGAGTACCGCTACAATTGTAAAAATAGTTTTAATTTTCATTTGGTTTAATTTTTAGTTAATTACGTTTAACCAAAAATACTATTATTTTTTTTGTGTTAAGATTCGCCAGGGAAGAAAGTAAGTGAAGTCTAATTTTATGGTTGAAGCCTGAAAGTCATCTTTTATATGATTTGATATATTACCAATTTTATAGCTTGTGTAATGGTTTAATTTTTTAGTCGGTTGAATATGAAATGAGATACCAACATAAATACTTCCATAATGACCATAGTTTTTTTCAAATCCTGTACCAAGTATCAATGATTTAATTATTGCGTTTTCATTGTTATGGTCAATGGTTGAAAAAATAGATGTATATGTATTTATCGAATTGTTAGGTTCGTAACCCTCAGCTTGATATGAGTCAATTGTTAAAAAATTTAAAGACCCACCAATTGTTGTTGTCCAGGTAAGATTTTTTTGGGTAATTTTTTTAACGTAACTCAATTTTAGTGGAATTTCTAACATATCCATTGTTTCTCCTACAGTTAAGGTAGTTGCGAGAGAATTGTCAACAAGAGAGGTTCTGACTTTTCTGTATCCTCTTTCATATCCAGTACTAATATAAAAACTGTCATTAAAGCCATATCTAAAGGTCAAGCCATTGGAGAATCCGTTCGAAAAATATGTTTTGACATGCCCTTGAGATGAAATTTTTGCATGCGGCAAGGTGTTGCCAAACATTCGATCAGGAATAATAGAGGAGTTGAATCCAATGTTTAAACCACGTTGACTAAACGCAAAAGGGTTGAAGTTTATTAATAGTAGAATTGTAAATATTAACTTAGATTTTTTCATACGTGTAGAACGAGAAGAAATGATTTGATATTGTTTTAAGTCAAAATTCTACATTCTAAATGTTTTCCAATGAAAACAAGAATGCTTCCGCTGTTTCGAGTTGTTCATCCATCTTTGGTCCCTCCATTTTTCGAGCCAGGTTTACCATCATGCTCATTCGTCTATTTTTAGCAAATTCTTCACTGTTTACATGGATAAATCGCCAATAAAGAGCGTTCCATGTTTTACACCATTCCCCTTTTTTGTAATCACTCATTTTTAGAATATAATTACTCCCACTGCAATAGGGTTTGGTGGTCATCAACCCTCCATCCGCATATTGGGTCATGCCATATACGTTGGGAACCATTACCCAATCGTAGGCATCTACATACATTTCCATAAACCAACGATAGACTTCGTCTGGGTCAAACTCGCAAAGCATCATAAAGTTTCCCATGATCATCAATCGTTCAATGTGGTGAGAATATCCTGTTTTTAATAGTTTTTTAATGGTTTGATCAATAGGAACTATTCCTGTATTGCCTGTCCAAAAACATTTAGGGATCTTTCGAGAATATCCGAAGTGGTTAGTAGTTCGCTGTTTGACCCCATCAAGTGTATATATGCCTCTGATAAATTCTCGCCAACCCAAAATTTGACGGATAAATCCTTCCAGACTGTTTAATGGGATGTTTTGTATTGAATGTGCTTTGAGGACTTCATTAATAATTTGTTTAGGACTTAGAAGACCTACATTCAACATAGGAGTAAGTACAGAATGCCACAACCACCGCTCTTCTTCGACAATGGCATCTTCATAATCTCCAAACATGATAAATCGTTCTTGAATGAACTGGTTTAAATGTTTTTCAGCATCTAGATGGGTAATGGGGTAATAAAATTCATCAGTTTCACCATAGTTGTTCGAAAAATTACTGGCTACATATGCTTTAGCCTCAGCTACATATTTATTTTCTTTGGGATATTTATATTTTGGTATCGTTATTCCTTTGGGTACTTTTTTTCTGTTTTCAGCATCAAAGCTCCATTTTCCACCTAGAGGTTTATTATCGTCATCCAATAAGATGTTATACTTTTTTCTAGATACGGTATAAAAACTTGCCATCAAATATTTCTTCTGAGCTTTGAGCATTTCAGCAACCTCTTTTCGGGTGTTTATGAAATTAGGATTTTCATATTGTGTCGACTTGACATCGTATTTTTTGATATACCGTTTAATTCTTCTTTCTAACAGATAATCATCTGTAATAAAATAATGAATATGATTATTTTGATTTTTTTCTAGAATCGATTCAAGACTTATTGAGTCTATGGATTGAATATATTTTAAGGAGGTTTTATCGGATATGAAATCAGCATAGTACTTCATGCTGGCCCTATGAAGAACTAATTTTTGTTTATGGAATTTATATTGATTGAAATATAAATTGTCTTCAATCAAGTAAACCTCTTCACATTCTTCAACTAATGTGGAGTCTTTATATAATTGGTGCGGAAATAATAAGCCTATTTTTTTCATATGATGATTATCCCTTCGTTAGTTTCCCCAATGCTTAAGTGTTCATTTTTTTGATGCCTTAGACCTGATGTTAAAGCCATAAGTGCATCCATTTGATGCCAATTATTTGGAGTGCTTGACAGAGATACTGGTATTTCCTTAATTAAATCAGCAAGAAATAGGTCCATGTCTTTTTTATAGTGATTGCTTTGAATTATTTTGGATTGAAAATAAGCGGGGTAGACTTCAAAAAAACTAATGTGTTCAAATTGGTTTTTTAAACTCATTGCTCGAGCGGTCAGCCCACCTAAAAACATGGGCGACATAGCTCGTGTTTCAATATCTGCTGAACGGTAATGGAAATTCTGACCATTCCCATAGTATGCTTTAGGTAAACTCAATGGAGCATCAATGTATACTGTTTCGGGTTTAATTTCTTCTAAGGCTGACTTTAACCAAGAATCTGTATTTTGTTTTTTTGCTACTTGATTGAATTGAATTTTATTACCAACCAAATGAGCAATTACGGTATTGCCACTCATCTGAGCTCCAAAATCTACACCTATTATTTTAGCCATTTTTTTCTGTAATTTTCGGTGGGGTCATATCGTTCGGCCTGACTTTGAGTATTGAATTTTCTGAAAGGTCTTGGATCGTTTCCAACACCAGCAATGTACATCCAGTTACCCCAATTACTTGCGGGATCGTAATCAATTAGTTGGCTCTCCATCCATGCAGCCCCCCATCGCCAGTTGATATGCAAATCATGAATTAGATAACTAGCTACATTTTGCCTTCCTCGATTACTCATCCAACCCGTTATTTTAAGTTCTGTCATGTTTGCATCGACAAGGTCGTCTTCAGTTTCTCCGTTAACCCAATTCCAAAATAAATTTTTATTATTTCTATACGTTGTAGCTTTGCCATTGATTCCATTTTTTTTAAAAAAGAGTGAACCATGTTTTCGAAGTTGAAATTGAAAAAAATCTCTCCAAAGCAATTCGAAAATTAGCCAGTATGTAGATGAGTTGGATCCAAATTGTTTTTCGTAATCTTTTATAAAATAGTAGATGGTTCGGGCAGAAATATTTCCGTTAGCAAGCCATGGGCTAAATCTACTACTAAAGTCTGTGCCCAACATTCCATTTCTAGTTTCTTTATACTTAGAAAGGAGTTGCTCTTCGTAAAAATAGTATTTCAAGCGGTTTATTGCTGATTTTTCACCACCTCTAGCATGGTAAGGTTTGGATTCGAGGGGAATTTCTGGCAGGGTGATTGGTTTTTGAAATGAACCATACTTTTCTATTTTCTTTCGAAACGATGTAAAAACTTCTGGAGTCTTTTCTAATTGAAAGGGCAAATTTGAAGCATCGGTTAATGTGAAATTATCAAAAGATATATGTTCTTTAAATTTAGTGACAATGGTATGCTCTAGTTTTAATTCTTCAGTACCATGCAGTTTTTGATAGGTCAAAATTTCATCATCAAGTATTTCTAAATCATGAATATTATTGATGTCTTTGACGACAGTTAGTTTTATTCCTAATCTTAGCAGATTATTCTTTAATTCTTGAATTGACTCATCCAAGAAAGACTTCCTTTTGTCATCAATTAATGGGAAGCCCAGGGGATGGATCTGATCGTATTTTTCATCCATTACGAAGAAACAACGAATTGATTTGCAGATTTGATGGTTGGATATTACTTCATGGTCAGTTGTCCGTTGATCATCCCTGAACCAATGAATTACTTTCTTGTTTTTTATTTTTTCGGCAACGTTCACTACAATATTTTACGTGATCCCAGTTTCTTTCCCATTTTTTTCGCCAAAAAAATAGCAGACCACATGTCGTGCATATTTTTGACGGAAGACTCTTTTTTTTGTGCATTTGAGTTATGCAGTCTTTTTTATCCGTTAGATAGACTGCTCATGCCTCCATCTACATTAATGATTTGTCCACTAATCCACTGAGCTTTATCACTCAATAAGAAGTGGGCCATGTGAGCAATATCACTTGCCTCACCAATTGACTTGAGTGGGTGTCTTTGCTCAGCTCCTTCACGTTGCTTTTCGTTTCTTAGCAACTTCTCAGCCAATGGAGTATCTGTTAAACTTGGAGCAATACAGTTGACTCTAATTTTAGGAGCTAATTCAGCTGCCAACGCTCTAGTTAACCCTTCCACGGCACCCTTTGCACCAGCAATACTACTATGAAAATGCATTCCTTTTTGAACGGCCACGGTGCTGAATAGTGTGATACTAGCACTTGAAGAATCTTTAAGATTTGGTAAAAAGTGCTTGATGGTTTTGATAGCACCTAAATAATTTACATTTAGGTCGTGTTGAAAATCTGTTATCTTCAGTCCTCTAAATGGTTTTAAATTGATACTACCTGGACAATATACCAAAGCATCAATTGCTCCATCTATTACTGGAAAATTCGGTGTTTCGTCTAAAACATCTACACCGCCTTGACTTCTACTTATTAAATGGGTTTCATGCCCCTCTGCAAGCAATAGATCATCAAGTATTTTACCAATTCCTGTATTTCCTCCGACTATTAGTACACGTTTGTTCATGAATAGTATAACACGTTTTTAATGTTTTGGTTTAGGTGAACATTGTTTTGGGTATTGTGTTTTAATTCTACTTTTGGTTAGACAAGAAGTAAATATTGTTTGGTATAAAAGAGATTTACGTCTCAGAGATCATGACCCTTTAGCTGCCGCTATTAGTCAAGGTATACCTGTTCTCTTAATTTATATCCTTGATCCAGAATATATCAGAAATGCTCATTATTCAGACAGACATTGGCAGTTTGTAAGGGATAGTTTAAAGAATATAGCTAAGAAGTTAAAAGAACAAGGCCAATATTTGACAGTGCTTGAGGGAAATACTCTTGAGGTCTTTGAGCATCTTCATTCAACTTTTTCAATAAAGAATATATATTCTCATCAAGAAACAGGGCTAGGTTTTTCATATTCGATTGACAAGGCATTAAAAGCATGGACTGACAATGAAAAATTGAATTGGACTGAATTTCAAAACAATGGGATTGTAAGAGGTCAAAAAAATAGAAAGTTCTGGGCTAAGCGTTGGTATGCATATATGCACAGTTCAGAGATATTAATTGATCTGAGTTGTTTAAAAACAGTTTCTTTTAGTTCAGAAATATTTGAACCTCGTTATTTCATGGATTTGGAAACGAATGAACATATCCAGCCAGGTGGAGAGGAATTGGCTATAGCTGTTCTTAGTGATTTTATTCAAAATAGGAGCAAACAATATGCTTACTTCATATCAAAGCCATTAGAGAGTAGAACTTCGTGCAGTAGACTCTCAGCACATATAGCTTGGGGTAATCTCAGTATAAGACAGGTATATCAAGCTGCTTTCGAAGCAAAAATTCGAGGTAATAAAAAAAATTTAAATGCTTTTTTATCAAGGCTCAGATGGCATTGCCACTTCATTCAAAAATTTGAGCAAGAAGTAGAAATGGAGTATTTGCCACAAAATAAAGGATATGTTTTGCTAAGAAGGGAATCTAACGATGACTATATTAAGAAATGGGAATCAGGGAATACGGGCGTTCCTTTAGTAGATGCTTGTATGCGATGTGTTATAAAAACAGGTTATTTGAATTTTAGAATGCGGGCAATGGTAGTATCTTTTTTAACCCATGCCCTCCTTCAAAATTGGGATGACGGCATTCAATACCTTGCTAAGCAGTTTACAGACTTTGAACCAGGCATTCATTATCCTCAGTTTCAAATGCAAGCTTCGGTTACAGGGATTAATACGATTAGGATTTATAATCCAATTAAACAATCTAAAGACCATGATCCTGAGGGAATATTTATCAAAAAATGGGTGCCTGAATTAAGAGATTTTCCAGTAGAACACATTCATGAACCATGGATGGTTAATACGATGGAGCGAGATTTATTTGGTATAAAAACAACCTACCCTTCTCCAGTGGTAGATGTCCTTGAATCACTTAAAAAAGCTCGAAAGATTCTTTGGGGTGCCAAAGGGTCTAAAGCGGTTAAAAGTGCTAAGGAAGCAGTTTTAAGCATACATACTGTCCCAAATATAAGAGAACATTAATTCAAGTCCTCAATTATCTGTAACGCCTCATATACATAAGGATTTTTACTGATGTTATTTACCCAATCCGTATTTCGTTTTTTGCGAGATTCCTCAGACTCAATGATTTCAATATCAGCTTTCGGATTTGAAACGTTAAAGTTTTCAATTCTTACTTTACCAATTTTTTCAAATTTCTCACCCTCTTCTTTTTCTTTTAATTCGACTGATGCATATGCTGAAAAGTTCAAGGGGTAGGTTGTGTTTTTTCGTTGTTTTTCCCAACGCTTAGCATTTTCTTCAATGAGTGCGAAAGTGCTATTCTTATTAATTCGAGATTGGCTTTTTTTGATAATTTTATCTGAAACGGAATAATTGTTTTTTTCATAGCTTGATCCTTTAATTTGATCCCATGGGAGTGGGTAATCATGTTCTTGTTCTCCAGTTTCTAAATACATATAATTATCTGGGACAATTACGTCAGAATGAACTCCCTTGAGTTGGGTTGCATCTCCATTTATTCGATAGAATTTTTGGATGGTTAATTTAATACTTCCTAAATCGGGGATATTTTTATTTCGAAGTGTTCTGTTAAGTGGTAAGAATCTTTGAACAGTCCCTTTTCCGTGGGTAGAGCTGGATCCGATGACAATAGCCCGCTTGTAATCTTGCATAGCTGCAGCCATGATTTCAGAAGCAGAGGCACTGAATTCATTCACCATAATAACCAATGCTCCGTCCCACTCAGCACCGGCGTAACGATCTTCTAAAATTTGTGCAGGCCTTCCTTTTTCTTTCACTTGTACAATGGGTCCTTTATCAATAAACAAACCTCCCATTTTAACTACATCATCAAGTGACCCTCCACCATTATTTCTTAGATCAAGAATAATTCCCTGAACTTTCTCATTTTTTAGCTTTTCAATTTCTTTCTTTACATCTTTCCAGCTAAATCGACCTTTCGGGTTTTGAAAGTCAGCGTAAAAACTGGGCAGATAAATATACCCAGCCTTGATTTGATCATCATCACTTAAGACAAGCGATTTAGCGTAGGTCTCTTCCAATACAACAATATCTCTTATTATTGTTATGTCTTGCTCATTACCGTCCGGCTTGCGAACAGTTAGTGTAACTTTTGATCCTTTGGGACCGCGAATTATCTTGACAGCATCGCTTATTCTCCAATCAATAATTTCAACGGGTTCTTCTCCTTCTTGCGTGACTTTCAGAATCAAGTCATTTGCTTGTAATTCTCCTTGTAGGGAAGATGGTCCTCCAGGTATAATGTTAGTGATCTTAATATACCCGTCTTTCTCCTGAAGTTGAGCTCCAATGCCCTCTAATCGACCAGACATCTGAATGTCAAAATCTTCTTTTTGCTCTGGTGGAAAGTAGTTTGTATGTGGATCGTAAACTGTTGTTATACTGTTGACATACATGGAAAGTCTATCTTTTCTTTCAAGTCTTTTAATTCTTTTGTACCAGTCTCTGTGCGTTTTTAGAACACTTCTTCGTGCAATAGCTTGAAGGGTATCCATTGATTTTGGGACAAATGATGTATCCTTATTTTCCAATGATTTTTCTTGAGCTTTTTGATCAGCATACAGCCGGGTAAGCACACTATACTTTAAGTATTTTCTCCATCTATTTTTAAGCTCTTCTTCAGACTGGGTATAAGGGACTTCTTTACTAAAATCTACGTCTTCGTCCTTGTCAAAATTCATCGGCTGGTTGAGAATTTCTTCAAAGAATGTCTCAGTTAAGTCTGTTCTTTGCTCAATGAGTTCTAGTGATTTATCAAAAAAAGTGTAGGTACCATTGATTATTTCATCGTCTATTGTAGTCTTAAAATAGCTTAGTTCATCAATATCAGATTGGAGCAACAACCGTTTGTTAGCGTCAATATTGTCGATGTATAATTCAAAAGCTTTTTCAGAAAAATCATCATCAATTTTTATAGGATCATAGTGAGCATTCTGAAGATTCATATTGATTGCTCTGAGGAGAATATCCTCTCCAAGATCCTGATGTTTTGTGTAAAACCCGAAAGCTACAAAAATAAGGGGTCCGATAAGAAAAAATGCGTTTCTGAATTTCATGGTTAAATTTAGTTGGCTATCAATGATTTTTAGAATAAAACGAACCAATGATCAGCTTATTTCAAATAAGCCACTAAAGTAATAATTAAATCTGAGGAGTTATGATGCTCTCCTTAAATTTCATTGGATAATCGATGAACGATTTCATCCAACCAATAATGTTGGAAGATATAATTATGAGATTAATACATTTCGAAGGCAGAGAAGAAAAATGAAGCTTCACCAGCAGCATTTTCGTCACTATCGCTTCCATGAATTGCATTTGCATCAATGGATTTAGCATATTTCTGACGTATTGTCCCTTCTGCAGCTTCCTCTGGGTTAGTTGCACCAATGAGCGTTCTGAAGTCAGTTACGGCATTATCTTTTGTAAGAACTGCAGCAACGATAGGTCCAGAAGTCATGAAAGCCACTAGGTCTGCAAAAAATGGTCGTTCCTTGTGAATTCCATAAAATGCTTCTGCTTTTTCCTTGGATAAATGGATGTACTTCATGGCCTTAATAGAAAAGCCTCCAGCGATAATATCGTCAATAATTTTTCCAGTATGACCGTTTGCTACGGCATCTGGCTTTATCATGGTAAATGTGATGTTAGACATTTGTTTTTTGTTAAAAGGAGGGCAAAAATAAAAATATCCCGTTCTTTTTGCGAGTTTTGTTGTAAATAAAAACAGTGCAAGATACAATACGTCACAACCTCGAACAATTAAAAAAATATTCTGGCAGAATTATTATTACAGCTCATCACAAACCAGATGGTGATGCGATGGGATCGAGTCTAGGATTATATCAATATTTTAAAAATTCAGGCATAGATTCTAAGGTTATAGTACCGACAGATTATGCTGCGATTCTTAATTGGTTACCTGGCAATAATGACGTAGAAATCTATGAGGAAAATCCTCAATCGTGTGATGTAGATATAGCAAATGCTGAATATATATTTTGTTTGGACTTCAATGCATTAGGCAGAATAAACCAAATGGGACAAATGATCAGAGCTAGCAGAGCGAGGATTATTATGATTGATCATCATCAGAACCCAGAAGATTTTGATCATGAACGTTTTGTTGAAATAGGAGCAAGTTCTACATGCGAGTTGATTTATCAATATATAAATAAACATTTGGATTCAAGTTTTATAGATGATAAAGTAGGGCAATGCATCTACACAGGCCTGATCACTGATACTGGTTCGTTTAGGTTTTCGAGCACAACCAGTACAACAATTCGTACGGCTGCTGACTTAATGGATTTAGGTGTTGTGCCCGACAAAATATATCGATCATTATTTGATCAAAATAGGTTAGAAAGACTTCAATTGTTAGGACATTTATTATCTAATAATTTAGAGATTATAGAAGATGGTAAAGTTGCATTAGGGTATTTATCATTACAAGATATTGAACGTTACAATATCATCACAGGAGACACAGAGGGCTTTGTAAATTATGGATTAGGCATTTCTGGAGTTCAGATGAGTGCGTTAATTATTGATCGAGGACCCTTAGTCAAAATGAGTTTTAGAAGTACAGACACTTTCCCATGTAATGTATTTAGCTCAGAAAATTTTAATGGTGGTGGACATAAAAATGCAGCAGGTGGTGCTAGCCGCGATGACTTGCAAAAAACCATAGATAAATTTAAATCAGCTATACAAAATTATCGAGCATATTTATGAGGTTTAACGGGCTATTAAGTATAGGTATATTGATTATCTCGTGTGGAGAAAATGCTTTTCAGAAACAAGGAGGTGTTTATTATAAGAAAAGTCAATCTGTTTGTAATGAATTCAAAAACCACTGGTTGCTTGATATAAAAGCACAAAACCCTGAAGATTCAATATATCTCGATACTCGTCAATTGGGAAGAAAAGTAGAAATTCATCGTTTGAATACGGATACTTCATCCACATTTATTCAATTATTGAATTCTACGTGTGAGGGTGACAGCATTCAATTTAGAATTACAGCTCGTGATTTTTATACCGCTCTTAAAGGAAGTGTACCAACATATTTAAACGATAGTGATTATGTGACCACAACTTTATGGATGAGGGATAAGCTAAGTGATCTTGAACACATCGCATATAAAAAAGCATTTGAGAGTAATCAAATTGAAAAATTTATTAGCACTCAACGATGGAATGGAATTCGTGATTCTTTAACACTAATTTATTATGAAAAACTTAAATCTAATGCTAATCAACAGCCAAAACATAGCAAGGCTAAAATAAAATATGTTTTAAAAAAATTGAATGGTCAGGTGATCTATTATACAAAAGATGATGAGCCATTTATTTTTGATACTTCTGAAGAAGGTGTTATTGGCGGAATTCGATTCTTAGCGAGTAAATTATCAGAAGGGGAGAGTATTAGAGGTATTGTCCCATCTGATTTGGCATATGGTGCCTCAGGAAATCATGTAGTTCGAGGATATACTCCAATAATCATAGAAATGGAATTATTGGAATATGTATTATGATTGGATTGAAGTTTATTATAGAAATCAGAAAAAAATTCAATCATTTATTGGATGACGACTCAAGGAAAAAGTATTCTTTCATACTCTTTCTCAGTCTAATAAACGCTGTGTTAGAGTTGGTTGGTGTGTCTTTACTTCTTTATACAATTCTTGCAATATTTGAACCTAATTTTATTGATAAATTTCAGTTAACTAATTACTTGTATCATTCAATGAATGTAAGTACTCCTCAATTGTTTGTGTTGTTTTTGACAGGAGGGCTTTTTCTTTTGTATGTGATTAAAAATATACTCCTAATTCAAATTAGTAAATTACAGATTAGATATTCATTTGCGATTAATGCACAGATAACGAATGATTATTATAAAGACCTGATTGAGCGTGATTTAGTTCACTTCAATACTCAGGACTCAACTCATATATTAAATAATATTATGGGAGCTACGTTGAATTTTTCTGAGAGTATTTTATTATCAAGTGTTTTATTTATCTCTGAGTGGTTCATCGTTACAATTTTACTAGGTGCTGTATTGGTTTTTAAACCCTGGTTATTCTTATTTGTCTTTATTATTCTTGTGCCTACAGCAGGAGTATTAGTCTATTTTAATAAAAAAAGTATTGAAAAGATAAGCAAAGAAGAGCATGAACTGGTTCCTAAAATTTATGATAATATAAACCATTTGACGCGTGGAATATCCACTATAAAACTATGGAATAGGGAGTCATACTTTATAAATAAATACCAAGTTGTTAGGGATAGAGTGTATGACTTAAAAAAAAGTATTTATTTAAAATCAAATTATATACCTGTTAGAACTTATGAAGTAATTGCTATTGCAGGTTTACTTTGTGTAGTTATATATGGTACATATATTGGTATGCAGGTTTCTAGTATTGTAGCGTACATTACAATCTATGCTGGCGTTGCTTTTAGAGTACTTCCGAGTATTAATAGAATAATTACATCCTCAAATAATCTTGCGTCTAGAAGTCATGTATTGGATTACTTGATTACCAGCAAGAAAAATAATAAAATGCATGTAGAACGGATCGAATTACCTTTTAATCATGAAATTGAATTAAGCAATGTGGACTTCTTTTATACAGATCGTGACCTTGTTTTAAGTTCAGTATCGATGATTATATCCAAAGGAGATTTCATTGGTTTGGTGGGTGATAGTGGTTCTGGTAAATCAACGGTACTTCATCTTATTTCATCCTTATTGATTGCACAAAAAGGAAGTCTTAAGATTGATGGGATTTTAATTGACTCATCCAATGCAATAGATTATCGCTTTTTGTTTTCATATGTCAATCAGGATATTTTCATGTTAAACGATAGTATTTTGAAAAACATTGCATTTGCGGATGCTAGCCCAGATTTAGAAAAAATTAATATTTGTCTAGATAAGGTAAATTTATCAAAGTGGGTGGATGGTTTATCAAGTGGTATTCATACTTCTGTAGGCGAATTAGGAGGTCAAATAAGTGGCGGTCAGCGTCAACGTATTGCGATTGCTAGAGCCTTGTATAAGGATTCAGAAGTTTTTCTTTTTGACGAGATATCTAATAACCTTGATGATGAAAGTAAATGTGAAATTCTAAAGACAATGAAAGCATTAAAAAAAGAAGGCAAAACAGCCATATTCGTAACTCATAACCCAGAGGAGTTAGAAATTTGTGATGCAATCTATTCTATAGAAAATCAAAAAATTAAGAAAAAGAACGAATTACTTTAATTTTCTGGCTACTTCTACTTCTCTGAAACCTTCTATCAAATCAAATTCCTGAATATCATTGCAGTTTCGGATTTGAATACCGCATTCATATCCTTTAGCAACTTCTTTGACATCATCTTTGAATCGTTTGAGGGCCTCTATTTCTCCAGTATAAACCACTACACCATCTCGGATGAGGCGTACCTTGTTGTCTCTGAACATTTTACCTTCGGTTTGCATACAGCCAGCAACAATACCAACTTTTGATATTTTGAATACTTCTCTAACTTCTGCTGTACCAGTAATTTCCTCTTCAAGATCAGGAACTAGCATTCCCTCCATCGCAGCTTTAATCTCTTCAATGGCTTTGTAGATGATACTGTATTGTTTGATTTCAACACCTTCTGATTCAGCTAATTTTCGGGCTGTAGGCATTGGTCTTACTTGGAAACCAATAACGATGGCGTCGGATGCTTTAGCTAATAAGATATCATTATCGGTTATTGGTCCGACAGATTTTTGTATAATTTTTACTTCAATCTCTTCAGTAGATAATTTCATTAAAGAGTCTGAAAGTGCCTCAGAACTTCCATCAACATCTGCTTTGATAATTAATTTTAATTCTTGGAAGTTACCAATAGCTAATCTCTTACCAATGGTATCTAGGGTAAGCATAGATGTTGATCGAATATCTTGCTCACGTTGCAACTGTTCACGTTTATTTGCAATTTCTTTAGCTGTTGATTCATCAGCCATAACCTGAAAAGTCTCTCCAGCAGCAGGTGCAGCAGAGAATCCAAGAATAGATATCGGTGATGCAGGACCAGCTTCTTTTACATTTTGACCACGCTCATTAAACATAGCTTTGACTCTTGCATAGTGTTGTCCGGCTACAAGAGCGTCACCCACTCGAAGGGTACCTTCTTGAACAAGCATTGAAGCAACTACACCTCGTCCTTTTTCTATTTTAGCTTCCAAGACTCCTCCTTTTGCATTTTTATCAGGATTAGCTTTTAGCTCTAACATTTCAGCCTCAAGAGATACTTTTTCTAAGAGTTCATCAATGTTAATACCATTTTTCGCAGATATTTCAGCAGTTTGGAATTTACCACCCCATTCTTCTACTAAAATATTCATGGCAGATAAGGCCTCTCTAACTTTATCAGGATTAGCTCCATCTTTATCAATTTTGTTGAATGCAAAAACAATAGGAACATTAGCTGCTTGTGCGTGACTAATTGCTTCTTTGGTTTGAGGCATTACAGCATCATCTGCAGCAATAACAATAATTGCAATATCTGTAACTTGTGCACCACGGGCACGCATTGCTGTAAAGGCTTCGTGACCTGGTGTATCGATGAATGTCATACGATCACCACTTTTGAGTTTAACTTCATAAGCAGCTACGTGTTGTGTAATACCACCAGCCTCACCAGCAATAACATTAGCTTTTCGTATGTGATCTAGTAATGAAGTTTTACCATGGTCAACATGGCCCATAACAGTAACAATTGGGTGTCGTGGTTTAAGATCTTCTGGATTATCTTGTTCATCTTCTATCTCAATAGTTTCGTCTGCATCAACGAAGTTGATTTCATAACCAAACTCTTCTGCAACGATTTGTATAGTTTCTGCATCCAAACGCTGGTTAATAGATACCATCATGCCAAGTGAGAAACAAGCACCGATAATCTCATTAACACTAACATCCATCATGTTAGATAAATCATTAGCAGTTACAAATTCAGTAACATCCAAGATTTTACTCTCAATGATATCTTGAAGTTGTTTTTCTTCCCATTTCTTTTTATGTTCCTCTCTTCTAAATTTACGAGCTTTTTGTCTGACCTTACCTCCATGAGAAGGAGTTTGTTTGCCAGATGACATTTGGGCAAGTGTCTTTTTAATTTTATCCTGAATTTCTTTTTCCGAAACTTCAGTTTTATTCGGGTTGCCGCCTGCTCTATTTTGTCTATCAGATCGGAATTTATCTGCAGTTACTTTTTCACCTCGAATCCTCTTACGTTTTTTCTTAGGTTCGTCTTTTCCTTTAGGAGGTGTTTTAGTTCTTTTTACAGGAGGTTTAATTTCTACTTTACCCAATACTTTTGTGCCTTCAAGCTTTTTGTATTCGGTTTCTACAACTTCTTTTATTTCCTCTTGTGTCTCTGATTCTTCTTTTTTAACCGTCTGTTTGGGAGGTTTATCCTCTGGAATAGGCGTAGTTTTCTTAACGGGTTTTGTTGGTTTTTTTATATCAATTTTACCGACAACTTTTAATGAACTTTTTTCTGTTTCTGGTGGAGTATTTGAAGTGGGTTTTTCAACTGGAACTTCTGGTTCTTTAACCGGTGGTTCAGGTTTCTCTTCTTCTGTTTTTTTAGATCCGAGCGTTGTATCTTTTATAAAAATAGTAGGCTCTGGGGCTACCTCAGGTTTTGGAGGTTCTTGCTTTTTAGTTTCCTTTATTGCTTGTGTCTGAGCATCTTTTCGGATGTTGATTTCCAGTTGCTGAGATTCCTCTTTAGCTAGTTTATCCTTTTGATAAAAGCTCAATAAATCTTGATACATGCTCTCATCTAACTTGGCAGTTATTTTTGATTCTACCTCAAAACCTTTTTCAGTTAAATGTTCAATGATTGTTTTCCAACTTACATTGAATTCTGTAGCAACTTTATTAACTCGATATGTCTTTTTCTTTCCAACCATCTATTGTGTAGCCGTGTTCGAAAATAATACTTTATGTCTTTAAAGCATTATTATTCAAATTCAGCTTCTAGTATTTTCTTTATTTCTTCTATCGTCTCTTCTTCTAACTCTGATCTTGCAATAAGATCTTCGTTACTCATTTCTAATACACTCTTTGCGGTGTCTAAACCGATTGTTTTGAGTTCATCGATAATCCAATCATCGATCTCGTCAGTAAATTCATTTAAGTCAACATCAACATTTTCGTCCTCATTGGTTTCTCGGTACACGTCGATATTGTAACCTACTAATTTTCCAGCAAGTTTAATGTTGTGTCCTCTTTTCCCAATAGCTAATGATACTTGATCAGCAGGTAAGAAAACATCTGCTTTTCCAGTTTCATCATTGATGCTAATTGTTGATACTTTAGCGGGGCTAAGGCTTCGTTGAATTAATAGTTGAATATTTGAAGTAAAGTTAATTACATCAATATTTTCATTCTTGAGTTCTCGAACAATTCCATGAATTCTACTACCTTTCATACCAACACATGCACCTACAGGGTCGATTCGATCATCATAGCTTTCAACAGCTACTTTAGCTCTTTCTCCTGGTTCACGAACAATCTTTTTAACGGTAATTAATCCATCCAGTATTTCTGGAACCTCAAGTTCAAATAATCGTTCCAAGAACTCAGGTGCAGTTCGAGATAGAATGACTTTTGGGTTAGAATTATACATTTCTACACGTAAAATAACAGCTCTCACGGTATCTCCTTTTTTGAAGAAATCTCGAGGAATCATCTCACGAATCGGTAATATGAGTTCATTACCCTCATCATCCAAGATCATGATTTCGTTTTTCCAGATTTGATAAACCTCACCAGTTACAATCTCCCCAACACGATCTTTGTATTTTTTATAGAATTCATCTTTTTCAAGCTCAAGAACCTTCGACAATAATGTTTGTCTAGCAGTAAGTATTGTTCTACGTCCAAAAGTAGCCATATCAATTTCTTCTATGGCTTCCTCACCAATTTCGTAATCGTCTTCCAAAAGTTTAGCATCTTCGATGTTAATTTCTTTATTGGGATCTTCAACTTCTCCCATATCAACAATTTCACGATTACGATAAATCTCTAAGTCACCATTATCAGTATTTACAATGACATCAAAATTATCATCTGACCCATACTTTCTTCGGATCATGGTTCTAAATACGTCTTCTAAGACCCTCATCATTGTGGCCCTGTCAATGTTTTTAAATTCTTTGAATTCTGAGAACGATTCTACTAATTGTAAGCTCATTTCTTTTTGCGTTTAAAGGATATTTTTACGGTGCTTTTATTTATCTGGTCAAAAACAATTGTTTTTTCTTCGTTTTTATGTTTGGAGATAGCTACACTCAGCTGAATAGCATTGTCAAGAACTTGTGTAAGTTCACCTTGAATGATTTCATCGTTATCTAGTTCAACTTCTATTTCTCTTCCAACATGTTTATGGAATTGCCTTAAGTCAATTAGCGGTTCTTCTGCTCCTGGAGAAGAAATCTCATAACGAATGGGGTGGTCATCGGTATATTCCTCGTCTAGTATTCTTGAAACTTTACGGCTCAACTGAGAACATAATTGTATACTCACACCTTCAATACCATCGATAAAAAATCGAATACTGGTTTCGGTCTGATTTGAATCAACGCCAACTAGAAAAGAATCGGTTTCTTTTAATTCCTCTTCAATAATACCTGTTATAAGTTCTTTAACTCCCAAAATTTTTCTAAGAAAAAAGGGGCAATTGCCCCTTTAACTATTGTAATATTTAATGCAAAAATAGATCAAATTTTGGGATTTCAAAATTTTACGGTGGATGAAGTTGACAGATATTTTATAGATTTGAAATAATTAAAGTATTTAAAAATGATTAAACGTAACACTAAACTCAACATAGCTATTCTTTCAGTTTTAGCTATATTCTTTATGTCAAATAGAGGGGGATCACCTGGGGGAAGATCTGGATCAACAACGGATAATGGAGCAACTTGCTCAACTAATGGAGGATGTCACAATAGTTCGGCAGCACCAGCTGCTCAGGATATCATTTCTACAAGCGTTCCTGTGAGTGGGTATGTACCAGGTAAAAGCTATGATGTCACAATCAATGTTTCAGATGACGGAACATCAGTGTGGGGTTTTGAGATGATGGCTGAGGATCAAGACGGTTCGCCCGTAGGTACTTTTTTAAATAATTCGCAAGTGAATTCGCTGAATAGTGGATTAAGAGCTACACATAAATTTGCAAGCAGCTCTAGCTCTTCATCAGACGAACAGACATGGGTTGCTAACTGGACTGCACCAGATGGGGGTACTGGGAATGTTACTTTCTATGTATCTACAATGGCTGCCAATGGAAATGGAAACAATAGAGGAGATAAGATATTTATAGATACCCTATCTATTTCAGAAAATACTTCAGCAAATGTTACTGATTTAGAAAATTTAAAAATCAGTTTACATCCAAATCCAGCAACTCAAAAGATTGCTATTGAAGGCTACACGAACAACCTTTCAAAAATGAAAGTAGTTAATTCGATGGGTGAGAGGGTGATGGATAGTCCGTTCAAAAATTCGTTAAATATTTCAGAGCTAGCATCGGGAACGTATTATCTGAAAATTTTAGAAAACGACCGAGTCTTCATTAAAAGGTTTACTAAACTTTAAGTCTCCTTTTGGAATATGTAGATGATTGAGCTCGATTTTTCGATGTTCAATAAGGAAACGATGTACGAATAAAGCCCTTTCAAAAGCGTAAGGGGTAAGAAAGTGAACTTATCTTTATAGGAATCACTTACCATAGCATTAAAAAACGGATCGAGTGGTAGGCGATGCTTTTTGATGATCTTAAACCCTCTCTTTTTTGCAAATTTCTCGATTGTTTTTGGTGTGAAATGCCAGATATGTCTAGGGGTATCATAAGCATTCCAATAGGATTTGTACATTTTTGCGTCAGGCGAGTCACAGTTAGGAAGTGCTAGGATAAGGTAGCCTTTGTCTTGCAAAGATTTAGAAAACAAATCAAAATAAGTATTATAGCTATATACATGTTCAAAAACGTGCCAAAGGCTAATGATATCGTAATTTTTATCTAGTTTTTCTTCTACAAATTCAGATGGACTGTGTACTTTTATTCCAAAGTTCTTTTCACAAAGAGCAGCTGCTTTCTCACTAATTTCTACACCCGTTACCTCATATCCATTCTTTCTCATATGGTTCATAAAGTAGCCAGAACCAGACCCTATATCAAGTATTTTTTTCCCTGTATTTAAACACTTTATTTTTTTATATTTAAAGTTGAGCATTACTCTTCGAGCCACATGATAAATGGAGTATATCAATCCACTAGTTGTGTCTGAATGTTCCACATATTCTTCACTATTGTAGTATGGTCCGACTTCTTTTTCGTTGGGTGCATTTGCTGTGAATACGAATTGGCATTCTTCGCATTGTTTGAGTTCAAACACTTCTTTTGAAACAAGCCAGTCGGGTACATTCAAAAAATGCTTAAATGATGAATGATCACAAACAGGACATTGACTTATAGGATATGGTTCTTTCAATACGTGAGTTTAATGATGTGCAAATAAACCAACTAAATACCAATAGTGCTCAATTCAAATGATTTCTATTTTAAAATCAATGAAATTTGAATTACTTAGAATCATAGAGTTTATGGTCTAAATCTTTTATTTTCGCCCGAAGATTCAAAAAATCACGCAATGAATAATTTTAAAAAGATAAATACTGTTTTTGGATGGGTTACATTCTTAATAGCAATTGCTGTTTATATCATGACTTTGGAGCAATCGGTCAGCTTATGGGATTGTGGAGAGTTTATATCAGCTTCCTATAGATTGCAGGTGGTTCACCCCCCAGGTGCACCATTGTTTTTGATGCTTGGGCGATTATTTTCAATTTTTGCTACTCCAGGTACTCATGAAGTTGCAATAGCAGTCAATATGTTGAGTGCAGTTTTTAGTGCTGCTACAGTCATGTTTACTTTTTGGATTACAACGCACTTTGCTAAAAAGATTCTGAAAATTGATTTGAATGCAGAATCGGTAGATTTTGGTAATGCGATTTCCATACTTGGTTCAGGTCTTGTGGCAGCTATGTCTGTTGCGTTCATGGATACGTTTTGGTTCAATGCAGTAGAGGCGGAAGTTTATGCAGGTTCATCGTGTTTTATGGCATTAGCATTTTGGGCGATTCTCAAATGGGAAAAAGTAAAAGAAGATCCTACTTCCGATCGTTGGATTGTATTTATAGCCTACATTATCGGTTTGGGTATCGGGCTTCACCTTTTAAATATTTTGGTTGTTCCAGCCGTATTCTTGTATTACTTCATCAATAAATTTGGGGTAAGTAGAAGAAACATTATTAGAGCTTCAGTTATCGGGCTAGGTTCCATTGCACTACTTCAATGGGGTATCATTCCAAAGACACCAGCTATTGCTGCATTTTTTGATAAGATATTTGTGAATTCATTTGGCTTGCCATTTAATTCAGGGGTTTTATTTTTCCTGTTACTCATCGTTTTAGGAATTGCCTTTGGTATTCGATATACTATTAAAAATAACAAACCTATTGCCAATTTAGCAATACTTTGCTTTGCATTTATCATGCTTGGGTTTTCATCATATAGTATGGTCGTTATTCGTTCGATTGCAGAACCAGCCATTGATATGAATGATCCTCAAGATGCCGAGAGTTTATTGAGCTACATCAATCGTGAACAATATGGATCACGACCCTTATTATTTGGACCATACTACAACGCGGATTTGGTAGATATTGAACAAGGAAAAACTCAATATCGAAGAGGAAAAGATTCATACGAAGAAATTGGTACCAAACAAGAGCCTATATATGACAAGCGATTTTCAACGGTCTTACCTCGAATGGGTGATATGTCTGAAAAATCTAGATATTACCCTTTATGGAATGGAATGATAAAAAAGTATTCTGGCAGAAATCAATTAGAACAGCAGCTAGAATCAGTGAAGAAAAAGAAACCTTCGTTTGCTAATAACATGAAATTCATGTTTAAGTATCAGCTAGGATGGATGTATTGGAGATATTTTATGTGGAATTTTGCGGGAAGACAGAATGATATTCAAAATGTTTTGGGTAACAGTTTAGAGGGCAACTGGATTTCTGGAATTAAATTTTTAGATGAGTGGAGACTCGGGATACCCCAAGACATTCCAGTAAGCTTGCAGTACAACAAAGCACATAATACGTTCTTCTTTTTACCTTTAATTCTGGGAATATTAGGTATTGTAGTGATGTATCAAAAAAGTAAGATGGATTTCTACACTGTTTTGACTTTATTTTTATTTACGGGATTACTGGTTGTGGTCTACCTAAACCAACCTCCTATGGAGCCACGTGAAAGAGATTATTCCTCGGTAGGCTCATTCCAAACGTTTTGTATTTGGATCGGTTTAAGCGTGTTATTCATAGTTGACTTATTAAAAAAATCAGTTAATAAAACTGTGGCAGCGTCAAGTGCAACGATTATTGCATTATTAGTTTCTCCTGTGTTGATGGGTTTCCAAAATTGGGATGATCACGATCGTTCAGGAAGAGAGTTAGGGATATCATTTGCTAAAAATTATTTAAATAGTTGTGAAAAAAATGCCATACTTTTCACCAATGGTGATAACGACACCTACCCCCTTTGGTATGCACAAAACGTTGAAGGTATTCGAACTGATGTAAGGGTCATTAATTTAAGTCTATTACCTACGGAATGGTATAGTAGTGCCCTTCGAAGAAAGGTATTTAACAGCGAGCCATTGCCGCTTACTATTCCTGCTGAGAAAATAGTGGCTGGTAAACGAGATTATGTTCGATATTTTGAAAATAAATCGCTACCTCAAGATCAGTTCTATCCATTAGATCAAGTACTACAGTATGTCACTTCAGATGAGCCAAGCAGAAAACAACGAACCAATGCAGGAGATCTGATTAATGTATTCCCAGTCAAAAACTTCAGCGTAGAAGTTGACAAGAAAGCTGTAATAGCCACCGGATATGTGCCAGACAGAGATACCGCTAAGATAGTCGATAAGATATACTGGAATGTTGGAAAAAGTGGTTTGAGTAAGGGAGATTTGGTCGTGTTAGACATTATAGCTACCAATGCCAAAACAGGATGGAAAAGACCTATCTATTGGACTACTACTACTGGATCATCGGTATACATGAACCTCGATAAGTATTTTAGACACAATGGTTTGACCTATCAATTACTGCCCATAGAAGCAAACAAAAGAATGCGAGGTATGGATGATATGGATTTGCTTTACGATAAATTAATGAATGTTTATGAGTGGGGTAAAATGGAAGAAGGCACGATGTTTTTGGATGATAAAGCACAGCTAGTTCCACAGAATTTGAGATCCTTGTTCATACAGGTGGCGGACTATTACGCAAATACGAACAAATTAGATACAGCTACTGCATTGTTAGACAAATGCTATGCATCTATGCCAGAGAGTTTGTTACCCATGAATTTGAGATTGAAAGCAGCAAGTGCAGACATCTATTATAAAGCCAATCAAGTAGATAAAGGAGATCAGTTTTTATCAGAAGTAGGCGATGATGCATTTGATTTAATTAATTACTACAAGAAGTTTACCGTAGTGGATAATAAGAATGAGAATATTCAGATTCTTCGAAATATTGCTCCACTAGCTCGAGAGTACAAACGAGACGATTTGGCCACTAAGTACGAGGACTTATTTAAGCAATCCTCCGCTTTATACTAACTTAGATGAGTAGAGAGGGTATTATTATTGGCTTTCATGCCGTGGAAGAATTGCTAAATAGTGATGTCACCATAAGTAAGGTGTATGTTAATAATCAGGCCGATAAGCAAAAAATTGGCGTATTGAGACAACTTGCCAAAAAGTCAAATACTCCCTTTCAGATGGTGCCTATTGAAAAACTCAATCGCATCACTCGAGCTAATCACCAAGGAGTAATAGCCATAAAAAGTCCCATTGAGTTTGTGCCCTTAGAAGAGACCGTCACTCGGTTATTTGAGAACGGCGAACCTCCAAAAATATTAGTAGCTGATGGTATTCAAGACATTCGAAATATTGGAGCAATTTCTCGATCATGCCTAGCCTTTGGGGTAGATTTATTAATCGTTGGAGTTAAGGCCAATGCCGAAATAGGTGAAGGAGCGATTAAATCCTCTGCTGGTGCCTTGTTGAAACTGCCTGTGGCTCGAGTGAGTAGTATAGCTAATACACTGACTTATTTAAAAAGCTGGGGTATACCTCAAATAGCGGCATCCGAAAAAACAGACCAGACCATGGATCGTTCGAGTATTCAAGAAATGTCCTCATGGGCACTCTGGATGGGTAATGAAGATAAAGGGTTATCGCGAGAACGATTAGCACTTATGGACCATGTATGGCGAATAAAAATGAAAGGAAATATGGATTCGCTCAATGTATCCGTAGCGGCAGGTATATTGCTGCATGAGTTAAGTAGATGATAATCAGCAATTTAAAAATCAATATTTTCAGTTATTGGGAATTATGAAAAAAAGTTATTTTCGCACCATTACTAAGAACCTATAATTTTACAGCCCATGTATTGGACATTAGAACTTGCATCATACCTAGACGACGCTCCTTGGCCAGCAACGAAAGATGAGTTGATAGACTTTGCCATTAGAACAGGAGCACCTTTAGAAGTAGTAGAAAACTTACAAGAACTCGAAGATGACGGAGAACCCTTTGAGACTATTGAAGAAATTTGGTCTGAATATCCATCGACCGACGATTATTTTTTTAATCAAGACGAGTTATAATTAGGTCTCGAGCCCCTCTTTTTATTTATTTTTAAGTCTTATTTGTGTAATTTTTCACGAATTAGAAGAATGACACGTTAATTTATGATTAATATCATATTTTTTGGTAATAAAATAAAGTTTTAATATCTTATAATCGTGGGATGATAATAAGTTTTGGATGCTAGAAAAAGTGTAGTAATTAAAAATGCAACCTTTTTAAAAATGAGCTGGATTGTATTCAGTAATCTTCAAGACAGAGGATAACTCAGGAAACATGTCAAGAGAGTTTACACTATACTTTGATGTAGATTATGATCATCAAGTATTGGTAAATGGAATCAGTGACCTAGCCTTGGAAGATATGATTAGTGTATCTCCAAACCCAACCAATGGACCAGTTAACATCAATGTTAACCTACCAGAGAACGAGGAAGTATCCATAGCGATCTTCAACACAATGGGTCAGCAAGTAGCTACAGTAGCCAATGGTAAGGTAAGCAACGGAAGATTCTCAGTGAACCTACAAGGAAATAGTAACGGAATGTACTACGTGAAGATGAACCTTAACGGAGCAATCATTACCAAGAAAATTATCTTGAATAACTAAGGATTTATTCCTAATAAAAAAAAGCTCTCCATTTGGAGAGCTTTTTTTTTGTTCTTTTGCAACCTATCCGTCTAAATAGTGTCTAATATTAATACATACGCAAATTGATAAGTGAAGAAGAACTTATACGTAGATGTAAGGAACACGATCGATCTGCACAAAAAATGCTCTTTGAAAAGTATGCCAATAAGATGATGGCAATATGCATGAGGTATTGTAAAAACCAGGAAGATGCAAAAGATCTTTTACAAGACGGATACTACAAAGTCCTGACAAGTATAAAATCTTTTAAAGGTAATAGTAAGATAGATACGTGGATGACACGAATATTTATAAACTTAGCCTTGAACAGAAATCGTATTGGAAGAAACAAATACAGTCACTATGAGTTCGACACAAAATATGAAAAAGCAGATTTTGATGAAGAGACCGAAAGTGAGGACATAGAAGCCAAATTAGTCATCAAAGCATTAAATGAATTACCTGAAATTTATAAAACAGTGTTAAACATGTATGCAATAGACGGACTAACCCACAAAGAGATAGCAAAGCAATTAGGTATTTCAGAAGGATCATCAAAAAGTAGACTTTCCAGAGGTCGTTCAATGTTAAACGCTAAACTAAAGCGTAAAAAATAAAAAGTTAGATTGGATAATTTAAAGCAAATCGATAATATTCTTAAAAAGGCAGCAGCTGATATGCCCACTAGTGGTATTAACTTAAGCTCTGACTGGAATGCTATTGAGAAAAAATTAAAACAAAGAAAAAGACGCATCATTTTTATGTGGTCGTTTCTAGCTTTATTTATTTCAAGTTCGCTAATACTTTTTAGGTTAAACAGTAATACCACGGTAAGTAAATTAACCACTGTGAAAGATGAAGTTAATCATAACGATGCACCTCAATATTTAAGTAATAAAACTATTGAGAATGAGGACAAGAAAAGTAGAAACAATACACTGTCTTATCACAAGGAAATTTTAAATCCCAAAAAGTCCGTTGTGGCATATAGTCAAAATGTAACAACAAATGATATTACAGAAGCAAAAAAAGATACAGAGTCTATCAAGAGGCTTTTACTCACTTTACATTCAAAGACTATAAACATTTTTAATCAAGAGATAAATCAACCTGAAAAAATTGTTTTTGTTAAGCTCAAACATACAAAAGATATAGAAAATTCAAATAGAACTGCACATAAGAAAGGTTGGGAGTATGGAATATCATTTACTCCAAGCATATCAAACAAGATAGTCCATGAAAACAGTAATCTGTCTGGATTAATCAACCGAAACTACAACCTATTTATTGGAAATCAGGAGAAATCGAGTTTTGCAAATAACTTTGGGTTTAACTTCTCCTACCACATAAGTCCAAAATTGTTCGTGTCAAGTGGTATTTATTTAACACAACGAGCTGAATACACAAATTATAAATATACCATAACAGAATTTCCCATTGTAACTAATGGTAAAATAACCGATTATGCCCCACTCAACCCACTAGCTCATGTCGATGTGAACCATGTTGGGTCAAATTTGTATCATTTTATTGAGATCCCGCTTAATTTTGGTTTTAAACAATCTATTTCTACTAACTTTGAAATAAGGTCACAATTTGGAATATCCTTATTGTCTTTAACAAGTGTTGATGGTAAAAAGGGTAATTTTTTAAACTTACAATTGGAAGATTTATCAGATTTGAAATTTAATAACTATAACATAGCTACAACTGTTAAATCTGGTATTTACTTTAATAAAACAAGGTTTAACATTGGACTGGAGCCTAGTTATTCAATCAATATAAATTCTCTGAATAACGTTAAAACGTCTGCACTTAAAACCAGACCTTTCTCATATGGTGTGAATTTGACAACTAATATTAAAATTTTTAAGGAATGAATAGATTAGTGTTAAATATCATACTGCTTTTGAGTAGCACCTTTATACTTGGTCAGATATTAAGCCCAATGGGTCTTGGATTGCCATCTGCACCAGATAAAATTACACAATACAATGATGGTATAGTAGTAGCATATGACGACAGAGATGGAAGAGTTGAATTGCAAGTTTGGAATGGTCACTTTTGGAATAAAATTGCTACTCCAAATATTCCAAGGACTGGACTAAAACCAGATGGAGAATTCAAAGTTCTTGACTTACTATCTATAAATGGAGAAATATTATTAGCTGTTGGATATGAGAATAGAGATCAACTTACTGATAATAATATAATCATTAAATGGGCTAATGGAAAATGGACCGATATCTCAAGTTCTACGCTAAGTAATGCAACTTCATTAAAACAACTCTTTATTGAAGACAATACGATTAAATGCTTAGGTAAGTTTTCAAATAATGGTGATCTGTTTAATATTTTAAGTTATGAAAATGGAAGTTGGATACCTGAAGGTAATGCAATCACTAAGGCATCCTACAACGAAACGTTCAAGAGTGCCGTATATCACGATAACGTACTTTACGCTACTGGTAATTTTTCCAATCCCTCTTCTCCCAAAATTTCTTTAGCTACATGGGATGGATATTCATGGAGACCTGCTAATTATCCACCATTTTTAGGTGAAAATATAACACTAGGACATTTTGAAGACAATGTAGTTATGTACGGAAAATCTGACTTTACAACATCTAAGTTTAAAATAAATAGAAATGGTATATGGCAGGATATTTCATCAGGTTTAGACAACATTATAATTAACCAAGTTGAACAATTTGCAGAATTAAACAACAACTTATTTGCTCTCGGTAAATTTTCAGATACAATAATTAAAGAAAACTACAATTTACTCGTTTATACAGACCAAAAATGGCAACCAACAAAGCTTAATCTAAGCAGCATACAACTGCTACATTCATGGAAAGAGAGTGTAATACTTTCTGGTGACTTTACAGATAATTCCAAATTAAACTACATTGGAGAGGTATTCACAGATCGAGCACAGATAACTGCAAGAGTGTTTAATGATATAAATGCGAATTGTATTAAAGATACAGGTGAGTCGTGGTTATCTAGGTATCCAATCAAAGTTGATAATATTGACACCCGTTTTCAAACTGATAATAGTGGTCAATTATATCTTCATGTCGATAAAAAAACCCATCGACTTAATGCACAAGAATATCAATACTACACTCCTACTTGTCCTGATGTTATAATAGAGGCAAACGAAAATAAAACGTACTATGGGACAGCTCTTGGGGTTTGTCAAAAAACAGGCGTTTCAGATGTTGACATTTATATATCTGACAACCAAGGAGTTAACGCTATTGTTGGCGATCGTAAAACACTTAATGTTTGTGTAAATAACATAGGAAGCCAACCCATTACCAACGCAGAATTAAAAATAAATCTAAGCAAGGACTTTAAACTTATTTCAAGTCAAATCCCCTATCAAAATATTGACAATAATGACATAATATACACTATTGATTTAAGTGTTAAAGAATCCATTTGCTTTGAAATTGTATGTAATGTTACAGGTTTAAGCAACTTAATTGTAAAATCCTCAATAAATCTAACTCAAAATACAGACCAAGATATTTCCAATAATTCTTACGAATTAGAATATGGAGAAGGTCAAACATATGCTAATGAAAAACACTGTATTAATGGAGGGAAAATAAATCCCAATGACTATAACCTTAGATATAAGATAGGAATACAGAATACTACTAATGAGGAAGTTGATGGAATTACTTTAGTTGATGAACTGGATCCAAATATCATTGTTAGTCAACAGGGAGTTGAAGTAACTACTAGTCATTCAGAGTCCAAACCAATTACAACCTATGAATACTCAAGAAATGAAAGTGGTAATTATACTGCCAAATTAATCACAAGATGGAGAAATATTCAACTAACCCCTAAGGAATCAGACGAAGAGTCATCCAAAGCATTTGTTGATTATTCAATAAATGTTCTTCCTAAATCATTAGATGTAGGCAAAGAAATATGCAATACTGCTCTCATATACCTATCTCACTCCAATGGATTATTTGAAGAGCCCAAACTTACAAATACTGTGTGTTCTATGGTTGAGGAAACATTAGGAGTAATCAATAATGTGAATCAAAAAAATATTGAGAATAAACTATCGATTGGTCCAAATCCTGCAGACAACGTTTTAAATTTCATTAACTCCAGTAATGAAATAATAAATATATCCCTAATTAATAGCATTGGTCAAAGTGTTAGAGATTTCAGAATTGATCCAAGAGACGAAAAAAATATTAGCGTAAAAGAACTACCTCGTGGTGTTTACATGGTATTTTCAAGCGGTCTTTTCTCAAAAAAGATAATCATCAATTAGCAACAGCTAAGGCTACCACACTTATCTTCACATCTTTTTCAATTAATGATTGCCCACAACTAAGCATTGTTGCCCCTGTCGTAATAACATCATCCAATAATAAAATATGTTTTCCCTTTAAGTTTACGAAATTGGATACTTCAAATATGTTATCAGTATTTAAATTTCTGGCCGAACGATTTCTATTAGTCTGCGATTTATTATTAACTATTCGTCATACAGAATCATTGAGAACAGGGACTTTGATCACACTTGAAACGCCATTAGCTATAATCTCCGCTTGATTATAACCCCGTTGAAATTCCCGCTTTTTATGTAACGGAATCGGAATAATGAAATCAATATCATCTAATTTATAAAATGATAAAATCATCTGCCCAAGAGCAGACCCCATGATAAAACCAATCTCTTTATTACCATTATACTTCAATTCATGCATGATTTTTTGCACCTCATTATTTTGTTTAAAAGATAAATACGCTAGACATTCTTGAGTAGGTAAAGTACCCCAAAATTTTTTACGTAAGTCATTGTCTTTCAGGTTATTAAATTCAAATAATGGTGTGTTATAGTTACATATATCACAAATAAAATGCTCTTGATTACTTAAATAACCTTTGCAGCAAATACATATATTGGGGAATATTAATTGAGTGAACGATTCAAAGAAATTTTTCATATCATGCACAAATTAATAGAAATGAAAGACCTTTGCAAATAATCATGTTTGAACATAAAGATAAAACGAACATCAGCTCTTTAGGTGAATTTAAATTAATTGATCATCTCACTAAATCATTTACAATTGCAAAAGATGAGACCATCCTTGGTATTGGTGACGATGCAGCCATACTTGATTCAAAAGGAAAGCACCAATTAATCAGTACAGACATGTTAATTGAAGATATACACTTTGATATCATGTACTCTCCTTTGGTACATATAGGTTACAAAGCAATATCAACCAATATAAGTGATATCTGTGCAATGAATGCTAGAGCATCACAAATTTTAGTTTCAATTGCAATATCAAGTAAATATACTCTACAAGCTATTGAAGAATTATACGTAGGTATGAGAGCTGCCTGCGAGAAATACGATGTGCAACTTATAGGAGGTGACACCAGTAGTTCTGTAACAGGAATGGTTATATCAGTAACAGCAATTGGCTATACTGAAGAAAAGTCAATTGTTAAAAGGTCTGGAGCTAAAGAAGGAGATTTGATTTGTGTATCTGGAGATTTGGGTGGTGCATATATGGGTTTACAACTTCTAGAGCGTGAAAAACAAGTATATCTCGAATCCAAAGAAATGCAACCTGATCTAGAAGGTAAAGATTACATTGTAGGAAGACAACTTAGACCTGAAGCTCGAAAAGACATTATTGATTTACTTGAAGAGTTAAATGTTGTTCCAAACGCAATGATTGATATTTCAGATGGACTATCAAGTGAAATATTTCATCTCTGTAAGCAATCTAATATTGGTGCAAAAATCTATGAAGATAAAATCCCAATTGACCAACTTACCTATGATACAGCTCTTGACTTTAATTTGTCACCTACAACATGTGCAATGAATGGTGGCGAGGATTATGAATTGTTATTTACCATTCCTCAAGCAGATTATGATAAAATTAAAAACTCAATGGACGTCTCCATAATAGGATATTGCACCGCTCTTCATGAAGGGAAAGAATTAATTACGAAGTCTGGTAATGTCGTAACGCTTAAAGCTCAAGGTTGGGAAAATTTCAAGGAAAAAGAATAACTATTAAAGGTAAGAAGAAAAGGCTGACTCTAATTCCTCCTCAGTGTGATAGCCAATTTTGTTATACATCTCTTTACCATCTTTATAAATTTTAATTAACGGAATAGCACTGATCTTAAAATGTCTTGAAACTTCCATGCTTTTATCCGTATCCACCTTTAAAACTGAAATTTTATCTCCGTATTTAGCTTTTAATGACTCAATATGAGGTGCCATCTTTTTGCAAGGTCCACACCAAGTAGCATAAAAATCAACAAGTGTTAAACCATTTGCATTCACTGCATCATTATATGATTTCAAAGTATATCCTGAATTTGACTTTTTTGATGAAACTTCTAATGGTAAACCAGCAGCTTGCCATTTAAGTATACCACCACTCAACTCATAAACTTTATAACCTGAAGCCTGAAGAGAATTAAATGCCGTAGCACTTCTACCACCTGATTTACAGTACACTAAAACCGTATTAGCTTTATCTAACAATCTAATTTTATCCCCAAAATCCGAAGAGTTAATATTAATATTCACAGCTCCTTTAATATGATTTATAGCAAATTCTTCAGGAGTTCTTACATCTAGTAAAATATGGTTTTCTTCTGTTTTAATTTTAGATTCAAACGCTTCAGCATCAATTTTACCCCCACCATTTGAAGTTGTCTCTGTGTTTTGGGCTCCACAAGAAAAAAGCATTAATAAAAATGCTGGAACAAGTGTAATGTATATATTTTTCATGTTGTATTTAATTCCATTTATTGAACGTACAAAGATTCAAAAAGTTATTATCAAAGCCTAATTAATCGTCAATCATATATGTCAATGACACAGTTGAGACACAAAATCTCTAATCAATAAAAAACTCTGATTATAATATGGACCTAATTTTAAGTTATTTGAATTATCCTGAGGTACATGATAAAAATCATAATCTCCCATTAAATACATAAAAAATGATGGAATACCTGCTTCAGAGAAAAAGAAATGGTCACTATTTGCTGCTTTACCACGCGAACGAATGGTTGACAAATAATTCTCACTATCATTGATGCTTCTCAATCGTTCAAAATATGATTGATAAATTTTACCATTAACAATCGTTGCTCCTTTACTTCCACTTCCCATGAGATCCATATTAAAAACAAATTTGGTTTTACTCAAGGGGATGAGAGGTTTTTTTACATAATTTAATGAACCAAGTAAACCTAATTCTTCTGCACCAAAAGCAATAAAAGCAATGCTATATTTTTGAGGATGTTCCAAAAAATAAGATGCAAGATCTAATAGCATTGCTATCCCGCTAGCGTTATCATTTGCACCGTAAAATATAGCCTCTCCCATTTTACCCAAGTGATCATAATGACCACATAAAATGATGAAACTATCCGGGTTTTCATATCCCTCCACATAACTTATAACATTATTTGACTCATAGGATGATATAAACCTTGAAATAACATTAATATGAATGTCTTTAGAAAATCGATCAAATACTGAATCCAATAGCCAAATTTCCATACCCGTTGACTGGGAGGTTGATACGCTCCAAGTTAATTTTTCTTTTAAAAAAACAATAGGGCCCTTTTTAGATAATTTTTTAATTTCACTAATTTTTTGTTTTATAACTTGATCTTTATTGTCAAACACAGAAATAACTGGGATATAGCCACGCTTAATTGCTTTACAAACTTTATTTACAATTCGAGCTGAGTGCAGCATTTTCTTTGAAACATAAAAGACACGATAATCACCCGATAATGTTGGGGCATTTGGTGCTACTAAAAAATCATATCCTGGTATTAAAGACCTAGCATCAATTGTGAACTCAACTGAATCAATATTATTAACTGAAAAATTAAAAGGCTGTTTGTAGCTTTTTCCGATAAAACTTAAACCAAGGGATTCAAAACTGCTCGCTATGTAATCTGCTGCAAGGCTGTCCCCACTATTTACATAGCCTCTGCCTGCAAATTCGTCTGAACATAATTTTTGAATGATTTGATTTGCTTGAATTACGTTTTGTGAAAAAGTCAGAAACGTTAATAAAACAAATGGAAGTAATAGTAAATTTCTTATTAGTAGCGACATATTAATTAGCTTTGCGAAGCTAAATATAAAAAACAAGAGGTCATTGGATTATCTAAAAATCATAGAACTTTTAAGTGTTGCATTCAATATATTATTTTTAGTTTTTTTAACTAAAGAAAAAAAAATCTGCTGGATTTTTGGAATCATTGGTTCATTGCTAGGAGCATTCGTACTTTTTAAGAGCAACTATTATTCAGAAACATTTTTGTACTTATTTTACGCCTTAATAGGAGGCTATGGTTATTTTTATTGGAGCAATAAGAACTCAAATAGCTTCATAATCAAGCGAATGCAATGGACAAAAGTCATTAGCATTATTATAGTTGGACTCTTTTTATCTGCTGGACTTGGATATTTAATGAGTAAAACAGATGCATCAAAACCCTACTATGATGCTCTAAGTAGCGTTTTTGGAGTAATCGCTACATTTTTAGAATTATATAAATTTCTAATATCCTGGAGTTTTTGGATCGTAATAAACGCATATACCGTATGGCTTTATGGAATAAAAGAACTCAATTTTCTTACCTTTCAAATGATCGTATATACGCTACTATCAATTTACGGATATAGAAAATGGCGTACTAAAATTAATTAGACGCTGTCTCCAAAAAATGATAGGTAATTCTAGTCAAATAATCTGAAGAATCTTTTGTGTCATTAGGACCTTTAACATATTCTTCAATAACTGGCCCATCCATTATTTTATTGTTTTCTTCAAGCCAATCGTTTATAGCCGTGTGAGCTGCGTAACTTTTCGAATATCCTCCTTTCAATTCACAAGAAATACTATTATTGGTCTGAAAACCAGCACCAAATTCAAAATCAATACTCTCAGACTCTTCTGGCAAGAGTTCAGAAATTGGAACAGCAGCAGCTAAATCGGTCACAAAATTGATCTCATCCCATGCATAATAAATACCAGTCGAGGGACCTTTAGGCTCAACTCCTTTGGATCTCAAATAATCGTAAACCAATGGATATGAACTTTTAAAAAATGAATTCATATCACGCATAGCCAAACTGTCTTTTCTGACTAAAGCATAGTCGACTCCAAATTCGTTAACTATCTGAACATTTTTAGGTGATATTTTTTCAAAATCGATGCTTTCAATATAATTTTTAAAATTAATTAAACCTGTTTCAAAATCTGGTCCAACCATAGCATCCATAAAATAGTTTAGAATTTTATATGGGAATTCTAAAGAAGAAAACATTCCCCATTTAATGGTTGTTTGTCCATTATTTTCAGATAAATAAAAATAACCAGAAGCCTCATTAATATCCCCCTCATTTTCAAAACTCAAATCATAAATTAAACTATCCATTCCAACGATAGAACTATAATACATAGAACCATTACCCACATGTTTATCTTCCGAACTCCAATGATATCCATACTCTGAATCCCCAAAACGACCAACATATTTCCTGAGCTGATTAGTATCCTTGGCATACCAAGCATCCCATTGAGGCCAGGTCGTAAAGTCTGATATTTGATCAAAAACGTTTTTCTGAGAAATATTAACAATAATTGATCGCTCAACTAGAACTGAAGATGGTGCAAAAAGTGCAGCAGTAATAAATGTTAAAATAATGATAATAACAGTATAGAGTATTCCTTTAAAAATTTTCATAGGTCAAAAATAAAAAATTTTATCAAGAAAAGACATAACTTAAATTTGTACCATTAATCGATTTTATCAATTATGAAAAAACATACTTTTCTTTACCTAACTTTATCTATACTAATTACTGCTTGTGTTCAAGAACAAAAGAACAATGAAAAAGAAAGTCCAGTTAAGGTCAATAAGGAAATAGATGAAATCGATTCCAATCAATCAAATCAAAATAATTCAATAAATAACACAAAAATGGAAAATGGTTTATATGCTAAAATGAATACTTCAAAAGGAATTGTAGTAATCTCATTAGAATTTGAAAAAACTCCCTTGACCGTAGCTAATTTCGTTGGTTTAGCCGAAGGAAAAATAGCTAACGAGGCTAAATCTGAAAAAACTCCTTACTACGATGGAATTACATTTCACAGAGTGATTCCTAATTTTATGATTCAAGGAGGTGATCCAATGGGGATGGGAATGGGAGGTCCTGGTTATTCATTTAGAGATGAATTTCATCCAGATTTAAGACACGATACTCCAGGCATCCTATCTATGGCAAATGCAGGACCTGGAACAAACGGAAGCCAGTTTTTTATTACAGTAGCTGCCACACCTCACCTTGATGGAAGACATACTGTGTTTGGTCATGTAGTTGAAGGAATGAATGTTGTTTTAGATATTGCAAATGCTCCCAGAGATGGAAGAGATATGCCATTGGAGCCTATCTTTATCAATAGTGTTGAAATTGAACGAATTGGTGAAGCAGCAGAAAATTTTGATGCAACAAAAACATTTTCTGATTTAAAATAATGAGAACAGTTGATACCTTTTCTTTCAAAGGAAAACGAGCATTAATTCGCGTAGACTTCAATGTACCGCTTAATGACTCACTCTTTATTCAGGACGACAGCAGGATGACTGCATCTCTACCTACCATTAAAAAAATACTTAATGATGGTGGGTCTGTTGTTTTAATGTCTCACTTGGGAAGACCAAAAAATGGGCCTGAAAATAAATTTTCATTAAAGCACCTTGTTCCTCATTTACAAAAAATATCAGGAGCTGATGTTGTTTTCTCTGAAGACTGCATATCTGAAAATGCAATAAATACCAGTAAAAACCTTTCACTTGGAACTATACACCTGATTGAAAACTTACGCTTTTATTCAGAAGAAACAGAGGGAAACAATGAATTTGCAAAAAAACTTTCGCAACATGGAGACGTATACGTAAATGATGCATTTGGAACTGCCCACAGATCACATGCAAGTACTGCGATTATTGCAAACCACTTTCAAGACAAATGCTTTGGATATCTAATGGCTAAAGAGATTAAAAATGCTGCTATGTTATTAGAAAACCCAAAAAGACCATTCACTGCAATTGTCGGAGGAGCTAAAGTGAGTGATAAAATATTAATTATTCAAAACTTATTAAACATTGCAGACCATATCATTATAGGTGGTGGAATGGCATACACTTTTAAATATGCTCGAGGTGGTACAATTGGTAACTCACTATTTGAAGAAGAGCGTGTCACAACTTGCCTAGAAATACTTAAGGAAGCTGAGGAAAAAAATGTACAAATACACTTGCCAGATGATAGTATCATCGCAGACAAATTTGATAATAATGCCACTACAAAAAACTGTCTGAGTGAT
>Ga0206682_10000452_pt1 | contig 44821 bp, 41 predicted proteins | sample M240m12015metaG_FD_155444 | JGI IMG/M metagenome (GOLD analysis project Ga0206682, IMG submission 155444) | Ammonia-oxidizing marine archaeal communities from Monterey Bay, California, United States - M2 40m 12015 | ecosystem: Environmental > Aquatic > Marine > Intertidal zone | place: USA... | reverse complement strand
GCTGGCAAAACGTTAGCGCGGGTGAGTCAAACGTCAGTTGCGCTAGAAATTAAAAAGCCCAATGGTATTCCTGTAATTGCGGCGCTGAGTAACGGTGCAGGCATTTTGGTATGGACAGGCGGCAGCGTTAGGTCGCCCAAAGTTAGGGTGTTTAGTTGGGGGAGTGGATTAACGAAGAAATAGCGACACATATCTTGACAAAAATTTGATCTCTAGTATGCAGTTTTGAATTAATCATGTTGACGAATATTGAGATAATCGGTACAAATGAGAGGATGAACGGTGGCTAAAACTAACTGTTAACAATTGGTATACACTCTAGGTGTTAGATGTTTGGTAATTTTGATTCGACGAAAGGTTCTATTGAGGCCGATGAATTCTTGAGCAAGTGTACGAAACACTTTCTGAACTTAGGTGCTGCTCCTTTGCCTCTCCTTCTCCTTCTGCTTCACCGTCTCTTTCGCCCTCACACTCTAACGCTAAGGTCTATTCAATTTTTCTTTGCATTTTTCTCGCCACATTGTCCGTTCTATAAGGTGGTGCGGTTAAGTCGTTGCAATTCCTCTTGTCCCCCAGTTTGAAAATTCGCTGTTTTTACGCCATGGTGCTTTCCGCAGTTGTATAAAAAGGGGAGAAAAAGTGCCGATTAATATTTTGGGCATGATTGGCGTTACGCCGCCTGCATCGGCTTCTACGGTGCACATTGTGGGTGGTGGGGTAGATGCAGACTACATAAGTGCATTCACGCGGGTACATGAAGCGTCTGATTTTGATGCGGTGCTGATTGGTCATTCTTCTAGCTCAGCGGATGGCTTTGCGATTGCTCAGCATGCGGCCTATCACACTGAAAAGATTAAGATTCTATTAGCACATCGCCCTGGTTTTGCTGCGCCTACTCAAGCCGCTCGACGGGTTGCGACGCTAGACAATCTTATTGGTGGTCGCTTGCTGCTGCACATCATTACCGGTGGGGTGGATGCAGACCAGCGTCGGGATGGCGATTATCTGCCACATGATGAACGCTATCAACGTACTGATGAGTATCTCGAAGTGATGCGCAAGGTTTGGACCAGTGATAAACCTTTTGATTTTGAGGGTAAATATTATCAAGTGAGCCGCGCAGCTTCTGAAGTGGCGGCGTCGCAATCGCCCCATGTGCCGTTATGGTTTGGTGGCATTTCAGATGCGGCAATCCCAGTGGGCGCAAAGCACTGTGATACCTATGCGTTGTTCGGCGAACCTCGCAAGCAGGTATCCGAGCTAATGGCGCAGTTGGACCAGGCTGCGCAAGGCTTTGGCCGTAAGCTGAAATACAACCTGTCATTCCGGCCGATTATTGGCGACACAGAAGAGGCTGCGTGGCGTAAAGCCAAGGATATTTTGGCGGGTGTGGAAGCCGAAGCGAGTGGTCGCAAGTCGTCCAAGCAGCCTGAGGCGGAAACGGCTCGTCGGTTGAGTAGCTTAATCGAGGGTGGTGAAGTACAAGATGAGCGTCTGTGGGTGCCTATTGCCGCAGCTGCTCAGGGCAGCGGCAATTCAACCGCCTTGGTAGGCACGCCTGAACAGGTGGCTGAAGCCATCGCTAAGTACTATGACCTAGGTGTGAGTGGCGTGCTCATTCGAGGCTTTGATCCATTTGAGGATGCCAAAATTTACGGCGAGGAGCTAATTCCGTGGATCAGAGAGAAGGTAAAACAGCGCGATGAGACTAAAATCTGACAACACGCGCTTTGTATTATGGCTTGCTGCTGAAGTTGGAAGCTGGGATATGGCGACGCCACGTTGCTGCAAGCCAGTGAGCTTCACGCGCATAATACCCTGCTCAGTAAACGAGGACTGGACCCCATATGCGTCGGTTGTCTAACAGCAGCCGGATTTAGATAACGCGGCCCTCTAATGGTCCGACCACTGCCCAATCTACTAAAAAGGACGCAACGGCAAGCACTACGCAGATAAGTCCGATGAAGCCAAGTAGTCTCCAAACATGAAACGTCTCTTCTCCCTCGGGGGCATGGTCTTGTTCTTCGGGTAACATTTAGTGGCTCCGTTGTCGTGCGCTGCTGTTCTCGGCAGTCGTTCTTTAAAGTACTCGCCAAAGTGTGCACCTTCACGAGGAGACTGCATCTGGCCTAGTCTTTCAGTGTTAGAGCTTTCACGTCTGTGCAGTGTGAAATCATCCAATTTGTCGGGCGATGTTAGACTTTGTCTAAGTAGTGCCCATTAACGTACTCATCGCTTCAGCAGTGAGTCCTGCGGCTTCACCTGAACGGAGGACGTCGCTCCAACTGTTGTCGTCTATGTCGACACCATTTGCCTCTCTAGCGGCTTTCGTTATTTGTTCTGGATCGCCTGGAATCAAAACTTTCTCTGTGCCGTCTGCTGGGGTGCTGGCGTAGATGTAATCAATCATTGCGCTGACTTCATCGTCAAATGCTTGTAAGTCGCCAACCGCCGCAGGGTCAATGATAATGGACAGCATGTTGTTTAAAGTGGCTCCTAAACGAACGTTTTTGGGTTGCATAGTGAAGTTGCCGCCCAACCCGCCTCCTAACAGTTCGCACATCACCATTAGCCCATAGCCTTTGTGTTGGCCAAAGGGTTGCATTGCGCCTTTGGCTTCAGGTCCAAAGATTACCGCCGGATCGTTTGTGTCTACACCATTCTCGTCAACTAAGGAGTTGGGTGGCACGGGCTCACCTTTCATGTGCGCAACACGCACCTTGCCAGCGGCAACGGTAGTGGTGGCCATATCTAAGACCACATGTTTGCCGTCTGCTCGAGGCACCGTGCAGCAGAATGGATTGGTAATAAAGCGGCGGTCGCGTCCGCCGTAGGCCACTACCATGGGGTCGTGACCCACCACATTGACATAATGCGTGGACACCAAACCGGCGTCTGCACACACTTCGCCAAATGCCCCTATTCTGCCAAGGTGCGCTGCATTGCCCAGGGCAACGCAGCAGATGCCAAGTTGTTTGGCGCGCTCAATGCCCAGTGCCATTGCTTGCATACCTACTACTCGGCCCATGCCGAGTTCTGCATCAAAAGAAATAACCGCGCCATTGTCTTTGATCAATTTCGCATCGTTTGCTGGATTGATATGACCCGCTTTCATAGAGCGTACGTAGCTTGGGATCATGCCCACGCCATGAGAGTCGTGACCTTTTAGGTTTGCTTCAACCAGGTGAAGGGCCACGGCTTCAGCGTTTTCTTCGGGAGCGCCTGCCGCGTGAAGTATTGCGCTGGCTAGGTTGGTCAAATTTTGGTGTTGAATGATCATGGTGTTTCCCCAGCCGCTAGCTACTTTATTAGTGAAGTTTTTTCAGTCGCAAATAATGTCTTGATCTGGCTAAGAGCGCCAGCAGGAAATTCGGTGTGTGTGTACTGCGCAACGTTGTGCTCATTGGATTTTTCTGAAAACAGGTGAGCGCTTTGCCACTGTGCCGGTTTTGTCAACGCTCAAGCAGGCTGCAACATCAGGGGGCGAAATATAATATTGGTGATTTAAGTCATTGAGGAACAACGACTTTTGCTAAATTTTCTAGCTTGCCATCAGTCTCTAGAAGACGGTTCAGCAAACAAGCAAATGGTGCACCCGACTGGATTCGAACCAGTAATCGCCGGTTTCGTAGACCGGTGCCTTATCCAGTTGGGCCACGGGTGCTCAACGAGGGCAGCATTATCTTGAAGAATGCTTTGGATCTCAACTCATTTAGTACTCTTGAGCAAAACTAATTTCATATTCGGACATTTTTGCACTCTTTTGTTGCGCTAATGTCGCGCGAAGCCCGTATTTATCGTCCGTAAAATTTTTGATTGGCGTAATCTGGCAGGTTCGCTATACACTCTGCTAAGGAAATGTTCACCGTGCAAAACGGTGAGTTAGGTAATCGGAGGTACATGTGAGTGGGCTTTTAGAATCTGGTGTTGAGTTGATGATTATAGGCATGGGAACGGTGTTTTCCTTCCTTGCTTTGCTGGTTGTTGTTACTCAGACCATGTCATGGGTGGTTTTGAAATTTGGCTTGGCGAGTGATCCGCAGGTGGCAAATACAGGGTTAGGTGCCGCAGGCAAATTGGCCAACAGTTCCGGCCAGTCAGCTCAGCATGTTGCAGCAATAACTGCAGCTTTAGACACGCACTTGCGAGCGAAAAAACCCTAATCTGAACCGGCGGCTCTTTTACAGTGCCACCTGTTTGTTTGGTGAGCGCACCAAGCCAATTTATTAAACCAGTTACTAGGTCGCTTTCTTAGATCGATGTAATAGGCAAATAACAAGATGAAGTATTGGAATTAGCCCCACTGGCTTTGAGGAGATATCAATGAACAAGAACAAACCTTTAGGTATTACTGACGTAATTTTGCGTGACGCTCACCAAAGTATTTTGGCTACCCGCATGCGCGTTGAAGACATGTTGCCCATAGCCGAGAAGCTCGATCAAGTTGGTTTTTGGTCTTTAGAGTCTTGGGGTGGTGCAACTTTCGATGCCTGCATTCGCTATCTTGGCGAGGACCCTTGGGAGCGCATTAGATTGCTCAAAGCGGCCATGCCCAATACGCCTCAGCAAATGCTACTGCGAGGACAAAATATCCTCGGCTATCGTCACTATGCAGATGATGTGGTGGAAAAATTTGTCGAGCGTGCGGCGATTAACGGCGTTGATGTGTTTCGCATTTTTGATGCGATGAACGATATGCGTAACTTGACTACCGCCATTAAAGCCACGCTTGCGGTCGATAAACATGCCCAAGGCACTATCTCGTACACGGTGAGCCCCGTGCATACCATGGATATGTGGGTAGATTTAGCTAAAGAAATTGAAGATATGGGTGCGCACAGCATTTGCATAAAAGACATGGCCGGGTTGCTGAAGCCATATGTTGCCTTCGACTTAGTGAGTCGTTTGAAGGCGTCGCTAGATATTCCTGTACACATGCAGTGCCATGCCACTACGGGCATGTCTACAGCCACTTACCTCAAGGCCATTGAAGCGGGCATAGACAATGTAGATACAGCCATATCCTCTATGAGCATGACCTATGGGCACTCTGCCACAGAGTCGGTAGTGGCGATTCTTCAAGACGAAGAGCGCGATACCGGCCTTAATATTGAGTTGTTAGAAGAAATTGCGGGTTATTTCCGTGAAGTGCGGAAGAAATATGCTCAGTTTGAAGGCGCTATGCGCGGTGTCGACTCACGCATTCTGGTCGCTCAAGTGCCGGGCGGCATGTTGACCAATTTGGAAAGTCAGTTGCGTGAACAAAACGCCACTGAACGGTTGGATGAAGTGCTAGAAGAAATTCCCAAGGTGCGCGAAGACCTAGGCTTTATTCCCCTGGTGACACCCACCTCACAAATTGTCGGCACTCAGGCAGTGATTAATGTTTTGGCTGGCGAGCGTTATAAGAATGTCACGAAAGAAACCACCGGCGTTTTAGCGGGAGAGTATGGTTCTACCCCTGCGCCTCTAAATAGCCAGTTGCAAAAGCAAGTGCTGGGGGATGTTGAGCAAATTACGTGTCGGCCCGCTGATCTGCTTGCACCTGAACTAGAGACGCTCACTCAGGCCTTTGATGAGTTAGCGAAAAGCGAAAATATTGCTTTGGCCGATGCCAAGATAGACGACGTGCTGACTTATGCACTTTTTCCTCAGGTGGCGACCAAGTTCCTGATTAACCGTAACGATGCGTCTGCATTTGAGCCGGCACCGTCTGGAGTGGCCGCGACCACTCAAGCGTCAGCACCAAGCAGCACTGCACCCAATAATGGCAGCGGTTCTTATACCGTAACTGTAGATGGCACGCCTTATTCGGTTCAGATTGAAGAGGGCAGCGGCAGTGTTGGGGAGCGTATGCAAGTGAGCGCGCCAGCGAAAGTTGCCACGTCCGGGGAGTGGATGAATGCAGGCTTGGCCGGCACTGTTCACCAGGTGCTGGTTAAAGTGGGCGATGTGGTCACTGCAGGGCAAAAGATATTGGTACTTGAAGCCATGAAAATGGAAACCGATGTCAGTGCAGCCGTAGCGGGTGAAGTTGCTGCGATCAATGTGGGCTCTGGTGACCAAGTTGCGGTAAATCACCCCTTGGTACTGATTAATCCCAGCTAGCGCACAAGGTGTTGAGCCGCAGTTTTGTGGCTCGGTTTAGCTAACCCATATTTATTAGGGCTAACTCAATTTAGAGGCTTTTGAATGGATCTATTAGATCAACTTTGGAACGGTTCTGGTTTGGCGCAAATGACATTTGGCCAATTTGCGATGATTTTGATCAGTCTTTTGCTGCTGTATTTGGCCATTGCGAAAAAATTCGAGCCTCTGTTACTGGTAACCATTGGCTTTGGTGGGCTGTTGAGCAATATTCCAGGTGCGGAAATAGCCACCGGCAATGGGTTGCTGCACCTCATTTATGAAGTGGGTATTGAAACCGGCGCATTTCCACTGATCATATTTATGGGCGTGGGGGCTTTGACTGATTTTGGCCCTTTACTGGCTAACCCAAAAACCTTGTTGTTAGGCGCGGCGGCCCAGTTTGGTATTTTTGCTACGTTGTTAGGTGCGTTGGGTTTAAGCGCTCTCGGCATTATGGATTTTGATTTAAAGCAGGCAGCGGCCATAGGCATTATTGGCGGCGCAGATGGCCCAACAGCCATTTTTGTAGCGGGTAAGCTGGCGCCAGAATTGCTGGGTGCAATTGCCATCGCTGCATACTCTTATATGGCGTTGGTGCCGATTATTCAGCCACCAATTATGCGTGCGCTGACCACAGAAAAAGAACGCGGCATTGTGATGGTTCAGCTGCGTGAAGTCTCAACGCTTGAGAAAATTATTTTCCCGCTGCTTTTACTTTTGTTGGTGGCTTTTTTGTTGCCGTCGGCGGCACCGTTATTAGGCATGTTTTGCTTTGGTAATTTGATGCGTGAATGCGGTGTAGTAGAGCGGTTAGCGGAAACAACGCGCACCTCTTTGATTAATGTGGTGACTATATTTTTGGGGCTGGGTGTAGGGTCCAAATTGGGCGCGGATACATTTTTAACCGCGGAAACGCTGGGTATTTTGGCGCTTGGGATGGTCGCGTTCTCAATCGGCACCGCCAGTGGCGTGCTCATGGCGAAATTAATGAATCTGTTTACCGCTAAGCCCATTAACCCGCTCATTGGCGCTGCGGGTGTGTCCGCCGTTCCCATGGCCGCTCGTGTGGTGAACAAAGTCGGATTGGAAGCAAATTCCCAGAACTTTCTGCTTATGCACGCCATGGGACCTAATGTTGCAGGCGTCATTGGCTCAGCGGTAGCGGCAGGTTTGATGATTATGATTACGGGCGGTTAAGACATTTGGTGTTGGATAACCTGTTGGGGCCTGTCGTAGCGCGGCCTTGATGGTCCTGCTAAACTGCAGCTCGATTTTGAGTAGATTAATATGAAATTTTTTAAATTATTTGCACTGCTAACCTTTTTATTTGCACCCATCGCTCACGCCGATTTCTGGGTGTCGGTTGCCAGTTTTCAAAGCCGAGATAATGCGGAGGCTGGGCTGCTCAAGGCACAGTCACGCAGCGATGAAACCTTTGCGGTGATCGCCAGCGAAACCAATACGGGTTTTTTCTACAGAATTGCCGCTGGGCCGTATGCATCTGTCGCAGATGCTAAGAACCCATTACAGGATTTACGAGATAGTGGATATGGTTCGGCTTGGGTTTGGCAAGGCCAGTCGTCTCAAGGTCTAAGCGCCGCAGTATCGCGTCCCCAGGTGGACGAAAGTTTCGATTTCAAAGCGGAAGTTGCAAAGCAAGCTGATGACCTCTTTAACGACGAGGATTTCTTCAACGAAGATTTAGACGCACTCTTTGACAGCGAAGAAAGTTATAACGACGAAAACAACAGCGTTAACGAAGCGGTTGCAGATTTACCCAAAGAGTTGGCTCCGGTGCCTGCGAATTATCAACTAAATAGACTACAAAGAGACTAGGGCGCTATTTTCTAGCTCCTTATCCCCTAGCTCTTTTTTGCTGCACACCTCACTGGCCTGCAGTGCTAACGCCGTTTTCCCCTCCCTCTATCTAAAATTTATAAAGCGCTGATTAAGCACTTTCAGATTGGCTTTGGCTGCGTTTTTCCCTAGGCTAATTGCCAAATCATTAACCAGTGGTCTTTATGCGCTATCGCAATGCAACTCAATGGGGTGTTTACGACGTTGAGGTAAAGGACGGGCAGATTGTTGATGTATTTGCCATCGACCAAGATCCAGATCCAGCCGAGATTCGCCACACTCTGCGCGATGGTGTTCAGCATTCCTCACGAATAAAAAGCCCGGCCATACGCCGTGGTTGGTTAGAGGGTACGGACTCCAAAAATAGTCTGCGCGGCGCTGACGAGTTTGTCGATGTCTCGTGGGATGTTGCACTGGGTTATGCCGCTAAAGAGCTAAACCGGGTGAAAGAAACCTATGGCAACCGCGCAATTTTTGCAGGGTCATACGGTTGGGCTAGTGCCGGTCGTTTTCACCACGCTCAGTCTCAGTTGCATCGGTTTATAAATTTCATGGGTGGCTGTACTCGGGCCATGAACAGCTACAGTACTGCTGCCGCTCAAGTAATTTTGCCTCACGTCATTGCGCCTTGGGGGCAAATGGAATTGGAGCAGACCAGCTTAGAAGATGTGGTAGATAACACTGAACTTTTCATTGCTTTTGGTGGTCTACCTTCGCGTAATGCCCAAGTAGCCTATGGCGGTATTACCGAGCATAGAACCGCTATTGATTTGCAGCGTGCACACAAGTCCGGAACGCAGTTCGTAAATGTTTCGCCAGTGCAACACGACGTTGCCGATGACCTAGATCCGCGATGGATTGTGCCTAGGCCGGGTACAGACGTGGCGGTTATGTTGGGCATGGCCTATGTTCTTGAAACGCAAAATCTTGCTGATAGAACATTCCTAGCAAGTCACTGTGTAGGCTATGAGCGGTTTCAAAGCTATTTACTTGGCCAGACTGATGGCCAAGCAAAAACCCCGCAGTGGGCAGCAGAAATATCCTCGGTATCTGCCAGCACCATTGAATCGTTAGCGGTTGAGGCAGCAGGCAAAAGAACATTCCTTACCGCAGCATGGTCTTTACAGCGCGCAGACCACGGCGAGCAACCTTATTGGATGCTGGTTACATTGGCGGCCATGCTGGGGCAGGTCGGCCTGACCGGTGGTGGCGTTGGGTTCGGTTATAGCGCCGAAGGGTTTGTGGGCAGTAATTGGCGTCGCTTTAATTGGGCCACGGTAAGTAAGGGTAAAAATCCGGCTGACTTTGCAATTCCGGTGGCACGTATCGCAGATATGTTACTCAACCCGGGTGAAACCATAAGTTATGACGGCCGAGATATTAAGTTTCCAGATACTCGGTTAATTTATTGGGCCGGTGGTAATCCGTTCCATCATCACCAAGACCTTAACCGGCTTGTCGATGCGTGGCGGCGACCTGACACAGTGATTGTTAACGAGCCTTGGTGGACGCCAACCGCGCAATGGGCAGATATTGTTTTCCCTGCAACCACTTCCTTTGAGCGCACGGATATTTGCGCGTCGAGTCATGACCCCTATGCGCATTTAATGCAGCAGGCCATACCGCCGCAATTTGATGCACGCTCTGATTATGAAATTTTTGCAGGTCTAGCAGATAAGTTAGGTTTTGCAGATAAATTTACACAGGGCAAAGGCGAGATGGAGTGGCTGCAAGATCTTTGGAGCAGATCCAACGAGCGGGCCAAAGCTCAGGGCTTTGAACTGCCAGATTTTGATGAATTTTTAGAAAAAGGCAGCTACCAGATACCGCCCAAGGCTCGCTCAGGTGATTGGCTGGAGGGCTTTCGTTTGGATGCTGCAAAGCACCCGCTGTCTACACCGTCGGGCAAAATCGAAATTTTTTCAACAACAATAGATGGCTTTGGCTACGCAGATTGCCCAGGGCATGCGGTTTGGCTGGAGCCCTTCGAGCGGCTCGGTGGCGCAGGTAACGATAAATTCCCATTGCACTTAATCTCTCCACAACCTAAGCGTCGGTTGCACAGCCAATATGATCAAAGTGCATATAGTCAGGCGGGGAAAATACAGGGTAGGGAGCCTTTGACCTTGCACCCCAGTGCTGCGGCTAAGCGAAATATTCAGGCAGGAGATTTGTTGCGCGTGTTTAATGATAGAGGCGCATGTGTTGTTGGCGCGGTGATCAGTGAGAATATCAAAGAAGACGTGGTTATTTTGCCAACGGGTGCGTGGTTTGCGCCCAGTGCAAACATGGCTGGACTAGAGATGAACGGTAACCCCAATGTGCTCACCAAAGACAAAGGCACGTCCAGTCTGGCCCAAGGTCCCAGTGCGCATACCTGTTTGGTAGAGGTGGTAAAGTTGTCTGCTCAGGAGTTTCAGGCTTTGGGTGTAGGAAGCTGATTTTTATAGTTTGGCTAAGTCTGGCTAGAATCAGTCAGAGCCAGTTAGGCTTCGTCTGATTCCTACAACAGCCGGATCAATCTTCTATGGTTTTGGGCGAGGTGTTTAAGGTACTCAAAGCAAATCCTGCAGCTTCTTTATAGGCGGACATAAAGTCACGGATCTCATCCGGACTAATGACCTCGTCTATCGACTGAAAGGGTCCTCGCGCTTCGATAACACCCAAAATGCCAATCGGCCCCGCGCCGCGATTACGCAATACCAGTTCATTTACAGCAGGTAATACCGAGGATTGGTAGGCCAATAATGCATCGGTGGTCAACCCCAGTGCCTTCAGTTTTGCGCCTAATACCCTAGCGTCAACAATGCCCTGGCTCGCGCCATTAGAGCCCACCGGATACATAGCGTGGGCGGCGTCGCCAATGAGTACCACCGGCCCCTCCACCCAATGATCTACAGGATCTCGGTCCACCATTGGATATTCATATACCGCATCAGCGCTCTTAATCAACGCGGGCACATCCAACCAATCAAACTGCCAGTGGTTAAATGGACTTATGAAATCCTCAATTTCTGCGGCGCTGTTCCAATCACTTTGGGTAGCAGATTCATGCGTAGGCAGGGTTAGCTCTGCGATCCAATTGATTCTGCTTAGGCCGGTTTTTGGGTCTGGTTTAGAGATTGGATAACAGACAAACCTTTGCTCCATTGAGCCCATAAGCACGAAGGAGTTTTGAGTCCTAGTGGGCAGGCCTTCAGAAATCCCCCGCCACATAACCGCGCCGCCCCAGTTTGGTTGACCTTGGTTGGGGTGCATTTGCTTGCGCACTTGGGAGTGAATGCCATCTGCGCCAATAAGCAGGTCACCGTTCACCCAATGTGTACTGCCATCTAGTGATGTGAATTCTGCGGCAACGCCATTCTCGATGTTTTTGTACCCGGTCAGGCGCGCATCAGTCACTACAGCATCGCTGCCCAAACGGTTTTTCACTGCTGCCAGCAACCCCATGAGTAGGTAACCGCGATGTACAGAATACTGTGGCCAGTGGTAGCCCGCATTTAACCCCCTTGGTTCAGCCCATACTAATTCGCCGCTTTTGGTGAACAGCGCCCACTCTTCGGCTTGGATGCCAATATCCGCCAGTAAGCCCTCTAGCCCTAAATCAATTAACTCTCTAACCGCATTGGGCTGCAGGTTTATACCTACCCCCAGAGGTTTGATCTCGCTAACCGCTTCAAAAACTTGTGCTTTTAGTCCCAGTTGGTGACAGGTTAAGGCCATGGCCATACCTGCTATGCCGCCTCCGGCTATTATTATTGTTATTTGAAATATTCCTGTGTTTGTTCGCCAACAACGCTGACGATATCCTCAAAAGGCAGTTTTTCGATAGCAGGCACTTGGCAGTTTTCCTCTGGATAACCTACGACTAATAGTAGGTAGGGTCTTTCGGTTTTTGGCCTAGCGAATGCTTGGTTTAGAAATGCCATTGGGCTTGGCGTGTGCGTGAGGGTTGCGAGGCCCGAGTGGTGCAGGGCGGAAATAAGCAGGCCGCATGCAATGCCCACTGACTCGTAGGGGTAATAATTTTTTAATCGCTTGCCGTCTTCGGTGTAAGTGAATTTTTTCAGGAATACACCGATCAATACGGGCGCGGTGCTGAGGAAAGGTTTGTGTTCATCGGTGCCGAGCGGAGCAAGTGCATCTAACCACGCCTCGGGTGCGCGCTGTGTATAGAAAGTTTTTTCCTCAGCTTCTGCCGCATCTTTTATTCCGATTTTGATTTTAGGATCAGTTGTCACTGCGAAATGCCACGGCTGCATATTTGCGCCGCTTGGGGCCGTGCCAGCACAAAGAAGTGCGTTGCGAATGACTTCGGCAGGTACGGGTTGGTCGCTGAAATCTCTAACGGTTCTGCGGCTTTGCATTTTTGTATAAAAGCTTTGCGCCGCAGTTTTCATTTCTGCGTCTTGCAGTCTTTGAAATTCTAATTTTTTATTCATAGCGTGCTCCAGCAGTAAGCGTTTTGGCCGGGCGTCTCAGTTAAACCTGGCCAGAGGATACTAATTTGCAAGGGAGAGTACTAACCCTAAGTCCAATGGAAAGGAAGGTCTCGCCGGTGGGGCAACTATTTGTTTGTGGGTTTTTCAGAGTTGCGGGCGGGCTGTCTAAAGCGCTAAGGCTCTTTTTGCGGAACTGGTTGGATTAGTTGCCACCAAACCGTGATGGTAGCCCCGACAGGAGTCGAACCTGTATCTATCGCTTCGTACCACTACTACTTTCGTAGCCATTACAAATGTTCGTGGTCTGGACTTTCTCTTAACCATGCCAACTTCGCGTGTGCGGGGTTGGTTTTAGGTTGCATCCGTCAAGTCTCTACACCTTCCGAATTGATCGGCTTGGCTCGGGATTGCCATTACTTAAGTAAGAAGGTTTCCCCGAATTTGAATGCATCTCATATGCCGTTTCCAAACATATGACCCAATTTGACTTAGGAGGCGACTATTCTATCCATTGAACTACAAGGCCATGGCGCGATGGTAATCAAGTTGGCTGTTAAAGACAAAGCATGCTTGCCTCAAGGGTAGGTATTTGAGTAGGAGCTGTCCTGAAACTGGGTCGAGCTAGGGCTGAGCTTGGTTCAACCCAAATTCAGCCTAAGTTCAACCTAGGTTCAACTCAAGTTCAACCTCAGATCGGTTTACCTGACTTTAGTCAGACCAGCGGTCAAAACGCAGAATTTCTTCCATGGGCTTTCTGGTGACAGGGCCAAACTTGCCTAGTGGGTAGCCCACTGGGATCAGGCAGTACGCGTGCATTGAGCTGGGTAGGTTCAATACTTTGGCCACGGCTTCAGGGTTGGTCAGCGCCAATGTTGTGGGTGCAGCACCCAGTTGCAGCGCTCGGGCGGCTAACAGCAGGTTTTGGATGCCCGGCCATATAGAGCCGTTGCCGCCTGCAATCATTGCGGGAGTTGGCGTGTCGCCGAAATCCATGCATGCAATAATCAGTGCAGGTATTTCGTGTAAATGTTCCTTTTGCCACACCACGGCGTTGACCATGCGCTGGCGCTTGTCCGCTGGCTGGTGGGAAAGGCTGCCGGGGTTGTCGACCAATGGCGCTAAGTAGCTTTCTACGCCAATTCTGTTCAATTCTGCCAATTGCGCTTTGGTTTCTGGGTCTCTTACTACAATCCAACGTGCGCCCTGGGTATTAGACCCTGAAGGGGCTTGATTGGCTGCGCCTATAAGCTTGAGCAAATGCGCTTCAGGTACCTCTTTGGTGTCTAGTTTGCGCATGGCGCGGCAGTTGTACATGGTCTCGAAAAGGCCCATCTCGGTTGTCGCTTCAGTCATCTTATTCCCCTCTGGTTTACTGTATTTTAGTGCTTTGCAACCACTAAAGTTATCAGAGGTGAGCGGCTTAAGCCCGTATATATGTATGCAATGTTGGAGGGGTTGTTTGGAATCCATCCAATTCTGATGCCCGTGGGTGAGTTGCGGGGGCATTGCGAGAAGTTGTGTTAGCTATTGAAGTTTTCACCATCAAAATCGGCGAACAACTTTTTACTGATCTCTTCAGGTACTCGGGTCCAGTTGCCAAGCAGGCGTCCCAGTCGCGTTATGCCCACAGGTACTGTAGGGCTGTCATGAATAATGCTCGAGTACATGTTCTTACGCATTGACTCAAAGCGACCATTAATAATGGCCGCTGATGCGGTAAGAATTTTAATGGCGATACTAGGACACTTATCGCTGATCTCATCGAAGGTAACTTTCGACAAATATAGATAATCGCAGGCTTCTCTAGCTACCACTGTGGCCGTGCGTGTGTTGTCTAGCACCAGGTTAACTTCGCCGAGTATGCCCGGGCCGGGAAAGTTGCCTATGTTGGTTGCCACGGAAGTTAAGTTGACGCGGATTTTATAAAAGGCAGAGAAAGATCCGTTTAACAGCAAATACAAATCTCGGTCTGTATCGCCTTGGGACACTAAGATCGTGCCGCCTTCCGCATGTTTTTCTTCAAGGAAGGGTAGAAAATCATCAATCTCCTGGGTGCTCAAAGCGGGCAAAATCTTGGCTATTTTTTCCTTCTTTTCTGCATCTTCCATAGTGTTTTTGGGTCCTAATATTTGATTCCCATCTAAGCAGTGGCGTCAAGGCGGTGCGTGCATTGAGGGTCCGAGTAGCGTCATTCTCTTTATACCAGAGTGCTTTACAGCGTCAGAGATTCGCCTTCCACGGCAACAATGGTATTGCCTTGCATCTCTTTGGTTGCCAGCGCAATTTTGTCTAAGTCATCGTCGCTAAGGTCTGGATTAAAGCCGGAAAGAACTAGATTTTTTACGTTTAGCTGGCGAGCAGTCTTGTAACCCACTTGCCAAGTTGAATGCCCCCAGCCCTTAAATTTTGGATAATCTTCATCTGAGTAGGCGGCGTCAAAAATCAATACGTCCGCATCTTGTGCGAGTTTGCTTAACCCATGGTGTACATCGTCTTGTTCATCATGTTCGTGGTCTAAGCAATAAGCGAGGCTTTTCCCATCGTGCTCTAGGCGAAAACCAATGCTGCCGTCTGGGTGGTTTAATTCAGCGGTGTGAATCTTTAAGTCGTCTAGTTCGATGGTGGCGCCCGGTTCAACTTCGTTGACTTGTTTAATACCCGCTAATAAGTCGAATGGAACAGGGAAGTTGGGCGGCGTCATGGCGGCCTCTAAACAATCGCGTAGGGTAAATCCTGCTCGCTTTGGCCCGTAAACATTGATGTTGTTTGCTGGGTCAAACGCAAGTTTAAAAAATGGCAGCCCTTGAATATGGTCCCAGTGGGTATGGCTAAGCAAAATAGTAATATCCAACCCTTGCTTTTGGGCCTGGATGAGTCGCTCGGTAAATCTGCAAATACCGGTACCTGCGTCGATTAAAAGTAGATTATTGCCTGCTCTAACCTCTAAACACGGGGTGTTACCACCGTATTTGCGGGTGTGTGGTGCCGGTGTTGGCACAGACCCTCTCACACCCCAGAAGGTGATCTCAAATTTTGTGTGAGATGTCATCGAGCTAAAAGTACCTTTTTCGCTAAAATGGTTGCTAGTCGGCGAATGTTATCACGTCATTGTCAAGAAAACTGAGCAAATTATACGTTTGCAAGCGCATTGTTTTTGTCAAAAAAGCGCCTAGGGGCTATCGAGCAAATATAGAAAAACCAATTCATAGCTGCCTACTTAATGGTTGAACGTTGTAACTCGCATATCTCCTCTTGTACACTTGTGGTGTTTGAGCGGTAGGATATTGGCGCTCGACGGTTCAACGTTGCGGCGATCGCTGGCACTTGGGGGAGCGGTTGATACGGTCGAAATCGGCCTGGAAAAAGCTGTCGGCCAAACACGTTTGTTTAAAAGATTTTGGCGAAATGAAAGAGGTGTTACGAATGGTTAAGCAATTGTCACTGGTTAGGGCGACTGGTTTAGGTTTGGTTGCAATGGCATTGAGTGTGCCTTCGGTTTTTGCGGAAACATATGTAGGCCGAGTCGACGGAGTGGGGGAAGTAGAAGTCGAGCTCATTGCCAAGGGAACGCCATCGTTTCCACGCAGAGCAAAATCTTATGGCGTAAGTGGCCAAGTCACCGTGAAATTTAACATAGACGTTGAGGGCAACGCTGTGGGCGCTGTGATTGTTGAATCCAAACCCCGAAGAATGTTTGATCGTTCAGCAATGCGCTACATGGAAACTCTGAAGTTTACGCCTTACGAGGACAATGGAGACGCCGCTAAGGTGTCAGACGTAGTGATGAACGTTGCTTACAAGCTACAAGATTAAGCAGCGGTAAGCGGGTGTCCAACTCAGACTCAATATTAGGTTAAGGCCAGGAATAAATGTCTATACGCAATAAGCTAGTAACACTTCTCATTGCCGGATTTTCGGTAATTTTTAGTATTTTCTTTTACTCCACTCAAACATTGAAGGCGGCCTCCGATGCGTTTACATCCGAGTCGCTAGCGCAGACATATAGCGCCGCGTGGTTGTCTGCCTCAGACGCGCAGTTTGAACGCTCGGTGGAGAAGTTTGATCCAGAACTCGGCTCGCCAGATATCACAATGTTTTGGGACCCCTTGGAAAATGTTTTCTTAGCTGAAGGCGATGAAAATCCGCTAACTGCGGCGTTAGCAGGGGGGCGAACAGACCTTGCTCAAGGCTTTTTTGATCAAGTATTTGAAGAGCCAATAGATCTGGAAGAAATCAGTTTCGTAATGGCTTACACCACGACAGGGCGGCAAGTGTACTGTCTGTCAGGTCTGTTTCTGCAAGGGGCGGATCCGTGCGGAAAAGATGCACGCCCAGACTTTTTTTTGAATTTCGATAGTTTTCTTCGCAGCGCAATTGATCAGCCCACAAGAAACATCGTGCGTATTACCGACTTAAGTGGAGAGAACGCGCTGTCAGTGAACGACTCCATCAGCTTTGGGCTGCGGGACGCTAATGACGAAGCTGTTGCATTGGTTGTCATTGGTAAGAACTTGGTCGATAACCTAGAGTTGTTCAGTGAAGATTTTGAAGTTCGATTGGCAGTTCGCTCAGGCGGAAAGTCGATTAGCCTAGACGAATATTACGGCGATGATGAGATCGTTGAAGAGGAATATGGTGTTTCCAATTTACGCCAACTCCTCGCTGAAGCCGAAGCGCGCGCGCAGACGTCCTCCGATGCAACCTTTAGTGATGTTGTTGCCGACTTAGGCGTATCAATGACATCTATTCCTTTGAGTTACCAAGCCTCGGCTGAAGAGATCAGTTTGCTGATTTTTAAAGACCAAAGCGAAAATATCGCCCTGCAGGTCACCACGACAAACAATACCTACTTTACTATAGCCGCGGTGGCATTGTTCGTTGTTGTTGTAATACTTGCGCTGACTATTGGCGCCTTCGGTCAAATCACCGCGGCGATTGGCATTCTGCGTGGCATGTCTGAAGGCGATTTGTCTCTGGAAATGCCTTCTAGGAACAAGCTGTTGTCCTCAGACAAAGACGAGGTAGGTCGCTTGTCAGATACCATAGATCAGTACCGTGAGCACCTGGTTTACTCAGAAGAGCAGCGGGTTGACCGGGGTAGACGCCGTCAAGAGCGTGACAATTTGATGTTCTCCAAGATGGAGATCTTGGCGACCGAGCTGGACGGTGGACCAAAAGAAATGATGATTAACGATATTGATCACATGCGCAGTGAATTGGCTTCTGGTGATGACGAATCAAAAGAGCGCGCGTCGATTGAATTAATGGGTGTCGCTTTCTCTCGTATGTCAGACGAAGTGGCGTCGCTCATTAATGCACGAACAGAAGAACTTGTGCGCACTCGCGATGAGATAGACAGTTCAATACGCTATGCCGCTCGTTTACAAAACGCTTTGCTACCCAAAGAATATCCCGGAGACATCTCGTTTAAGGTGCATTGGCGTCCACGAGACCTGGTAGGCGGCGATATTTACTTTGTTCGTAGTTTGCCTGACCGCGTATACATTGCGGTAGTAGATTGCACAGGCCACGGTGTTCCGGGTGCGTTCTTATCTATTATTGCGCGCTCCGTGTTAGACAAAGCCATCGATGAGACCTATGCGCAAAATGCCGGTGACTATTTGACGAAGGCTAACCAGTTAGTGATGGAAACCTTGAGTCAGCAGGATGCATCTAATCAAAAGATTGATGAAGGATTCGATGGCGGGGTTTGCATATACCACCGTAAAGAGCGTCGCTTAGAGTATGCGGGGGCTAAATCGTCGCTATTCTTGGTGGGAGAAAACGGTGCGTCAGAAGTGAAGGGAGATAGAAGATCTGTTGGGTCATCTAAAACTTCTGGTGAGTTCCAGTTTAATACCCACGTGATCGAAAATCTTGGTGGTGCTTTTGTGATGCTAACTGATGGTATTACCGACGTGATGAGCGCGGAAGACAGGCCAATTGCCTTTGGGCGTCGGCGAGTAATGCGCTCGTTGCAGAACACGAAGCAAGCGACACCAGACAGTTTGGTAACGAATATTATGACGAGTGTTGATCTATACCGTGGGGGCGCGCCTTATCGTGATGACCTCACCTTGTTGGCATTCTCATTGAATGATGACGAACCCAGTTCACCAGTTTCGGAAGTAGAGGAGGTATAACAAATGCAATTAGCAGCTACACAAAGAACCCCTATGATGGAAATTTCAGGATCCAGTTGCCGCATTGTTGGCGAGTGCTACCCTGAAAATATTCAGGAATTTTCAAGCCCGGTTATGACTGAGTTAAAAAGTGTAGTGCCAGATAGTGGTTCATACACAGTGGAATTAGAACTCTTTTACTTCAATAGCTCGTCGGCAAAGTTCTTTTTTGACTTTTTTGAGTTCTTTGAAGAAAAAGCTGAGGCTGGATTATCGGTTAACGTTAACTGGAATTATCGCTTAGACGACGACACCATGCTCGAAGCGGGCGAAGACTTCGCAGAGGATATGATTAACTGCAAGTTTGAGCTTGTCGAAATGCCGAGTGAATCAGACGCTGACGCTGAAGGCGAATAGCAGGTAGTTTGGATAAATATAAGGATATTTTCAGATGGTAAGTGACGCAACTTTAGAACTGCATAAGTTCATGCAAGCCCGAAAGACCCTTTTTTGTTATTCAGGTCCGTTATCCGAAGACCTGCTGACATCGATCTCTAATCCAGTAAGACATCAGCTTTCAGAAACGGATTCAACTGACGGTGTTGCTAAGAAAGTATTTGGCGTGTTCATTGAGCAAGCCCAGAACATTATTCGTTACGCGGATACGAGATCTTCGGCCACTGGCGACGGTGTAGGTACTATTGCAATCAGTCTTACCGATGAAGGTTTTTTGATTGAAGCGGTGAACACTATCGACTCTGAAAAAAGCAACGCGTTAGAGAAGAGTTTGGTAGACCTAAGCATGAAAGATGCTACCGAACTGCGTAAAATGTACAAAGAGCGGTTGCGCAGTGGCCCACCAGAAGGTTCTAAGGGCGCGGGGCTTGGCTTTATTGAAATGGCTAGACGCGTGCAGCGTTTTGAATTTGAAATAGCTGAAACTGAGAAAGGGCCTGTCTTTGTTTATCGCGGTTACGTCGCTTAGGGCAAGCGCACCTTACTAGGCAGCAAAGCTGAGTACGCTGACAGATGTGGGATATAACGCGAGTAGTGCGCTTAACGCGCACGTCGCCACTTCGCCGAATGCTCTACAGCAGCGACTCTTGCTTGCTAATGTTCTCCCGCGTCCCCTTTACTTTTTCTATAGCTCTTAGGAGCGACGCTTCGAATTCTTCCAAATCCTCTTCTGATAATGACGAGAGATTGGCGTTCAAAGATGAAGTGCCTACCTCTAAAGAAATGGACGACTGAATGTCTTCGATGTTTTGCAATGGCTGAAAAGTGCGCACGGGCCCTATGCCTTTGAGATTCACGGTTGAGAGTTCTTGGCAGGGGATTTGGTCGCTGACAAGCGAATAGGTGTCGAAAGACATCAGTATTTCACCGTTTTCCGCTGCGGCCTCTAGCCTAGAAGCGGTATTAACGCCTGATCCAATAGCAGTGTATTCCAAACGAGTTTCACTACCAAAGTTACCTACCGTACAAAAGCCGGTAGCGATGCCAATACGCATTTGTAACGGGCTTTGCAGGCCATATTGGTGCCAGTTATCTTGCAGGCCATGCAGTGTTTCTTGCATCTCTTGAGCCATCTTTACGCAGGCTACTGCGTCTTCTTTGACGCCCGCTGATTCTGGATCGCCAAAAAATAGCATGATGCCGTCGCCAATATATTTGTCGATTGTTGCACCATAATTGAGTGCAATTTGAGTCATTGTTTCCAAATACAGATTCAGCATATCTGTGACATCTTCAGACTCTAGATTTTCTGCAATATTAGTAAAGCCACATAAGTCAGAGAAAAATACGGTGAGCTTTTTCCGCGAACTGGTTCTAGCCACGGCTTTATTGCCGGTGAAAATGGACTGGTAGAGTTGCGGCGATAGATACTTAGAAAGTTGGTTAGATAAACCTTCAAGTTGCTTGTTTGTATCTTGGGCTTCTTTGGACAAAGCGGTAAGGCGTTGCTCGCTCTTATCACTAAGTTTGATGATTCGTTTAGTGGTGCGGAGCAATTTCTTGTATTCAGCGCCGAGCTTTTCATGATCTGCGGGTGTCGCACTGCCTTCATTGATGAGCGTTTCTGCGGCTTCTAAGACCTTAGCCTCATGATCAAAAATGTCTCCTGAAGACATGACGATTTCTCCCTTTTTTTTCTTTCTTAACATAACAGAGTGTTGTGCTAAGCCAAAGAAGAAGTAGTCTCTTGCAAAAAAAAAGTGACAAAAGGTAATGAAAAAACAGTGTGAAAAGCAAAATCACAAAATCTGCCGCACTTTTTTGGTGCGCGTGAACGAGAGTATTTTGAAAATTTATGAGTCTTACGTTTATTGGCTTGTACGCAGCTTTTGGTAGTCCTGCCAGTAGTTTGGGTAGGTTTTATTGACGACCAATTTGTCATCTATTTGCAGTGTTTTGCACCGGCTTCCAAGCAGCGAAAACGCCATAGCCATTCTGTGGTCGTGGTAGGTGGTTAGGGTATGAGGTTTGAAGGCGGCGGGGTCTTTTGCTTCAACAGTAATCGTGTCCACAGTGGTGCTCACCGCAATCCCCATCGCTCGCAATTCCTTAGCCGGGCATTCGAGGCGGTCGCATTCTTTATGGTGGAGCGACTGCAATCCTGTAATGGTGTTAGTCCCGGACAGCAGCGGCGACATGGCGATCAGGGTAAGGGCTGCGTCCGGCATTGTTTGCATATCTATCTGAGCGAGAGGTGTGAGCTGGGATGGACCGACAATGCGCGTGCGTCCTTGGCGCTCAACGTTGGCCCCCAGCGCTTCCATGACCGTACAGAATTCGTAATCGCCTTGATGAGTGGTTTGATCAATATTCGTTAACGTCACCCTGCCACCGTGCAGCGTGGCCAACGCGCTAAAATAGGTCGCCGCCGTGGCGTCGCCTTCAACCGTGCGCTGCCCGTTTTGATAATGGCTTTGTTCCACAAAGATTGTTTTTTTGTCATGCCAGTGTGCCTTGACGCCGCATTTGCTCATCTCGTTTAACGTGATATCAAGGTAGGGCTTGGAGACCAAGTCTCCAGAAATCTGAATCATTTGACCCGATTCTGGGCAGGTCATTGGCGCGATGAGTAGTAGAGCCGTAATATATTGGCTAGACAGTGATCCATCAATCATCAGACTGGGGCTGGCTTCTATAGGACCAGTGATTGTTGCGGGTAGTCCGCCGCTTGAGGATTCTACGGTGCAGCCATGTTTTTGGATCACGTCAAATAAGGGCTGGTTGGATCTAGCGCGTAAGGACGAGTGACCGTCGATATGGGTGGTGCCCTTACGCAGAGCGGCCATACCAATAAGTAGCCGTGTGGAAGCACCGCTCATTCTTGCATTTAGGTTAAGTGTTGAGTGCCCGAAATCCATTGGGCCTCTGACGACAGTTGTTTCGCCGTCGGATTCTACGCTGACACCTAACTCGATCAAGCAATCGATCATGGCCTGGGTGTCATCACATTCGGGAATGCCAGTGAGGTGTGTCGTACCCTGAGCTAAGGCGGCCATTGCCAGTTGTCTTAGAGCAATAGATTTACTGCCGGGCAGGGTGATTTCGACGTCGAATGATCTGTTGATGGCAGGGATCAAAAACGGGGTTAGAGGGGACAAGCTGCACCTTTAGGCTAAAACTTGGAGTTTAGTAGTTATATGGAGGTAGGAACAGCTTTTGCGCTTGGGCGCGCAATATATACAAAAGGGCAGGTTGAGCAGATCAGCCAAATTACCAGACAGGCAAAGAAAAGCCGCCCCGAAGGACGGCTGAGTATTCCCGCTTTTATTGCTTTTTTGGGAATTCAAACGCCACTCTCATAGCGTCTGATAAAAAAGCGATGCGACCAGTAAATCGCACGCTAACGTGGGTCATTGCCTTGTAGCAGCAAGCTTTATAACAGCAAACTGTATGCCGGCTAAATGAGCCACTCTCTCCCCTACTAATTCACAAGCTTCAACCTTGGCAGGGCTTCCTTTCGGAATGCATGCACCAAAAGTTAACAGAGGCAGGTGGATCATGCAACATTTTGAAACATATAGTTCGCTTGCATCATGTTGCATAACTTAGGTGCGGCATGAATAGGAGCCCCAACTATTCAAGCTATGAATAACCGCTAATAACCACTAAAGGCCGCAGAATTTTGGTTAGTATTAGGGACTTCACTGGAGGACTCATGATGTCGAATTTTTACCAAACACTTGAAAATAGTTTTGTTACCAATTTGTCTGGCGATGCATTGCGCTTGGCCGACGGCACTGTTTGGCGTTATCAGCGTCTGCACGAGCGTGTGGCCGAAATAGCGGGTGTGCTAGTAGCTGAGGGGCTGCAGCCATCTGACCGGTTAGTCGTACAGGTAGAAAAGTCTGCCGAGAACCTGGCGCTTTATTTGGCTTGCCTGAAGGTGGGTGGCGTTTACGTACCCTTAAACACTGCCTACACCGACGCTGAGGTTGACTATTTTGTTCAGGACGCGATGCCGACATTGTTTGTTGGCCAGAGTCAGCGCTCAGATGTGAAGACCTTTACCATGGATGAAAATGGCCAAGGCACTTTGCTAGAGTGCGTTGCTGCTCACTCCGGCCTTCCGGTATCCAGCGCTGTGACACGACAGCCTGACGATTTGGCGGCCATTCTTTATACCTCGGGTACTACTGGGCGGTCCAAGGGCGCTATGTTGAGTCACGCTAACCTAGCCTCAAATGCGCTCAGTCTAAGTACCTGCTGGGGCTGGCAAAAAGATGACGTTTTGCTGCATGCTCTGCCAATATTTCACGTCCACGGTTTATTCATTGCCAGTCACTGCGCGCTTTTGAATGCCGCCCCGATGATTTTTTTACCTAAGTTTGATGCAGCCCAAGTACTTGAGCTGCTACCACAGGCAACGGTGCTCATGGGCGTGCCAACTTTTTATACTCGCCTACTTCAGCAGGCTGGTCTAAATCAAGCGAGTGTTGCGAGCATTCGAGTATTTATTTGTGGCTCAGCGCCGCTCACTGAACAAACGTTTAACGCCTGGGAAGCTGCGACGGGCCAGCGTATTTTGGAACGTTACGGCATGAGTGAAACGATTATCAATACCAGTAATCCGCTTGAGGGCGAACGGGTAGCTGGCACTGTGGGGTTTGCGCTACCAGCGCAGGAGTTCCGCATTGCCGATGCGGATGGCAAGCCGGTGCAAACGGGTGAGATTGGCACTATTGAAGTCAGAGGCCCCAACGTGTTCCAGGGTTACTGGCAAATGCCGGAAAAGACAGCGGAAGAAATTCGAGATGACGGTTTTTTTATTACCGGTGATCTGGGTACAACGGATGAGGATGGCCGGTTGTCTATTGTTGGTCGCGCCAAAGATTTGGTGATTTCCGGCGGCTATAATGTTTATCCGAAAGAGGTAGAGGGCATTATCGACAAAATTCCGGGTGTCAGCGAATCTGCGGTTATTGGTGTACCCCACGCCGATTTTGGAGAAGCTGTTGTTGTTGTAATAGTGCCTAGCGCTGAACCGGTTGACGTTGAAACTATTCAAGCCCATTTGGCGGACTCTCTGGCACGGTTTAAACAGCCAAAAATAGCAGTGAACGTTGACGCTTTGCCTAGAAATACCATGGGAAAAGTGCAGAAGAATATTTTACGCGAGCAGTACGCTGGGTTGTTGTCAGGGGATGGCGTTTCCTAAAAGAGAACTAACGCGCCTTTGTTTTTAGAATAGGACAGATGGCACCCCTGTGCCTTTGCTTTTAGAATCAGATGGACGGCACCCATGCGCATAGGCAAAGATGTGCTTAGCTAAAATCCTGCGCTAATATATGTGATGCGAAGGAGAGTGCAAAATGGTGTTGAGTCTTTTTAAATCCTCAGTTTTGTTTTTGCTGGGATTGGTTTTGACAGGGTTGCTGCACGCTGAGCCAGTCCTAGTATTGGGTAGCTTTACTGAACAAAACAATGCAGCCAACCATTTACAGCGTGTTGAAGCCAAGTTAAGTACACAAGCTTATTTAGCAAAGACCTTCATCAATGGAACGCCTTATTTCCGCGTAGTGGTGCCGACTACCGACGAGGGCGTTGAGGCTATGAAAGGGCGAGCGTTAGCGTCCGGTTTTGTTCAGCCTTGGTCCTGGGATACCTCGCTAAGTCCAACCAGTGGACTGGCGAAGTCGACTAAATCCTTTGCTCATGTTGGCCCTAAAGATAGTGCTTCTAAAGGTAGCGCCGCTAAAATTGGTGCTGGGAAGGGTGTTGCAGCTAAAACCTTTGTCCAAACGAGTGCTCGCGTCGCCTCGGAAGTGATTGCTTTGGATTCCAATGGTGCCAATGTAGATATCCTTATTCCGCAAATTGAGAATTTACCCGAGCCAATGATTATGGACGGGCGTCTTGATGAGTCCATTTGGTCTGAAGTCCCTGGTTACGACAATATGTTGGTCGTTGATCCGGACACCTTGGCAGATACGCGTTACAAAACTGATGTGCGCATGTTTTATACCGATAAAGGCCTGCACATTGCGGCGTTTATGGAGCAACCTCCTGAAACGCTCGTTGCGCGTTTATCTAGTCGCGATCTGTTTATTAATCGTGACGCTATTGGCATAACCTTGGACACATCTGGCGAAGGTCTTTATGGCTACTGGTTTTCGGTCAATCTTGGCGGCTCTGTTTTAGATGGCAAGGTGGCCCCTGAACGTCAATTTTCTCGAGAATGGGACGGCCCTTGGACCAGCGCCACTGCAGTATTAGACAATGGTTGGAGCGCCGAGATGTTTTTGCCTTGGTCCATGATGACCATTGCAGATACACAATCTAGGGATCGCAAATTGGGCTTCTGGATTAACCGCAAAGTAGCCTATATTGATGAGCGCTGGAGTTGGCCCGCGCTACCCTTTGCGTCAAAACGCTTTATGTCGGCGCTGGCGACCATGCGCACACCAAATGTAGAGCCGAAACAGCAGATAGCCGCGTTCCCCTTTGTTTCACATACCGTTGACGATGCGTCCGGTGAAGATGAAAGTCGTGTTGGTGTGGATTTGTCTTGGCGTCCGTCTACTGATTTACAGGTCACCGCCGCAATAAATCCAGATTTCGGTGCCGTGGAGTCAGATGATGTGGTTGTGAACCTCACAGCATTTGAAACCTTCTTTCCAGAAAACCGATTGTTCTTTTTGGAAGGGCAGGAAGTTTTCACAACAACGCCACGTAGCCTGGTCAGGACCTCTAGCCCCAGCGGAGCGGGGTCAAGGGGCACAGCATCAACCTTCAATAGCGAGCCAACAACATTACTTAATACTCGTCGCATTGGTGGCGCTGCACGTATAGACGTGCCTACCAATATTGACGTTCCTGGCGTAGAGCTTGGTAGCCCAACAAATTTATTGGGGGCGGTGAAAGTCACGGGCCAGTCAGGTGGTTTCCGCTACGGGGGGCTTGGTGCGGTTGAGGACGAGGTTTCTTTGCGCGGTACAGTTAGCTCCGGAGTCAACCAAGGCAAGGAAATCAACGTAACCTCCGATGGCCGAGATTTCGGCGTGGTGCGTCTGTTATACGAGGATGTTGGAGATGGGCGTCGCTCCATTGGCTATCTGGGAACAGTGGTAAGTTATCCCGACGATGAAGCTGTGGTGCATGGGATTGATTCACATTGGTTGTCTAAAAATGGCGCATGGCAAATTGACGGCCAGTTGATTAACAGCGAAGTTTCCAGCGAAACGGGCTACGGTGGCTTGCTTGATGTTTCGTATAAACCCAAGCAAGGCGTGCAGCATGGGTTGGCTATAGATTATCTTGATGACAATCTTGATGTCAGTGATTTGGGTTTTATTCGACGCAATGATGTGACCTCTGTTGTTTATTCCTACTCTTGGTCTACAGGCCGTGATCTAAAATTCCTGCGGAATAAGCGCCGCTCGGTGTTGGTCAGCAATTCTTGGAATACCGACGGCCTACTAGTGCGTTCAGGTGTGTTCCTCCGTAATGCGTGGACATTTAAAAACCTCAGTGAGATCCGTACTGAATTTAACTATTTTCCTGCGCGTTGGGATGATCGTAATAGCTTTGGCAACGGTAGATATAAGGTTGAAGATAGATTTGTTGGCGAAGTGGGCTTTGGTACTAATACGTCGAAGAAACTGTCATTTAGCGCTTTGTTTGGGGTGCGCCAAGAAGAACTGAGCAGTTGGACGAGGCGGTCTTCTATTGGTTTAACCTACCAGCCATCAGACCGGTTTTCGTTCGACCTAGATCTAAACTATTTGCAGCGTAAAGACTGGCTTTTGCATGACCGCGACCGCTTGTTTGCCACTTACAATGCCGACGATTTTCAACCACGCATTGGTATGGATGTGTTCTTATCCGCTAAACAGCAGATTCGTTTTACCTTGCAGTGGGCGGGTATTACCGCGCAGGAACGGGATTTTTATGAGATTCCCGTTAGTGAGGATGACCTTATTGCGGTCAGTGACCCAATTCGCAGCGGGTTAGTGACGGCGACTAATGGCGACTTCGCCATATCTCGCTTGACGGCTCAATTGCGCTATCGCTGGGAGATTGGCCCGCTCTCGGATTTGTTTGTGGTGTATACGCGAGGCAGCAATTTACCCGACCGGGTGGATGATGGGTTCTCAGATTTGTTTGATGATGCGCTGAATACGCCAATAGTAGATGTCTATGTTGTGAAGTTGCGTTACCGGTTTGGTAACTAAGCCATCAGAATGCTTAGGAGAAGGTGCGCATGGCCCTTGATAGGGTCATATTTGGACCAGGGTGGCCACGCGCTGATTCAAGCGTTAAACCTACTTAGAGTTTAAAAGCTGTCCGCCACATCTAACGAATCGCGTAATTCCCTTTTGAGGAATTTGCCGGAAGCGTTGCGTGGTAGTGCTTCATTCATAAACCAGAAGTAGCGAGGAATCTTGAACTTGGCCAACTTGCCTGCGCAGTGGTTGCGTAACTCATCTGCAGTAGTTGTGGCGCCAGGCTTAAGCAGCAGGGCTACCCCGACCTCTTCACCTAGACGGTCATCCGCCACACCAAATACGGTGCATTCTGCGACATCTTCATGATCAAATATTGCGCTCTCAACTTCCGCGCAATAAATGTTTTCGCCGCCGCGCAGAACCATGTCTTTAATACGGTCGACAATGAAGATGAAGTCATCTTCATCTTTTTTCGCCATATCACCGGTGCGTAACCAGCCGTCAACAATTGTCTCAGCGGTGGCGTCTTCGCGGTTCAGGTAGCCACGAATTACATGTCCGCCTCGCACCCAAAGTTCGCCTGCTTCGCCCAACGGCACTTCTACGCCGTTGTCGGGGTTGACTACCTTGCTCTCAAAAGCGGGCATTGCAGGACCACAGCTCGCTGGCTTATCAACAAAATGATCTGCGCTAATAGAGGTAATAATGCCGCAGGTTTCTGTCATACCGTAACCGGTATTGGGTCTTGCAGTTTCAACCTCGTCTTCAATTTTACCAACCAAATCTGGTTGTAACTGAGCGCCGCCGCCACCGAGGGTGAGCAGGGTTGAAGTATCGGTCGTGGCAAAGTTCGGATGCGAAATGATCTCACGAGCCATTACGGGTACGCCGCTCACAGCGGTGATCTTTTCTTTCTCGATGAGTTCTAGCGCAACGCCGGCATCCCACTTGTACATATGGGTCAACTTGCCGCCAGCCAAGGTGGTGCCGTGGGCAACACAGTTGTTTGCTGTGACATGGAACAGTGGGGTGGTGACCAGCGATGAAGGTACAACAGGTTCTGCATCCGCTTCCATTAAGCCCTTTTTAACCGCAAGGGTGCGCTGCAGCGCGCCAGCGAACATCATGCTCCATACATTGCTCACGCAACCTCTATGGGTCAGCTGAGCGCCCTTCGGCTTGCCTGTCGTACCGGAGGTATAGAAGATGCACGCGTCATCATCTGTATCAATGGCGATGTCTGGGAGTGGCGCTGGGTTGGCAATAGCGTCTGCCCAAGGCGTGACACCGGCTTCCTCATGTGGGAAGCGTACGCCCAGTAACTTAAGCGAGCTCACCTCTTTGCGTAGCTCGCCAAGTTGGCTCAGACGCTCGGGGTCCACAATCATGACTTTAGGCGTTGAATCTTCCAGTGCGTAGAGCATCTCGCTGCCTACCCACCAGGCGTTCATACCGACTACTGCTGCGCCCACTGAAAGTGTTGCCCAATAGCACAGCATCCACTCTGGATAGTTGCGCATGGCAATAGCAACGCGATCGCCAGGCTGAACACCTTGCGCTATGAGCCAATGAGCCAGTGAACCCACTTTTTCATGAGCTTGGGCATAGGTGATGCGCTCGTCTTCGTAGACCAGGTAATCACGATCTGCAAAGGCTTGTGTGGACAGCCATAGGTCGCGCAGGTTTTGCGCGGCATTGGCATAAGTTCTAATGGGTACGCCGCGCACTTCCTGCACAGCAATTTCGAAATCTGCACCCGGTGCGATAAGCTCTGCCCAGGTATCCTTATACTCTTGATACATCATTTTCTCCCTTCAAAAGTGCAAAGAACTGTACAGGTAAAAGTAGGCTTTGCGAAGGTGCTATGTGTGCAAAACGTGTGCAAAACGTGAAATTTTGACGTTTCAATGCGCTGGCTGGCGAGTAGACTTAACCTATTTATTCGGCGGGTGGGGTTAATCTTGAGAGTCACTTGAGGGTCATTAGATGCCGTGTTTGTTGGGCTGCTGTTTTAGTTAATGCACCAAAGGTGGATTCAATCTGATTGGCCAGAGGCCACATACTAGAGACCGTCTGCGGTCTTGGAGTTATGCTATTGATGGCTTTGTTGATAGCACTGTTGACTACAATATGAATAACACTATGGCTTTGGTACGCATGAGCGAATGAACTTATCTATTGTCATACCCGTATACGGGCAATTCAGTCAGTTATTGGACTTGCTCGGCGACCTCGATGGGGTAGCTGCGCAAGTGCTTGTTGTGGACGCTTCCCCAGCACCAGAGGGTGATAGGTTAGCCCCACTGGACCGGCTCAACCCACGTGAGCAATGTCAGCAGAAAATTCTCCACCGGGATGGTCAGTGGTTGTCTAGCCTCGCGTCTCGTGGCGCCCAGGTGGCGCTGGGTTGTGAGCATGCAACGGGTACTTGGCTGTGGGTCCTGCACGCAGATACGCGTATAGATCCACCTGTGACTGAATTCCTTCACAGCACTATTGCTGACCAGGCAAGCGGTTGGGGTAGATTCGATGTAGCCTTTCGTGAGGCGCATCAGCGTCTCGAATGCGTCGCATTTTTCATGAATTGGCGCTCGCGGTTGACTCGGATTTGCACAGGTGACCAAGGCATGTTTTTTCATCGAGATTGTATAGCCCAGGTTGGCGGCTTCCCCAATCAACCGCTGATGGAAGACATTGAAATCAGTCGTCTGCTCAAACGCCGGGAAGAATTTAGGTTTTTTGCGCCAAAGGTCGCCTTGCAGACAAGTGGCCAGCGCTGGCTGCAAAACGGCTGGCTTAGAACCATTCTGAGCATGTGGCGATTTCGCATTCAGTATTTTTTGGGTAAGTCGCCTCAAGCACTTTTTGTTCAGTACTACCGAAGATGAATATGGATCAAGCGCTCAGTATTTTTGCTAAAACACCCATTTTGGGCCGCTGTAAAACCCGGCTCATCCCAATGCTTGGTGCGGCAGGCGCCTTGGCTGCCCATCGCGAGCTCGTACAGCGGGCGCTGAGACAGGTTGCTGCGGCCACGGATATTCAGGCCAGTTTGTGGGTTACTGAAGTTGAGCCTCAAACTCAGCAGTGGGCTGATACTTGGCAGTTGCCAATTGCCTTGCAACAGGGCGCTGATGTAGGCCAGCGCATGTTTGCATGTCTAGATCATCTATGTGCCACAGCTGCCAAAGGCGCAATGTTAATGGGCACTGATTGCCCAGAGATTGATGCCCGCTATATCAATGCGGCTGCGCGCAATTTGCGCGATTATGACGTGGTACTTGGACCAGCTGAAGATGGTGGCTATGGCCTAATTGGTATGCGCCAAGCTCACAAGGCACTTTTTCAGAATATAGATTGGGGCTCTGACGCCGTGGCAGAGCAAACGCTGCGCGCCGCTGAAAAGCTCCAACTCAGCGTGTTCCAAATGCCAAAAATTTGGGACGTAGATCGTCCTGAAGACTGGCAGCGTTATCTAAAGCTAAAGGCCAAAAAGGCAGAAAAAGAGTGAGAGGTGATGTGCACAGCGATGGTTTTTCGGTCGGGTGGCTGGATCTATAGTCAGGGTGGGGAGTTAGGGCCTTCGGAAAAACACGACTCCGTCCTCTAATTCGCTACGCGCTGCGCTATCAGCTGTGCGCTGCAATGTGTTTAATTTTCTCAATCATAGACCTCAAGCCATTACCCCGTGTCACTGACAGGTGGGCGAGTAAGTCTAGTTCGTCGAACAACCCATCTAAATCTAGGGCTATGATTTGCTCCGGGCTTTGATCATTTGATGCAATGAGTACTACCGCGCTGAGGCCCCTGACAATATGCGCGTCGCTGTCTAGCTGGAAGTGCAGTTTGCCATCTGACAGTTGATGGGTCAGCCAGACTTGGCTTTGACAGCCACGAATAAGGTTTGCCTCGGTTTTTTCGGCATCTGCTAAAGGTGTCAGGTCTTTGCCTAAGTCTATGATAAATCTGTACTTATCTTCCCAATCGTCAAAAAAACTAAAGGTCTCTTTAAGCTCTTCTAGGTCCATGCTTACGGCCATTGGTTCAGAAAACTCCTAATTCTAGCTGTGCTTCTTCGCTCATCATTTCGCGGGACCAAGGTGGGTCTAAGACCAGTTCTACTTCCACCGCATTAACGCAAGGTGCCTGCATGACGCGGTCTTTGACTTCCTCAATAAGCACTGGCCCCATGCCGCAGCCTGGTGCAGTTAATGTCATTTCAATGTCCACGCGTCCGTTGTGCGTTTTAACGCCATAAATTAGGCCCAGGTCTGCAATATTGACGGGTATTTCTGGGTCAAATACTGAGCGCAGGGCATGCCACACGTGTTCTTCATCCACTGTATCCGTGCCAGTTGCAGATGCAGGGAATTCTAAAGGTTCTATTTGTAGGCCAATGGCGTCAGCATCCATGCCAGCAATACGTGCCATGTTGCCATTGAGGATGACGGTGAATGTGCCACCCAATGATTGTGTCAGTGTGATAAACGCGCCAGAGGGGATCGTTACCGGGTCGCCGGTAGGGACCAAGCGCGCTGCGCACTCGCGAGTGGTTGTGACAATACGACGTTCCACAGCTATGTCTGCGCTGTGGCGTCTGTGGCGAGGTCAGATACGCTAGCTGAGTTTTCGCCACCCTCAGCACCATCGGTATCTTGGTCAGACAGCGCAAAACTTTCTCCGCAGCCACAATAGCTTTGGGCATTGGAGTTTTTGAAAACCAGTGCTGAGTTCAAGCCTTGAGTCACCATATCGATTTCCGTGCCGGCAACCAAGTCGAAATCATCTCGGTTAATACAAATGTGCACGCCATCTGCCACTTCTACCTGAACGTCATCGGTCGAGGTGTCTTCTAAAAAATCTAGCGTATACATATATCCGTTGCATCCACTTTCTTTAACGCCCAGGCGTAGAAAACGCGAACGAGTCAGTTCTACTTGCCTGCGAATGTGATCGCATGCTGTGGGCGAAACGGTAATTTGTGTATTCATAATATTTGTATCGGTTATCTGCCAACTAAGATCGTTTATTCTCTATTTGCGCGCAAAATGCAAGTGAGGGTCCTTTTACAGAGCGTCTTTGACGCCAGCCTTCGGCTTAAGCTTTTGGTGTTGGTGGCTAGAGAAAAGTCGTCGCCTTGCTCACCCCAGCAATTAACCTATCTACGTCCTCGTCATTGTTATACAAACTAAACGAGGCTCTCACAGTGCCGGGAATTTCTAGTCGGGTCATCAATGGCATGTTGCAATGATGCCCGGAGCGTACCGCGATACCCTGCTGGTCTAGCAGTGTGCCTACATCGTTGGGGTGACTACCCTCAATTAGGAACGATATCACCGCTGAGCGCCTAACCGGCTGACCAATGAGCCTGAAGCCATCAATCTGCTTGAGGCCAGATAATGCTCTACTAACTAGCTCGTCTTCTGCCGCAACAAGTTCAGCGATAGGCTGCTGCTTAAGGTAGGTGATGGCTGCGCCAAGACCAATGGCGCCAGCAATGTTGGGTGTGCCTGCCTCAAACTTGTAGGGCGCAGATTGATAGGTGCTCGAAGTAAGTGTTACATGTTCAATCATCTCTCCGCCACCTTGCCAAGGGGGAAGCTCTTCAAGTAACGCCTCACGACCATACAGCACGCCAATTCCCGTGGGTGCGTAAAGTTTATGACCAGAAAATACGTAGAAGTCGCAGCCCAGATCTTTTACGTCCACGGGCAGATGTAATATCGCCTGGGCGCCGTCGACCAGCGTTAGCGCACCTACGTCTTGAGCCATTTTAATCAGAGCTTTGGCAGGGTTGATTGTGCCCAAACCATTTGAAACATGGGTAAAAGCGAACAGCGCAGTATTTGTGGTCAGCTTCGCGGCCGCGTCATCAAGGTCTAGTTCACCATCGTCGCTAATAGCTACAGCCTTTATATTGGCACCGGTTCTTGCAGCGAGCATTTGCCAGGGCACAATATTGGAGTGATGTTCTAGCTCTGTAATCAGAATATCTTGGCCCGGCTTTATTCTCTGGGTGAGAATGTTAGCCACTAGGTTAATGGCCTCAGTGGTGCCGCGCGTAAAAATAATTTCTTTACGGCTCTCAGCGTTGATGAATCCTTGGCACAGACTTCTACCAGATTCCATCATCTGGGTAGCTTCTTCCGCCAGTTCATGCGCCGCGCGGTGCACGTTAGAGTTATGCCGTTGGTAGTACTGATCTATGGCGTCTATAACAACTTGGGGCTTCTGTGTTGTTGCGCCGTTGTCCAAATAGACTAACGATTTACCCCGGCTCTGTCTGGCCAATATTGGAAAATCTTTACGAATACTCAAGCGCCTTGCTCCTGCTTGATGGCATTGATCAATATGGGTAGTGCTGCCTCTGCAAGGGGGCCTTGAGTACACTGGCGTAAAAAACCTTCGCTGAGTAACGCTTGGGCAGATTCTGGACTAATGCCGCGGCTAGTTAAGTAGAAAAGTTCTTGGTCGCTGAGCTGTCCAATGGTCGCGCCATGAGCGCATGTCACATCATCTGTATAAATTTCCAGCTCAGGTTTGGTGTTGATGGTGGCGTTTTTACCTAAACCTAAATTTTTGTTGGCCAGCGTCGCATCAGTGCCATTGGCACCTTCGTGAATATGAATGCGGCCATTGAAAGTACATTTGCCGCCATCTGCAACAATGTTGTGCACAACTTGCTTACTTTTGCCGTTAGCGACGAAGTGCTCTAGCGTGACTTGCTGGTCTAGGGCTAACTTGCCGCTAATCATGGCTGCGCTGATCAATTCGGCATTAGCACCCTGGCCTGACACACGTATATGAATGTCTTGTCTGCGTAGACCCGCGCCTGCCGCGTGATTGTTCAGCAGGTAATTTGCATTCTTGCCAATATCTACGGCAAGGTACTGCCAATGTAGGTGTGCGGCTTCAAGACTGTTGCGCGAGTGCTTGAGGTGACTGCCTTCTGCTAGGCTAATCCACAGCGTATTCTGCGGCTGTAAGTTACCAGTAAAATTCTCTAACAAGGTTGCTTCTGCATTTGCTCCAAGGCTCAAAAGCACGGGGACAGTGCTGCCCGCATGATGAATTTCCAGCGGCGCATCCAGTGCCTTGTCAACATGGATGAACACTGCCTCCTGAGCGTAGCAAAGTCGTGCAAAGGCCTCAGGGGCTTGAGACAGGTCAAAGCCAAAGCTTAGGTTTTGTTGTGGTGCTTGGCTGATTTGAACGCCAGCCTGCTCGCTGCCAATAATAGTTGGTAGGTTCATAGTGCTGGCAAGACCCTCTAAGACCGGGGCGGTTTTAGAATATTTCCACCGTTCTCTATGCAGGGTACTGTTCAGTGCGGCAGACAACGCGCTGGGCACATCTTTACTGTCTAGTATTTGAGCAGGCAGGGCGAGGTCACCCTGAGAAAAGTAGTTAGGTAGGGTAACCGCTTGCGGAAGGCTTAGGTCAGCCATGCGTAGCCCTTATCTTCTAATTCTAATGCCAGAGACTTATCTCCAGATTGAATGATTTTGCCGTCAGCTAAAACGTGCACAAAGTCAGGCACTATGTAGTCAAGCAAGCGCTGGTAGTGGGTGATGAGTACTACGCCGTTGTGTTCATTCTTGTATCTGTTCACGCCCTCTGCGACAACTTGCAGCGCATCAATGTCAAGGCCTGAGTCGGTTTCGTCGAGGATGGCGAGCTTTGGTTCTAACAGAAGTAACTGCATGATTTCATTGCGTTTCTTCTCGCCGCCACTGAACCCCTCATTGACCCCTCGCTTGAGGAACTGCGGGTCTAGGTCAACTGATGTTGCAAGTAACCGGACCTGCTTTATAAAAGCTGCGGTATTGGGTTGTTCTTCGCCGCGTGCTCTGGCCAACGAGTCGACACTGGCCTTAAGGAATTCCATATTTGAAACGCCGGGAATTTCTACCGGGTATTGAAAGGCCAGAAATAGTCCAAGCTGCGCGCGCTCATGAGGCTCTAGCTCTGTTAGATCTGTATCTGTCAGAGTCAGGGTGCCACCGGTGACTGTGTAGCCAGGTTTTCCTGACAAAACATTGGCAAGCGTTGATTTACCAGAACCATTGGGGCCCATAATTGCGTGGACTTCGCCCGGATTAACACTGATGTTCAAGCCTTTAAGAATGGCTTTTTGTTGATCTTGAGCGCCAACGGTTGCGTGTAGGTCGGTTACTTCTAATAAACTCATCCTACTGCTCCTTCTAAGCTGACTTCTAACAGTTTTCCTGCTTCCACAGCAAATTCCATGGGTAATTCTCGGAATACCTCTTTACAAAATCCGTTAACGATCATGCCCACGGCTTTCTCGCTGTCTATGCCGCGCTGCTGGCAGGCAAACAGCTGGTCATCGCTGACCTTTGAGGTGCTGGCTTCGTGCTCAATGATAGCGGAGTTATTTTTGTTCTCGATATAAGGGAACGTGTGTGCGCCACACTGGCCACCGATCAGCAAAGAGTCACATTGGGTGAAGTTGCGCGCGTTTTCAGCCGTTGGTGATATACGCACCAAACCTCGGTAGCAGTTTTCACTGAACCCTGCACTGATGCCTTTGGAGACAATGGTGCTTTTGGTGTTCTTACCCATGTGGATCATTTTTGTGCCTGTATCGGCTTGCTGGCGATTATTTGTCAGGGCGACTGAATAGAACTCACCAACGGAGTCGTCGCCGCGCAATACCACGCTTGGGTATTTCCAAGTAATGGCAGAACCGGTTTCTACTTGAGTCCAAGAAATTTTCGAGCGATCACCACCGCATAATCCGCGCTTGGTGACAAAGTTGTAAATGCCGCCTTTGCCGTTCTCGTCGCCCGGGTACCAATTTTGCACAGTTGAGTATTTGATCTCTGCGTCTTCTAATGCGACCAATTCAACCACGGCAGCGTGAAGTTGGTTTTCGTCGCGCATTGGCGCAGTGCAGCCTTCCAGGTAGCTTACATGTGAGCCCGCGTCAGCGATTATTAGGGTGCGTTCAAACTGGCCTGTATTGCGTTCGTTAATGCGGAAGTAGGTAGATAGCTCCATAGGGCAACGTACGCCCTTAGGGATATAGACAAATGAGCCGTCGCTGAATACCGCTGAGTTCAATGCTGCATAAAAGTTATCTTTTTGCGGAATAACGCTGCCCAAATATTTCTGGATGAGTTCTGGGTGGCTGTGCACGGCTTCGGAAATAGGGCAAAAAATCACCCCGGCTTCAGCTAATTTTTCTTTGAAGGTGGTGGCAATAGAGACACTGTCAAAAACAACATCTACGGCAACATTTGAGCCCATGTTCGGCGTCTGGGGCACATTGGCATTAACCACGCCTGCCAGCACAGCCTGCTCATGCAGAGGGATGCCAAGTTTTTCATAAGTGCGAAGTAACTCAGGATCGACCTCATCTAGTGACTGTGGGCCGTCTGCCTGACTTTTAGGCGCTGAGTAGTAAGAAATGTCTTGAAAATTTATGGGCGGATAGTGAACGTGAGCCCACGTCGGTTCGGGCATGGTTTTCCAGTGAGCGAAGGCCTTTAGCCGCCAGTCTGTGAGCCATTGTGGTTCGTCTTTGCGTGCAGAAATAAAACGCACGGTATCTTCATCCAACCCGGGTGCTAGGGTATCGGACTCGATATCGGTGACGAACCCAGCACTGTATTCGTTGCGGGCTTCGACTAGATCATCTACAGATGTCTGACTCACTGTGTCTCCTGATTTGAAAAGGTCTTAGGGTGGCTGCTTTGTGTCTTAGTATTACTTCGTTTTGCAAAGTTTTCTGCCGAGCTTTCTGCCGAGCTTTGTTCCGCAAAAGACAGTGCACAACGCGTTCATTAAAGGGGGCGTATGTTACATCCCGAGCAATGTCTAAGTAAATCAAACAACCTATAACTGGTAAGTGGGGACTAGTGTCCAAACTGCAATTAGGTCTAGGTTGTACATTAGTTGACCTGTTTCGACGCGTTGCGACTCACTGAAGAGAATGTACGCTTTTCTTGATGAATTGTCCGTGAAATGGCTTAGAACTTAATGGTTTATGGTGGGTCGGGTAGCATTCGGGTGGTTTAGTCGCGGCCCATGGCCTGAATGGGTGACAATCACGCTGAAAAGCGCCCAATGGGCCCAATAAAACCGAAAAAACGCGGGCAATGCTTCCGGTCTCAAGGATTGAAAGTTAAACTCTCGCCGGAGTGCCACGCTGCCCAGTTAAACGAAAGTTAAACCCAAATTAAGACCCCATATGCCCAAGCTCCAGCGACTGCCGGAATCGAATGTTGACTACGTGTACGGCATTTTTTTGCTGACTGAAAAGCATAAACTGATTCGGGCGCTAAAAAAGATACACCAACCCTCTGTGCATGGAACGCGCACGTGGGGTTCGGCGTTTTTGACCATGGACTATTTGACGCACAACCCAATTAGCAAAGGGGCCAAGGTCCTAGATCTTGGCTGTGGTTGGGGCGGGGCGTCCGTATTTTGCGCTCATAAATTTAAAGCCCAGGTTACTGCCGTTGACTTAGATCCGGCTGTGTTCCCGTTTCTCAACGTTTTTGCTGAAATAAACTCGGTAGAAGTGAAAACGCGCAAAGCAGATTTCACCAAGCTCAAAGGCCCAGATTTGGGTCAGAACCAGGTGATTTTGGGCAGCGATATTTGCTTTTGGGATTCTTTAGTAGAGCCCTTGGCGAAGATGGTCAACCGGGCTATTAATAATGGCGTGGAGCGGATCATTATCGCAGATCCGGGTCGGCCGACCTTTTATGAGTTTTGCGACAAGGTGGCGTCCAAACACAAGGTCAGTTTGCAGGAGTGGTATAGCGTTGAGCCAGATCGCAGCATCGGCGAAATTGTTGAAATAAGGCCGTCCTAACATCAAGCAAGCCTAAATTTGGGTCCCTCTTACTGGCGAGGCATATAGGCGTCTTAACACAGTCGAATTCTGATTGCGGGCAGTACACCGTTAGGAACTGCCCTTGTTGATTAAAAAACCCTTCAATTGCTTGGCCATGCTATTACATGCGTTGTTTTGCACTCTGGCGATAATCGGAATAGGTACAACGATAGCCGGCATATAACTGGTGCCATCTGCGTCCGAGGATATGCGGCCCACAGTTTTACCGTCTTCTGTGTCCCAAATTGTGGCTTCGTAAGAGGCGTCATTTTCCCAAGTTAAAAAACCAAAACAGCCTCCGCCCCCGGGTGATACAGAACAGGCCAGTGAGCCACTTGAGGAGGTGCGTTGGGTTTTGCCGCCTAGCCAAATCAGGTACTTGATGCCTAGGTCGCTCAAGCGGTCGGCAAGCAATCGTTGTTCTAGAAGTTGGGGTAGCTGATTTACTTTGACTGGCGCGGTGCGTGGTTCAAACCAAGGGAAAGTTTGATCCTTAAAGTTTTGCTCGCTGACAACATTCAGACCGTTGGCACCTGAGGCCAAATCTTTAGCAACACAGTCTACAAAGTCTATTTCGGTTTCTTCGTGGCTGGGTCTGTGGCTGCGCCCCAGTACTACAACGGAGTCGCCCACCTGTATGCCGGTTTCCCGCTCTCTCACTTGTTGTATTGTGGAGTTTACGCAGCCACATAAAAGACCTGTAATGCACAGGGTGAAAATGAGTTTCATTGTATTGCCCTCGTCATTGGGTGCTTGGCTTGCGCGTTAGAAATAGTCATTCTGTTAGATTCTCAGTTGCGCTCTCAGTTGCGCTCTCAGTTGCCACGGATTGCGCTTGCTCTGTTGTTTTCTGTGCTTCTAGCGCATCTGTCTTAACTGCCGCCTCATGCTCTGCTGTTGAGTTCTCAGCGGACTCTAACGTTTTTTCTGATGTGGTTTCTGCTGAGGTTTCCTGCGCCGCTTTCGGGGTGCCTTTTTCGCCTGCAGTCCAGCGCGCGGCTACAGATTCGGATTGGAAATTAAGGCTGAAGAAAGCCATGGCGTCTCGGCATGCAGAAAGTGCTGCTGCTTTTAAGCCGGCTTCATCTCCTCGGTAGTCGTTTTGGTTTGCCTTACCGTAGGCGGGAAGGTCCCACGAGCCGATTAGATTTGCCTCGTTATCGTAGAAGTGAAACCGGTATCGCATCCACACCTCAAAATACTCCGAGCGTGTTTGGCGGGGTAGGGCCATTTGCATTTGCATAATTTCGGGCAATAAAATGGCGTCAACGGTTTCGCTGCCTGCCAGTTGCCCTAGCACGCTATATTCGGTGAATAGCCCGTCGCCCAGTCGGCTAAACATATTCCGTTGGGCGCTACCAATATGAATATTGAACTTGCCCGAGCCTTGAATTTCTTCGTTGTGGTTATAACTCAGCAGTTGTTCATTCAGAACGATGCCGGCTTTTATAGGAATAGGCTCAAGCAGAGGGGTTGGAAATTGGTTTTCCAAACTGACTTGGGCGCCACTGCAGCCTGTGGTGAAGAGCGCCAACCCTACCAACACATGTGTTGTTAGTCTCGCGCTCTTGGCACCGTTGGTCAGTTCCGGCGCTTTAAACCAGGGGATAATTTTAGCCATGCTTTTACTCATTGGTATTGGGTGAGCCCCACAAAGGTACCGTCATTGCGGTACGCCAGTTCGCGCATTAGCGCCGCAAAACGAAATGTTCTGGCATTGGGACGATCTAGAAAAACCGGAAAGCCTACTGCGTGTATGCGTACTCGCCGACGGCCTGATTCGTCTGCTAAATTTATTCGGTCAACTGCTTCCACAACCTCTTCTATAGAGTTTCCGGTGTAGTCATCGCCAAATACATAAACGCTGATACGCTTGTTCGGGTCATAGAAGGTCGATACCGCCTCCTCGATGCCTTCGACCGGGCTAGAGTTGCTGAAGGGGGCCCAGTTACGCAGTGTATTAACTATGTTGCTGCGTCGGCTTGGGCTGTCTTCTATCCACTGACGTGCAAAGGCGGGGAACATATAGTCGCCCATGTCGTTCATGACTTGTATGCCTTTTACGTTGGGATAAATAGCCAAGGTTTCGCTGACTTTTTGTACGGCTTGGCCCCAAGCTGCGCTTTGCATACTGCCCGATGTGTCAATCACGAATATTATATATTCTGAGTCAACGGAGATGCCGCCAACAAGTCCAGAGTCGCGTCTGAAGTCGAGGCCTAAGAGGCGTTCCATCTCATCGGTTAGGCTTTGTCTGGCAGATGCGAGCTGCTGGTTTTCGAGGGAAATTTCTCTTTCTGCTGCGGCCAAGTTGTCAAAACGACCGAGTACTTTGGTTAGTTGTGTCTGTAATTCTGCCAGCTCTACTAATTTGCTTTGTAGGTCGCTATTTTCTAGTTGGATCTGCCGGCGCAACTCGCTGATTTTACCTCTGATTTCAAATAGGGCGGCCTCGCGCTGCTGAACCTGTTCGGTTAGGTCCACACTACTGACCTCTAGCACCTCTGGCTGAAATGTTTTGGTCAGCATTAACAGTAATATGATCGCGCCAAAGCCACAACAGATGACATCTAGGAACGATACGCTGAATTCTTCTACACCTCGTCTTTCACGCATTTAGCGTGTGCCCCGTGATGGAGTAGCCAGTAAAAAAGCCACTTGTTGAGTGGTCGCACTCCTCATGGTCAAAGTAGGCGATGGAATTTCGCGCAACTCAAGGGAAATCTGTCCAGCGGTCACTTTCTTTGTCTGCGCTGCGATTTGCTCTGCAATGTGTTCTGATTTTTCTCTAGTCATTATGGCCAATCCCATGAAGGAGAAATAAATGCGCCACCAGAAACTCGTGCCAACTGCCACCACGCCGCGCCGGCCAGTGGGTCACCTTCCATTGGGAATAAGATGACATTGACTGGAATTTGTCGCGGCAATCGCTCGGCGGCGGCTCTAAACAACTCTAGTCTCTTGTTGCCGTTAATGGTTGCGCTTCTTGGCTCTGCGTTGTCTCGGGTAGGCAGTCCGTCGGTAATGAAATAGACATTATCTGGAATGGGAGAGAACTCTCTTATTGCCAGCATAACACCTTCCAGATTGGTGCCCCCTGTGGGTACCTGTTTTTTTAAAGATTCAACGGCTGCGTTAATCAGCGTGCCGTCGGCCATAGGCTGCCAGTCGTTGGAGCCACCGGGCACCAGGGTTTGAGTGGCCTCCCCGAAGGTCACCAGCTGAAATTCAGCATCCAGTGGCAATTGTGCGGCGAGCCACTCTACAGTGCGTATAACCCTTTGCCATTTTGGCGCTTGCAGCTGTTTTTCGACAGGCATGTTTCGCCTGCGCAAAACGTTGACGATTGTTTCGTCAAGCATGCTGGCGGAACTGTCCACAACAATCACAACATTGCGTCCGCCCACTTGCATGCCCGTTAAATACTGACGGTCACCTTCGCCCTTTATATTTCTTATTTGGTTACCGTCGTTGGCGGCTTTTAGCGATTCAAGTTGTTTTATTTCATCTTGGCGGCTTTCTATGTCTGATTTTAGTTCGTTGGTGTCTGATTGAGTAGCGATTGAATTGGCTTCTAGTTCAAGCAGTCTATCCAACTGGGCTTGGAGACTTTTTTCTATCACAGCGGCTTTTTCAATGGCGTTGCTCAATCGGGCTTGGCTGTCGTCTTTGGCCTCAATTAAATCGAATAAGTCCTTTTCGCCTTGGAGTACTTGATAGTCGAGTAGGCGTATCTCTGCCAATAGATCTTTGTTAACGATGGCCTGATTTTGCTGTGCGTCGTGATTGACGATCAGGAAAATCAGAATCACTGCGCCAAAGCCGCAGGACATTACGTCGAGAAATGCGAGAGAGAATATGTTGAAAGGACGTTTTTTTGCCATATTTATTCGACGCGAATGGCCTGCCAGCTATTGCCGGCAAAGGACACTTGGTCTCTGTGTTTCAGTTTTGCTTGACGAGCGGGTTGTCCATTTACAAGGACCTGAGCATTGGGGCGCAGTAACCCGTCTTCGTCCAAGAAGGCCTCAAAGGAGCGGTTTGTAATTGCTGTTGCAGCTGAGTCGCCAAGCAGGTGAGTTGCCGGCCCTCGTTCAACTTGTTCTGCCGTTGTATCTGCACTGTTAAGGTCGTTATCGGACGCAGTAGCTGGCGTACCTGCGTTGCCAAAATCCAAAAGTGGGTGGGCGTTGAGTCGGTCAACTTGCCCTGGCACAAAGCTCTGAGCGAGTTTCTGCGCTTGCTCGAAATAGATTGGATTGTTGGAAACACAAACACTGGCTGTTCTGCTTTCCAGCAAATCCACCAGCATTGGAATCTTGGCGGCTCTTGGTGTGAGGACTAAATGATTAGCGTCCGTCAGGCCCAGCTGATCTAGTTGCTGTGATAATTGGTTGATCAGTTGATTGATATTTATTTCAGCACTGCGGCTGTAGCCATCAATATCTACGCTGATTCTGGCATCCTGCGGCAGTTGTCCTTGCTCAACCCATGTCAGCACTTGGTCGAACGCCTGTTGCTCTGTAGTGGCACTGTGCAGTGGATCAAAACGAATGCTATCTAGAAACACCTTGGCGATTTCTTGTAGCCAAGTATCCACAATGCTGAATAACCCCAAGCTGTCAAAGTTGGCGGTAGAGGTATTTGCAAGCATGGTGTCGGTGCGCGCTACGCTGCTGAGTTGTCCTTGGCGTAAGCCGATATCAAGTAAGTAGAAATGGGTCTCATTGTTTGTCGTTTGACGTGCAAGCCCACTGTTAATAAAGCCACATGGGGTTAGACCAGCGGCGAGAGCAATGCCCAGCAGTAGTTGTAGTTGTTCGTCGGAAAAGTAGGCTGGAATAAGAAAAGCGCAGTCTTCTATGCTCGTGGCGGATATCATTTTCTTTAAGTGGTGGAAAATCAGGTCCGCGTGATTGAGGGCCTCGCCTAATGGGGAGGCGAGTGTCTCATCGCTCAGCCTACCCATATATTGACTCGAACAGGCTTGCGGGTGGCTTTTTACATTCGCCAACGCTTCACGACCAAAGAGCAAACTTTTACCGTTAAAGTAGGCGATACTTGGTTGGTCGTAGACCACTTCGCCTTGGTCGTTTGTGCAGGTTAACCCGCCGTCATTGATATCTATTAAGTGCATATTACTTGTCGGTTGTTCTTAGGTGGCTGAGCAAGCGTTTGTCGCAGTAATTGTGGGTGTCTAGCACTAGGCGCTCTTGGATTAACTGCAGTTGGTGCATAAAAAAAACTAAAACAATACTGATCAGCAGGGCGATAAAGGTTGAGTTAAAGGCAACGCCCAGGCTTGCAGTAACACCTGCAATGTCGCCTTCCACTGCTTTGTAGGCTTGGCCTAGGGCGTCGCTAATCCCTCTAACCGTGCCGATGAAACCAATAGAGGGAATGGCCCATGCGATATATCGGATCATAGACAGTTCGCTGTCCAAGCGGTCTGATTCGCCCTCACATACAGATTTCACGGCCTCAGATACATCCTGCACGTTTTCTGTGGAGGCAAAGCGGTTCAGTGCTGCGCTCAGTGCTCTGGGCAGTAGCCCCATTTGTTCTTTTTCAGACAACGCTTGTAAGGGGCGGATGTAGGTGCGTGTATCTTGGGGTAAAATATTCATTCCGCCACGGACATTGATGAAATCTTTTTCTAAGAGGTCTTGTTCATAAAAGGCGCTGCGAGTTTTTAATCCCATGATGGCCAGCGCCCAAAACAGCAGAATAAAACAAGACTCTTGTTCGTAATCTTTTACCACCACGTACAGTGACCGCTCTTGCACATAGTCTTTATTTATTGCGGCTTGTGCGGCATTGCTTTCAAGTACTGCTTCCGCGTTTGGTCTAATGACTGTTTGGTAGACTAGGTGTACCAAAATCACTGAAATGATGAGCGCGCTGATCTGAAAGATCATCTCTGTTGGTATTTGTTTTTTCATATTGTTTAGTGCAATTGTCCGGTATTTGGTTTCATTAAGTAGTTGATTAAATGTCTACAGGAAAGGGCACGGCGAAGTCCTCGGAAATCTCCTCGCTGGGCTTGAATACATCTTTTTGGTCTCTTGTTGCGGCTTTGGGCGCAACGAGTACGGGTGTTTTTTTTGCCTCATTTCTGGGCGTGCCAGTGCTGGGCGTAATCGTTTGAGGTTCAATTTGTGCACTTGCGCCCCCTGAGCTTGTTGTCGGGATTGCCGGCTGAGTCTCTGCCAGCAATAGAGCGCTGCAATTGCTTAGGAGTAGGCAAACGCCCGCTTTAAGAAGGGGCATCTTGATCGGAGCATTGCCAATGCGCTTTGGTTTTCGCTTGTGCTTAAACATTTTGTTTTCCAATTTTTCTTGGTAAGCGTTATTCAGCATAACGCGCAATCCTGAAGCCAATGTCTTGTCTGCCATCTATCCCGTAGTCTCTGAACGATAAGCGTAGCTCGGTGATTGTGCCGTGCATCCAGCTTGCGCCTTTGATTACGTGGTATTCGCCCTTCACCGGGCCTAGGTAATCTTTTACTTCATCTTGTTTAGGGATTTCGTAGAAATCGTGTGTCCACTCGGCGACGTTACCACCCATGTCATACAGCTGGTGGTGGTTGGCTCTAAAAGTACCAACTGGCGCCGAACCGCTGTAGTTGTCGTTGTAACCAAATATTATTCTGCCCACAAGATTCGCTGCGGAACGGTCAGCGTAATTTTCAAATCGCTCGGGCGGTGGCAGGGCGTTGCCCC
>Ga0206682_10000451_pt1 | contig 44847 bp, 52 predicted proteins | sample M240m12015metaG_FD_155444 | JGI IMG/M metagenome (GOLD analysis project Ga0206682, IMG submission 155444) | Ammonia-oxidizing marine archaeal communities from Monterey Bay, California, United States - M2 40m 12015 | ecosystem: Environmental > Aquatic > Marine > Intertidal zone | place: USA... | reverse complement strand
AAATTCTATTAAACTTTCTTGCCATCTATCTTTACGATGACTTAAATTAATGCAATATATTTTATCAAAATAGTCTTTCATATTATTTATTTTTCCAGTAATTATATATACCTTTTTCTATTTCATAGTTACCCCAATGAAATCTATCACGGTTAGGTTGTTTCTGTGCCCACTTCCACATCTCTGTCAATCCTTCTTTCAGGCTTGTCATTTCATTGTAATCTAACAAATCAATTGATTTTTGATATGTCGGATATGCGTGTTTAACTTCATGTCTCGCTTCTAAATATTGTTTATTTCCGGCGCCCATAACTTCAATTAAAATATCAGATGCTTCATTAATTGTATATTCTTTTATACCACCTACATTAATTATTTGGTTCAATGATCTTTCATCTACAGCTGCCTTCCAAAATGGCTCTAAACAATCATCAATATAACTAAATGCTCTCGTTTGGCTACCATCCCCAAAAATTGTCAATGGTTTATTATTTAGATGTTGATACATCCATATGCCTAATACATTTCTATATTTGTCCCAAATATTTTGATTGATGCCATAAACGTTATGTGGTCTAATAATACACCAATCTAATCCATGTTGTTCTCCGGCAATCTGAATATCCATTTCGCAGCCTAATTTAGCCACACCATATGGGTCAATTGGTCGTAAATCATCGTCTTCTGAGAATGGCGGAGTTCCTTTTCCGTATACCGCCAATGTCGATGTAAATATCAATCTTTGTACATTATATTTAATACAATTGTTTACTATTTCTGCAGTAGCTAATAAATTATTTTTATAATTATATTTTCTAATGAATGGACTCAACCCTTCTGCGGCATATGCAGCCATATGGTATACATAATCTGGATTATGAGTTTCAAAAATGGATCGTACGCCATCTGATATATCTTGTTTATAAAATATAACATTTTCATGTACATTTTCTTTATAACCGCCGGATAGATCATCTATACCAATAACTGTATGATTTGTATTTGTGATAATCCAATTTGCTAATCTACTTCCCAATAGACCGGCTACTCCCGTTATTAAAATTTTTTTCATATTATATTCTCAAATTTATTTTTAACTGAATGAAATGAATAAAGTTCATTTGCTGTTTCAAATGAATTTTGAATTTGTTTATTTCTATAATCAATATCTTCTATATATTTTACAAATTCATTTTCTAATTTTTCTAAATCATTATGAGCCGTATTAGGATGTAAACTAAAATGAGAATCGTTAATGCCTCCTATATTTACTACACCTAATATTGCCGATTGCACTCCTTGTTGACCAAATTGAGGTTCCGGGTCTAGATTAAAACAAAATGTAAATTTCTTAAATAATTCTAAAAAATTCAACCATTGGTTACATCCTATACCAGTATAAGGAATTTCCTGCCTTACTACAGGAATGTTATATTTCATTGACATGTTATTTGCAAATTGTTCTGTGCAATATCGCCTTGGCGGATGGGGGGCTATATATGAAAATATAGTTTCATTTCTCTCTTCTTCATAGAAATGTTCATATAAAAAATCTATATCATAACCTTGAGGTAACCAGTTGATTGGCTTATTTACATCATTACGTATATCAGGAAACATAGAATACCAAGAATCTTTATATGGAACGCAGACAACATCACATTCATTAAAAAAATCAACTCTTGTTTGATAATCGCGAATAAAATATAATTCTTTAACTGTCCCAACTATTAAAGCATTTGGATATGCTTTACGTATTTTTGAAACATTGTATTTTTCTGGATACTTTTCTAATGCACAAAAGATAACGTCATAGTCAACTTTAGGTAAATTACCCTGTTCTTCCCAATTTATATAATCTCCTTCAAATATAAATGGATATGCAAATGGCCCCATTGAAGTCATCTCATTGCCTACTCTTATACTCGAATGCCATTCATATATTTCATCTGTACCATATTTATACGCGCATTTATTACGAACATTATATGATCGTTGTACACTAGATTCTAATATTAACGCAAATTTCATTAAACAGTAACCCCATTTAAGTTTTTAAATATATTGTAAACATGTAATGCAATATTTTCTGGTTTATATAGGTCTGTAAACCTCTTTCTTGCATTCTCTATAATATAAAGATAATCATTGTAATTTCCTAATACTTCCTCAACTTTTTCTTGGAGATCTGAATAATCATGTTTACATGCGATATATGTTTCTCCATCAATAAACGGATCTAAACATGTATCAATATAACTCATATCAGGCTTTATAAGTACTGCACCAAATTGGGCAGCATCTAAATCTCTAGGAGCCATTTCTCCGTAACCATATGGTGCTAACATTATTTTTGCGTTTGATATACGTTGATAATATTCTTGATGTGATACTCGTACACCGTTTTCTAATTTTGCAATGTTATAATTTAGCTTATCTAAAACATCCATCATTGGCTTTCTATGGTTATCATAATGAATACTTTGTAAATGGCCATGTTCATATACATCTACGCCTTGCGGATATTGAAACATCGCAGATACGTCATATTGTTTTTTTGGTAAATCGTACCATTGCACATTTATTCCTGCCCAATGAGTTGCTAACCAATTTGTACCTGATAATACTATACGATCTGAATATTGGTCAAAGTCTTGCAGTTTGTATTCTCCTGGGCCCCAATAATATCTTCCTAACTGTGAGCCTTGTTTATATAATGACCGGTCTTTTAACAGACTGTTTTTAAGTAATAGTAATGCATTTGATTCTTTGAAAACTTCATATGCTCCTATCAATGATGTGGAATCTTGACCGTCAAGTAACATATAATCACCGGTAATTTTTGATAAAAATTCTAAGCCAGTATCAACGGATTCTTGTAAAGACACTTTCTTGTTTAGAAAACTATCTTGAGCGATCCATGCATAGTCGTATGAATCACTGTTTGTAAATTCAATTCCAATATCTCGTAATACATGTTGAGCCCAAAGATATGGTCTAAATGCACATTCGTTGCGATGCTTATCTAATTCATATAATTTGATTTTGATCATATTGTATTATAAAATTCATTCTGAGTTTCTTGTCTACCGATATTTTTCTCATGGTATAAAGCAAATTTTTCTTCGGCTGGGAGGCTAGTGAATTTGGTATACCCTTTCAATTGCTCATGTACAGGCTTTATCCAATATATATGTTCCGAATTTTTATATAAACGCATTTGCCAGTCTGGAAAGTTTACCCATCCATTAGTATCTACTCTCCAGCCCCATTTTTGTATATGGGCATCTGTAATACCTGCTACCGTATTGACTCTTGGTAGCCAATAAGCCTCTGTATCTGGATTAGCCTCTAAAATGAACGGTAATGCCTGAATAAGATATTCATTTGGGAGCTCATCTGCATCAATTTGAAATATCCAATCACCGGAGCAATTAGAATTTAGTTTATTCTTATACTGAGCGAAGTTTTTATCTAATGGATGCGAATAATGATGGTAATCGACATGCTGAGTTTTAGAATCAAATCTTTCTAACACATCATATACTTCAGGTGTTGTTTTACCATTATCGGTCTGTACAACAATTTCATCACAAGCACGCTTTTTCCATACCAAATGAGTTAATAACGTTTCTAACTCTTTATGCTCATTCCAAGCAGTAATTGCATAACTTATTTTCATATTAACCTTTTTCTATATGAGCAGTATCTTCTGTAGGCGACCAATCACCCTTTGCATATGCATAACATTGGTCTAATGCAGCTTTAAATTGCAATTTTTCAAATGTTAAAGCATTTTCAACGTCTAATCTAGATGTATAATATTCGCCATCTTTACCCGGTATTGGATACTGTAATCGTAATTTAGCATCAATTTCCACTACTCGTGCCACTCTCCATACTAACGTATTAGATGAAGTATCAGGTCGTTCGCAGTATAACATTGCATGTTGCATTTGTATAAATGCAGGATACCATACTGTCCCTAAATTTGCATCTTCATATTTTACATCACGCATGAATTCAGTCATTCCTGCGGCTTCATAATCTGCAGTGGCCTGTGATCCGATTAAAAGTGTATCTTTTGTTGTATATCCAGATTCCATGCAAATACGTGACTCGATATTAGTAGCAGTGTCAGCTTCAATTAATACACTGCGATTACCTGTTATAGGCGATATTTCATCATAATCCATTAGTTAACCTTTTTAAGTTTTGGGAGTTTTAATTTAGGCGGAGTACCAACCTTTTTAAGTTTTGGAAGATTCAAAGACATTTGTTGCGGAATACCTTTCAATCCTTGATCAACAATATCACAAAACATTTCAGACATCTTATTTAATGAAAAATTAGATTTCACATGATGTAATTGTTTACGACTTACTTCATGATATTTTTTGTAATTATCTGTTACATCTTGTATTACTTTGGACGCATATGCATAATTAACAGTAAACCATTTTGCTGAATCTAGTATAAATTTATCTGCTGCCGACTTATGCACTTGAGTCAATTCGCCAGGTAACATTGTTGCATATTTTAGAAAATCTTTATGACCAGACCAGTCACTAGCTATAATAGGTTTACCAGTTATTCCAAATTCTAATAATGGCCGGCCGAAACCTTCTCCTTTTGTAAATGAAATCATTGCCTTTACCTTCGGATGGTTATATAATGAATTCATTTCTTCATCTGTTAAATCGCCATGGAGTAAATAAATATTTGGAGCTTTATTACCATATGGTTCTAGAATCTGTTGGATTTTTTTTGTTATATCATCTCTATCAATGATAGAAAATGTAGCATGGGATGTTTTGAGTATTAATGCAGGTCGGTTCTTTAATTGCTTATTTTTAAACGATTCGCAAAAAGTTTTAATCAGCATACCTACATCTTTACGATCCTGGCCCAATGCACCTTTAAGCCAATGTCCTGTATATAAAAAACAAAAATCATCCTTTATCTCTGATAATTCAGAAGTTACAGTTTCATGAATATTATCAGTTTTCTTATACACATTTAAATCTAATCCTTCAAATAATACTTGAATAGGTTTTGTTAATTGCAGTGTTCCTTCTTTTTGTTTTGTCTTATCATTAACTTTGTCATACACTGTTTTTATGAACCCGTCTTTTGAATGTTCTGATGTAACAATATTCATATCCATTCGGTTACAACCTTCAATGAAATCATGAGATACTTGTGTCGTTTCAATTCCAGCTGTTACTCCTATATTATATTTACCATGAGCTTGGAACTCATTTGGCACTGATACTTGGATGAACACGTCAGGTTGTTTGTTAATATTACCACGGGCAATTCGCTTCAGAATTTCTGCATGTTCTGCATTATCTAGCTTTAAAGCATTTGTCGGGCATGATCCCCATGGCAGTGATATAATTTGAATTTCATATTTATCTGCTTTAATTAATGCCGTAACTAAATCTCTTGTATGGTTTCCATAACCTGACCGTGTCGCAACTGGACCTTGTATTACTATAAATGGTTTCATTATATTATAACTCCTGGATTTTCTATTTTCTTTTCTTGTTCAATTTTATATACCGTAAATCGCTTACGTGGTGTCCAATTTTCAAAACAATCATCAATGGCATTACTCATTAGCCGGCTCATACCAGCTGCAGACATATTTGACTCATCACCACATACCCAGTCATGTCCGACTCTACCACATTCTTCTCGATCATCTGTATCCATATCATACCAATGGTATATTGCATTCGCAACATCTCGGAAATCGACTCTATCATCGAATATATAAGGAGTCATTGGTGATCCTTGTACCGATCGATTACTTGGAAATACTGGTTTACACCATTCGCCATGCACTGTAAATGTACCATCATGGTTACTTGGGAAATGAGTAGTAAATTCAATCCATTTACCATCTTGTTCTTCAAATCTACAACCATCTTGTAATCCACCTGTCACATTGTTAACAATCGGCGTACCTGCATGAAGCGATTCACACCATGATATACCAAAACCTTCATTAGAAGCAATATTAACAGTCACATCTGCCAGGTTATAATAATAATTCAACGTTTTTGAATCGACTGGCTTATCACTAAATACAATTTTATAATCAGGACATAGTGCCTTTTTAACAGCAAAAAGATCCGTTCCATTATCATCGCTTATCTGAGTATGCATTAAAAGCACACACTTGGCAGATTTTTCTTTTGGTAATTTATCACAGAATTCTTTATATGCAAGTATTAAATCACCAGGCTGTTTACGTCTTATATTTCTGTTATTCCAGAATACTACAAATTCGGCATCATGGGAATTTTTAAAATTAGTTGCAAATTTATTATAACTATCCCAATCTGCATGCAATGAATTAATCGGAAAAAATTGTTTGGTATTTACACCATGAGGTACCCATTGCACTGCCCAATCAGGTTTAGGATGTTTCTGTAACACATTCTTTACAATGTTCTGAGTTTGTCGTGATATATTCATTAACAAATCACATGATTCGTAATATGATTCATTCCAATGCGGGTATGGTAAATCGTCCCAAATATTGTAATACATTAACGGAACATGTTGTCGTAATTGATGTTCTATTTGATATAACCAACCCCAGAACCTAGGATCTGTAAAATGTAGTATCGCATCAGGCTTTTCTATATTCATTATTTCCTGCAATACATTGGCATTTCCATAACCATTATGTGGATATAATTTTACAGATGCGTCATCTACGCCTGTCTCTTTCTGGACGTCTGAGCTTATGTCAATAACTTTTCCATGGTCTGGATGTTTGATAGCTGCTCCTAATTGCACCCAATCATATTTATCACATGTACCAAGTACAAATTCTCGAGACATTGTCCCTATACCAGAATGCATTCGGAGGTCATCCGATAATAATAATATTTTTTTCTTTTTTGGTTTGTTAGGATCTATCTTCCTAAGCTTAGGTAACTTTATTGGTTCCATTAAATTCTCCGAATAACTTTATTATAAATATGCAAAAAGCGTTCTTAAACACCTTTTTACCTATGTTTTTTTAAATTAATTATACCATAAACATTTATCGCGATAATAACTAAACTTAATGCCAAGTGGCTAAAATTATTGATAAAGAAATCATATACAATCCACCCAATATCGCCAATTATCCATGTAATCATTGCGTAATACAGTTTGCCTTTCGCATTAAGGATAAATCCTAATAATATTAATGCGGTACTTGCCCATCCTAAAATTTCTATCATACAATAATTGTTACTGGTTTATTTAATTTTTTAGCTTTTTTAATAGCACTCATTGAACCATTAGACGATTCTTGTTTACTGATAAATGCTATCATCACATCACAGTCACGTGCAATCAACATGTTACGATGATGAAATTGTGATACATGATATGGTCTATTATAATAATCATCTGACATCGCGGAGTATAAATTTTTTGTTGTATGGGCTGGGTTAAATTCTTTATACCGTATTCCAAACTCTAAAGCATACTTCCTTGCAAATTTATCAGCTCCGTATTTAGCACCTCCGGATATTACTATTAACTCATCACGGAATTTCTGCTTTAATTGAAATAGTGTATCTTTTATTCTACGAATATTTGCGTAGTCTCTACTACCAATTAAAGCAACTTTCATTATGATTTTGATTTAGTAGCTGTTGATGCAGGCTCAAACATTTCTTTTAACGTTTGCAATTTATCATTTGCATGCCCAATTGTATCAACTAATTTGTCACATTCATCAACAATATTTGGATGTTCGCCAACGCCTACCGGATTGGATAAGTAATTTTGTAAATTTGCTATAGCTTCTAATTTCTGAGCTATGTACTTTGCTTGTAATGCGTCTACAATTTGTTTTGACATTTTGTTACTCCTTTATTCTATTTGACATTGGACATAGATCTTCGCGATCTTTGAATTCACAGTATTTGCAATTTTTCTTATTCTTACCTGCTATAGCAGGATATTGTTTATTTAGATTATATTCGCCATCATCTAAGAAACTAGCTTCTACAAAGCCTTTTATAGACCGAGCCAATTTATTACGAGTTGGTTTGCCGCTAGCTGGCATGAATTCTGTAACGCGTTTCTGAGGAAACATTGCTCCTTCAATCAATTTACGTTTAAGAATCATATATTTAATATCAATCTTTTCTACATCATACCCATATTGCTCAGCAAAATATTTTTTATACAATACCAATTGAGATGTCTTTGTCTTATCAGCTTTTTGATATTTATTCCACCCCATTGTGCTAGTCTTAAGATCGATAATGGTTATTTTACCATCTCGTTTATCGCGGATAACAATATCTAGATAACCTAGCATCATTATGTTATCATTGTCTTCATCAACTGGATGATAAATTTTAACTTCGATGCCTATCAATTCTTCGTTCTTACGACTAAAATATGCGCCACGCTTTTTCTTGAACCAATCAATAATTGCAACACCATCGTCGTAAAATTCATTCATTTCAAATTTATCGGAAAAATGATTGTCCATCTTTGAAACGGCTTCTTTATAAAGATCATACATTTGCTGTTTCAACATGGCATTGAGATCCAATGCATCTGCTTCTTTAACCGATGACTCATACATTACAGTTAGATAATGCTGCAATGTTTCATGCATTGCTGTACCAAATATTGTATGTATGCTCTGACTAAATGTACGCAGGCCTTTGGCATATGCTAACTCCCAATGCTTAGGACATGTCTCGTACATAGCAAATTGCGAATATGATATTCTGCGCTCTCCGGGTACAGGCTCCCGGGTTCCATATTTTAAAAATTTATTCATATATTAAATATAAGAAATATTTTACAAAGTACCAAATTATTTACCCCAAACTTTTGAAGAAACTATCTGGGCGATCACGCCGTATATTGAAAGGTCTTGAAATGTATCAGTTTCAGGTTCTCCTACTTCATCGCGATGACCTAATACAATTAACTGCTTAAGTCGTTGTATTTTATCATTTATACGAAACCATAACCCTGTTAATGATAATTTAACATCATCTTTATTTTCTAAACTTGTACCTACAGATATATTAGATGGTCCATAATTTCTTTGCTTTTTACAAAACAGAATGTATTGTTCTTGCTGAATACGTTTGAATTCTGAACATGTTTTTGGATACCGATCTTCGCAATATTGTACAGCCGTTTTATGAATATCATTAACAGATAATTCATTTATTTGTACCCTAGGTCTATCTTTAACTGTCTTCATTTCAATAACTTTTTTATTTCTTTATCAGTATGACCATATGTTTTAAGTAACTTAATTAAGTTATCACGACCAGGATCAGTAGGCAATAATATACCAACAAATTCTTCAGCTTCTGTTTTACCACATTGCAGGCAATTTGCCAAAAATTTAACTAACTCAGGATTATATTTGTCCATTTTTTTTCCTTTTATGTACTTGGCAAACATACGTTGTTTAGGTAATATATCATGATACAATTGATACACATGTTTCTTACTTAATGGACCTATTGTATATTGTTGAAACATATCTACAATTTCTATTAAGTCTGGATGCATAGATAGCCACCTATTAATAAGATACGGGGAGAACGATTTACGATCTGATTCGGACAACGCGCTCCAAGCCGTTTTCTTATTAGTTATATTAGCTAAATGATCAAAAATTGATGCCGGTTTCTTCATTTACATCATTGGCATTTGAGGTTGAACTGGCGCTGGATTATCTTTTTTGATATCTGTCATAACACATTCCGTAGTTATCATTGTACTAGCAACTGATGCAGCTTTTTCCAAAGCAATTCTCGTTACTTTGACCGGATCTACAATACCTGCATCTACCATATCTTCTAATACCGTTTCTGTCCTAACATCATATCCGGCTGCTGTCCCTTCTGCGTTATGAGTTACAATTTGGTTCCATACCACATCGGCATTGAGACCTGCGTTTTCTAATATTGTATCAAACGGAGCTTTACATGCTTTAATTATAATGTCACGGCCTAATAATTGATCATCATTTTCATATCCATATTCTGGATTAGGTGAATAACCTCTTAATACAGTTCCGCCGCCGGCTATAATGCCTTCTTCTACTGCTGCCTTTGTTGCATTTAATGCATCGTCTACACGGTCCTTCTTTTCCTTCATTTCTACTTCTGAGCCGGCACCTATTTTAATAACAGCAACTCCTCCGGCAATTTTAGCTAAACGCTCTTGCATCTTTTCTGTTTCATATTCAGATTCGCAATTTTCAATCTGACCTTTAATCGATTCAACTCGCTCCATTACCGCTTCTGCATCTCCCCATCCATTTACAACAGTAGTTGCATCTTTGGTTATAATTACTTTCTCTGCAGAACCTAACATGTCCAAAGTAACTTCTTCTAATTTATGTCCTTGAGTTTCTGAAATAACAGTACCACCAGTTATTATTGCAAGGTCTTGTAACATATCTTTACGACGGTCACCAAATCCAGGAGCTTTAACTGCACATATTTTTAAACTACCTCTCATTTTATTTACCACCAACGTTGATAAAGCCTCACCTTCAACATCTTCAGCGATAATCAACATCTCTTTACCGGATTGGACTGATTGTTCTAGTATCGGAACTAGTTCCTTCATATTAGATATTTTCTTATCAACAATCAATATATGCATATCGGTAAGTATTGATTCCATTTTAGTATTATCGGTAACAAAATACGGAGATAAGTAACCTCTATCAAATTGCATTCCTTCAACAACTTCTAAGATAGTATCTGATGTCTTTCCTTCTTGCACTGTTATAACTCCATCCTGACCAACTTTGTTCATAGCCTCTGCAATAATAGCCCCAATCGATGTATCATTATTAGCTGATATTGTACCTACTTGGGCAATTTCGGCATTACCAGTTACTGGACGAGCCTCCGTTTCCAAATATTCTACAACATCTTTAACTGCGATATCAATACCTCGTTTCAATTCAATTGGATTAGCTCCATTAGCAATTTTCTTAAATCCTTCTTTAAGTATTGCATGGGCCAATACTGTAGCCGTAGTGGTACCATCACCTGCCAAATCATTTGTTTTCTGAGCAGCTTCCTTAACCATCTGCGCGCCCGAATTTTCGATTGGATCTTCTAATTCGACTTCCTTTGCTACTGATACACCATCTTTAGTAATAACTGGACCTCCGAATGATTTCTGCAGTACAACTGTTCGGCCTTTAGGACCTAAAGTCGATTTAACTGCTTTTGCTAATTGTTCTACACCGGACATTAATCCGTTGCGTGCTTCTTCACCAAAAAGTAATTTTTTTGCCATAATATATTCTTATTTTTTTTTATTTATTTAAATATAAGAAAAATATTTCACTCTACCAAATTATATGAAATATTTATTTTATCTCGTTTAACATTTTTACAATTGTAGACATGATATGTAATTCTTTATCTACTGCAAATGAATCTTGATATTGCGATTCAGCTAATATTAATATGATGCTAGCTATATGACCAGTTGCATAATTATCTAACTCATCAAATAAGTATTTATGCAAAGCTGTAAAATCTTTAACTTTACTATCTGCTATTAATTGTCTAATATCTTTAAATGCCGTTTTCTTGTCAGAGCTAGATTTTAAAATATCTAACAACTTGGTCATATAATTTGCTTGTATAACACTAGTTGCATCAATTTTTAATTCATTATTGATAACCTGCCGCTGACAGCTATTTAGTACCCTTCTTATATCAGGATAGCCGGCGTTTATAATAGTGACTAGGTCTTTGTTATCATATTTAACTTGTAATTCGTTAAGGATTTCAACTATACGTTTAGCAACTTCTTTTTTATTAGGAGGCGTTATTCCAAATACTTGACATCGAGATTGTATAGGATCAATAATCTTTTCAACATAGTTACATGTTAATATGAATCTAGTTGTTTTAGAAAATGTTTCCATTAGATTACGTAAAGCGGCTTGGCCATTAGGAGTCATGTAATCAGCTTCATCTAATATAACAATCTTCCATTTTTTAAATCCAATAGTACTTGCATAATTCTTTATCTTGGTACGCACAGTATCCACATTGTTTTCATCTGATGCATTGATATACATGATATCTGCATCAAGACCATTTGCTATAATCTTAGCAAGAGTAGTTTTACCAGTACCTGCCTGGCCATAAAACAATAGGTGCGGTACGTCGCCATTTTCCAAATATAATTTAACTTTATCTATGATATGTTCATTACCTACATATCCTTCTAATGTACCTGGGCGGAACTTTTCAACCCATAATGTATTTTCTTGATTTCCAAACATATTTTATTTAATTACCTGTTGAACCATAACCGCCTGTACCCCTTGAACTTTCAGCCAATTCATTGACTTCTTCTAATTCAATTTCTGGATAAGGCATTATAACTAATTGACCGACTCTATCACCATCTTGATATCGTTTAACGTTTGCAAAATAACTATCACTATCAAACTTATACCGGAATGTTATTTCACCTCTATACCCGGAATCTACAACACCTACACAATTAGCAAGGTTTAGATCTTTCTTTGAAACAGATGATCTAGGAAATAATAATCCTACATATCCATCTGGGACTTCAAATGATAATCCGGTATGATATTCTATAAAATTATGCTCTGTATTAATTTTATGAGCAATCGCGGTAATATCCATTCCAGCATCACCTGGCTTTGCATAACCAGGTGTAACTGCTGTATCAACTAACTTTTTAAATTTTACTTTCATTTTAAGCTGTTTGTAATTGTACTAAATAATATGTAGATGTATATGTCTTACCGGTAAATGATACTTTAGCTAGGCCGGCCTGAGATACTTCAATATAACCTTCATCTGCATCTTTATTAGCAGATAAAATTTCTTTGAATAAATTAGCTGAGAAGCAAGTTGCATTTAATGTTTCAGATTTTTCTGGAACAATTGGCCATGTAATTCTATTGGTATTAAGAGTTGAATAATTCAATATCATCTTAGTACCAGAATCATTACTCTCTACTGCAAAGTTTTCAGTTTCGGGTAACGCGTTCTTTGATTTAATAAACTTATCCGCAAAGTCCTTTGTTAATTTAATTTTAACACCAAAATCAGGAAGTCCTTTCATTTGAGGAACCTGTCTAATAACTGATAAATCGGCTAACATGAAAGTTACATTAGTTGTCTTATCAGCCACATTAATTGAAAATGCGGCATCATCTGCTTTGTTAACTTTCACATCGATATTCTCATCTAATGCAGTTAACAGTTTTGTTAATTGAGAAGTTGTATACACTCCTAATGTACCGTCTTCTACTTCAAAATCATTCATTGATACTGAACCAACAACGTTCTGGTCATCTGTAATAAACTCACATGACAATGTCTTGTCTTTAACATTTAACCCTACTGAATTAGCACTTCCTGCTAAATAATACTTGTCAATAAAACTAGTTAATTTTCTCTTTTCCATTTGTTCTCTTTTATTCGAAGAATTGATTAAACACTTCATTATTTACTAAATCTCTTGTACTACCACCAAACCTATCATATAACTGTCTATTCTTGTTATAGATATGTATAGCCTTATCTGGATCCTTAAACATCTCTTCCATGCTCATTAACACTGAATAGAAGTCTCTCGGAACTACTGTTTGCAACAACTCGTTATGACATTTCACAATTTCTTCTACTTGTTTAACTGTATCGTTAAAAACAAATAAATTATTTAATGTCATTTTCATTGTAACATCGCCTTTATAATTTGACACGTCACCAAAAGTAAATCCTTCCGATACCGGATGTCCTAACGGATTAGGAACTAGGTCATCTGCATTATAAGGTAAATTTTCTCCTTTAGGAAAATATAAATCCGTGAAGGTCATTTTACTCAATTGAGGTGAATGTAAATATGTTCCATATACAGGATATAAACCAGGTGACGATGAATCTGTAGATACTTGTATTCTACCTCCATGGTATTTGTTTACCATCTTTTGAAGGAAACTCAACATAAAGAAATCGGATATCTTTGATATACCCAATACATGTATAAATTGATTACGAGCTTTTTCAAATTCTCTATTTTTAATCATAGGAACTAACGCCGACATAAACATAGTAACACGCTTTTGAGCACCTCCAATACACCAACCATTGAATTCAAAGTCTTTCATTTTTTGATACCAGGCCTCATACTCGTCTACATTGTTACCTTGAATAACATTTAAAAATTTACATTTACCAGTCTGGTTATCTGCAAAATATGTAAAGTTATCATAACTAATATCCATACATTCGTAAAACTTTCCATCGTACTTTGCACGAGGCGGAATATCTAAGTTAACTCCTAAATCACAATTGGTCTCTAACCAATCAAATATAGTTTTCTTAAATGCAGGATCCCATTTAATAGCGCCAGTGGCTAACTGGAATCCTCCTGAATCTCCTAATACTAATACATCATCTTCTAAGCCATATCTATCTCTAGCATCCATCCATTTGTAATGGTGGCCGGCCGTGATTAGGAAATATGGATGTCTCCATGGTTCTGGAAATTCTTTATCATAAAATCTACATGTAAGTCCAGGCTTAACTTCTTTATTCTTTTTGAAGTCTCCTGCACATCCTCCTGCAGATAATGACGGGTAATAAATCAAATCTTTCATTAAAATAATTCCATTTGAGTTGTTCGTTGTACTAATTTATCAAAGTCCTGACATAACAGTTCTTCACAATATTCTTTTTCATGCCATACATTAAGTTCTTTATCATAGTCATTTGCTATAATATATCCTTCCATTCTTCTACCTAAGTCAGATGTATTACCAATATCAAAATGCGTTCTAGGATCATTGATAGCATCCCATATGGTATCTACCGCGGACTGTACATCAAATGGTTTATATAATCTGTCTTGATCAATAAATTCTGGGAAACTTCGAAAATCTGGAAATACTATATCAGCACCAAATGTAGTTGACTCAATCACTGTCCATGATACATAATCTTGTAATGATGAATTAAATTGCACTTTGCATGTAGCTAACTCGGTATAATATTCTTGTTTAGTTAAACCGGATAGCAATTTGAATCTAGGTTGCACTTCAGCCAACTCATTCATTGCATCTAAGACTCCAGGTAACATGCTTCTAAACGATTTACCGGAAGTAGTAACATGCCACTCATAATCTGGATTTTCATTTAAAAATTGCTTGGCTACTCTCATCATAAAGAAAGGATTCTTTTCTTTATCTAAACGAGATGAATATACAATTACATTTTTCTTATCGAATTCTGCACATCCTTCTAATATATCATGAGTAGCTTCTAAATGTATTGGTAATGATACGACATGTATAGGAGCTTCAAATCCTGCTTCACGAAGTTGTTCTTTATGAACCGTACTTCCTACAAATATACCAGTCAATCGTTTATCCAATCCTAATTCATAAGGACGCATCCAATCACGCATTGGATATGTGAAATCATATTCATCAACTGACTGCGCATGACACATTGTATATACTTTCACATTCTTATAGCCATACAGGTCTAATGCATACCATATGGCTTCGACTCCTGGTGTCCAATAGTCTTGCAAGAATATTATATCACCATCCTGTACTTTGTCATTATACAGTAGGTTTAAGAAGTTTTGACATTGAGATAAACAGTATTTACCTCTACCAATTGCATCTAATACCGCACCTACTTTGATTTCACAATCTGGATCAAACTCTCCTTCAATATCTACAAAATTAAGATCCGGATATTCTGCAAATGTCTTTGGCATCCATTCTTTACATAACTGGTATGTATATCGGGCCTTTAAAGGCTCAAGGCCAAAATAAAATAAATTTCTTTTCATACTACTCTTCTGTTCTATCAAATTTGTAATCATCTGGGTTAATTTCCATCATATTACATTTTGTAATTTGGTGTACTCTATACCAACCAGCATCTACTGATAACGTATCTGTATTTTTTAGTTTAGCTAAATTATCATCTTGAATTCTATATATCACATGAACTCTATTGAAAATAGACATCGGGACTTTTGACATCGTTTTTGAATTGGCCTCAATAGTCACATACTGTTTTGTTTCAAGGATATTATGAATATCATCCCAATTACCATGAGTACAACACATTTCAATATATTCAATTGTAAAATATACATGAGGATATTCTTTATAATTTTCAGGTAATTGACCTCTAACAAAAACCGTTTCGATATCAGACAATCTGCCTTCTACCTCTTTACCATACCAGTAACTTTTTCCGTACATATCTTTTTATTTTTTATTAATATAAGAAAGTTTTTGCAAACAACCAAATCTTTTTAATTAAATGTTATTTACTTTTTTTACTATTTAAAATATGAACATCTGCCCATACTTTATCAAATCTTCTATCTATAGAAGAAGTTAATCCATCTAAATTTCCGAAGAAATCTCTACATGAATTTTCAAGAGCTATATCGCTATTCTCTTGGCGTGCTTTCAACTCATTAACCTGTCTGGCCAACCTTATCACTCTTGAAACTGCAAACGATAACGCCCCAACCCCAATGGTACTTAAAACTGTAATTAATGTTTCCATAATATTCCTTTTTTTTGAATATTTAGCCGAATGCAAAAAACTTTCCTAAATTATTATTTTCTGGGATCAATCCCCAATTCATGGCACTATAAAAATCGTTTAACTTATTTGCAAATGCAGATTTAAATACTTTATCATAATCTATATGACCTTGTACAAAGTCTGCGATTGGTTTAGGATCATCATAACCTTTCAATGCCATTGTATCCAATCCCATTGAATTATTTTTAAGGTATGTCCACTTAATCTTTTCGCCGTTTATAATACCACGTATAGTTTTAACTTTATGATGTTTTAACATGTCATTATAATTTAGCGCAGATTTAACATGTACCGGAGTACCTTTCATACGGACCGCAAATGGCTTATCGCCTTTACGTATATACTTTTTAATATTTTTAACACCAATAGGAAACATAACATCAATTAATTCTAATGTTTTCATATGTTCTTTAAAATCTAATATCTTCTGATCTAATTCTGGTTTATCAATGTCATTTAACATGTCTTCTAAGACCTCTGCCATGAACTTTCTAAATGAAGGAGGGAAAGATGATCGCACCACATCCAAACCTTTCACGTCTAGCTTTGATACAGTATGGCCTTCCACATTAATTATCCATTGAGCATAACGCTTCTTAGCAATCCATAATCCTGCTTTAGCAACATTTTCTTTCTTGATATCAAATCTATGAGTATCGACATTATGAAATTTCTTACCATATATATCATATGATTTATTCATAAAGCCTTGAACTTCATCTGCTATTTCAATTGTCTTATCAGACATAAACTTCTCATCTGTAATATCATAATTAGGATACCGTTTTTCTATTAGCGGTAATGATGAAAAGAATACAGAATCTGTATCAATGTATATATTATAATCTTTCTTTTTTCCTAACTCTTTAAAGTAAAACTGGTTACCAATATCGGCTGTGAACTTAATTAATTGCTGACCAGTACTGGTAATTGCAATTGCATTATCTGGATCGAAGAATCGGAAGCTGGGGTTACCTAATACTCCATAGAACGAGTTAAGAAGAATCTTAGTCACTAACTGCATCCTATCAAAATATTCTGCTTTAGCTTCATCTCCTTCCTTTTCATACTTCTTTCTTAAGTTTTTATATTCAACACGCTCATTAAACCATTTATCCAAAATAGATGGCAGGAAACCTTTTATCTGAGTATCGTATACAACTCCATTTGCTGCTATCGAATATTTATTTGATTCTAGATATTTTCTTAAGTCTTGAGATGTTTCCCAACCGTTCCATTCATCTGAATAATGAGTTCCGGTATTCTTAACATATGCCTTAGAGTCAAATTTTTCTAACTTAGTTACTTTGGTTTCTGGTGATATATTAAGTGTCATGATGATACTAGGATATAACGATGTTAAATCAAGGTCATATACCCATTTATAACGACCTGCATTTGGTGGCTTGACATATGCTCCTAATAAATTTAATTCTTCATTAGACCTAGGCGGACGGCTAGGAGATACAATGTTCATACGCTTCATATATGTTAATGCAGCACCATCTAAGTATCTAGTCGGAAATAAGAAGTCTTCATATGGAACATGGCCTTTATGACATATACCACGAGCCAAATCAATCAGCTTCATTTTTTGATCGATTTCCCAGACCAGATCCACATCATTCATGTTATAATCAATATAACCTTGAATGTCATTACGCATAAGGTCATCTAACGTACCCTCATACTTCATTTTACCTTTACCTAATTCCTTCTGAGATATGGCTTCCAATGAATAACTTGACTCTTGAGAATATGTAAAGTTCTTATATAATGCCATATAATCTAAACATGATACTCCAGATATACGATATCTGTTTCTATGTTTTAACCAAATGACATCTTTGATAGGAGACAATGATCTAGCCTGTTCTTCTCCTAATATTTGTACCATACGATTATAAAGATATGGTATATCAAAGAAATCAATATTCCATCCGGTTATAATGGTAGGCTGTATTTCGTAATATTTGTATAAGAATTTTTGTAACAAAGTATGCTCATTATTACATGACACTACTTCATATCCTGGCTTAGATACATTTTCAACTACATTATCTTTATCTAATATCCATACATGCCTTTGATCACCTGCCTCATCATATATTGCAATGGAAGTAACTTCATTTTGAGCTTCTTCTGGAGTAGGAAATCCGGAGGCAATATCTACCTCAATATCAATAAACAATGTTCTATGACCTACTGATGCCTCATCTGAATCTGTATACGTGTCAATTAAAGTACGCATTTCTGGATTGATGTCTGCCTCATACAATCCGCGCTCTTCGCGATCAGGATTATCTACTCGCTGCACTGTCTGGCCATCTAATGCTACCATGTTACCATAAGTGGCTTTACGATATGCATATGGTTTATAATTGATAGTAAAATGCCCCTTTCTATCATCCCAAATATGTACTTTATTAGTACGTTTATGATATGCTACTGCTTGATACATTTGTTATGACTTTTCTTGAATTTCTAATATTTTATCTTCTATTTTGCTAGCTTGTGATAAATACTGGTCACTTAAAGTCCTATCTGTTTTAGATGCCTCAAATGACTTGCGTAGTAACAACTTATGCTTATCTTGCAATCGTTGTAATTTAGTCTTAAACAAATTTTTAAACATTAAACAAGCTCTTCTATAATTCCTACCACTTCACTTAATATAAGTAAAATTGTTGAAACTACCAAATTAAATGGAATAAAACAATATCCTAAAATTCTTACCGCAGATTTAATAAAACTTACTAATTGATGCTTTTTTGCATCTGGATATTTTACTTTAGTATCTGGGTACATCCAACTCTCTTTCTTCATAATATAACTAATTTAATTTATATACATTTCTGTAATTGCGTTTCAATGAATTATCATCTAAACCATATCCTACGATCCATTCATTATCTATTTCAAAACAATAATGTTTAACTGGCATCGTCGCATTTTTACGTTGTACTAATGTAATGATATTGACTTCCGATGGCATACGGTCGTTAACGCGTTGTAAAATTTCAATCATTGTGGCGCCTGTATCGATTATATCTTCAACGATATAGACACGCTTTCCTTGAAGATCTAATTCTAAATCTTTCGTAATCAATACGCCACCGGAATTGTCCTGGCCTTCATATGATTTTGCTCTAATAAAATCTAATTGCACATCAATACCCATATCCTTAACAAGGTCTGAAAAGAACATGAATGCGCCATTAAGTACGCAGATAATTACAGGAGGATACGCATTTCCGGATGCTTTATGTTCTTCTGATATACGATGTGCCATTGCGCGCACTCTACGCTCTATTTTATATTCTGGTATTAATATTTCCATGCCGGTTTTAAATCGTTCTTTCATATTATTTTTTACTCGATAATTCAATATTTTTATAAAATTCAGCTCTCGCTTCTGGCTTATCTAGAAAAGAGCCAGATAATTTAGCAGTCTGCATCGATGCTCCTTGGTGACCAACGCCTCTACATGATACACAATTATGGCCAGCGTCTATACAAACAGCAACGCCTAAATTACCTTCACATATCTGATTAACTGCATTATGTATTGCAACTGTCAATTGTTCTTGAATAGCACCTCGTCGGCCAAAGTATTCTACAATTCTATTAAGTTTGCTTAACCCAACAACAGTACCTTGTTCTGATGCTATATATGCGATATGAACCTTACCGGTAATAGTTTGATGGTGATGTGAACACATGCTAGTTAATGGTATGTTACTCTCTTGCACTATACCATCATATCCATCGCTAGGAAATCCTGTAATCGAAGGTGGTCCTTGATATCGTCCGGCCCATAGATCATTAACATATGCTTTAGCAACACGTTTTGGTGTATTATCTGAATTTGGATCATTTCTCCAATCACATCTAAGAGCATCTAAAAATTTACCAAATGCATCTGCAGCATCCATAATCATCATTTCTTTTTCTGACTCAGATAATGGTGTACTACTAGCTAATCCATTCGCGAAGCCGGGTTTAGCAATTTCCATGTCCGTTACTTGTTTTTTCTTTTTTGACATTATATCCTTTGTTTTAATTTATTTATGACGGTGGAACTACGACACCATCTGGACTTTTATTTATTAACTTAATTTGTCGATGCCATTACTATATCTGATTCTCGTAATAGTAAATATGTTTCATCATCTAATTTAATTTGATTATGATCTTTTGCAGATTGATTGGTTATCATAACTACATCGCCAGGCACTACCGTAATAGGGATGCGATCGCCGGTCTGAGTAAATAATCCAGGACCGCATGCTACTACATCGGCCTTTGCATGATTAGTAGTATTACTAGTTAGAATAATACCAGCTTTGGTCGTTTCTTGACCTTCATGTTTTTTTAAGAGAATAAAATCTCCCATTGGTTTCATTTTCATATAACTTTCCTTTAAACTGATCGTTCTGTATCGAATGCAATGATATGATCTCTACCTGTCATGTTATAACCATGCTCGGCACATAATTCAAACACCATTGGATACATTTTAATTAATTGTTCTCGCGTATCACCCGCCGGCATAATATATGTCTTATTTTTAGGTATTCCTAATTCTAAACGATATGATTCTATTTCATTTAAATTTTCTAGAGTACCATCCCATACTGGCTTATAATGATAATCTGTATGAAAACTAATCATTTGATTAATAGCATCTGTATTTAAACGTTTCCTGTTATGGACGTGAATAAATTTTTCGTCGACAATTTGCCCACCTGGTGTAACAGCGCCAACAACAGGGACGCTATTACTAAACTTAGGACTAAGGCTAATGAGATCAATAGGATAATCGGTCTCAACAAAATGAGATCCTTCAGTTTCAATAGTAATGATAATATTTCTTTCATTTGCAAAATGTGTTAATTCGTTTACTAATGCTGGTTGCATTGTAGGTGATCCGCCAGTTAACATCATTTCTTTTACATGAGGATTTTCATCATATATTTTAATAATATCGTTAAATGAGTATTTACCCTTTTCTGGATGTATGGATGAATACCAAGAATCGCACCATCCTCCTTCACCAAAATAACATCTATGAGTACAACCAGTTACGCGAATAGCAATAGTTGGTCTACCAAATCGACTTCCTTCAGATTGCACGCATCTATACAACTCGTTAATAGGAAGTACTTTATTATAATCTTTAATACGCTTATTCGCCATAATATTCTGCCATATTTTCACTATGTTCCCAACACTGTACTTTGTATACTCGTGCTCTTCCTTCAGTTTCTTTTTCAATTATAGAATCTAGATAGTTAAACACCATAGATGCAAATTTTTCACAACCTACATCAGGCATTACACGCAATTGTATCATATCTTTTGCGGCCATATCTTGAAATAAAAGTAGATCCGGATCATCTGTAGCTACTACCGTAGTATGATCAAATTGATGCTTTAACCAATCCTTTACACCGTTACGTTTAAAGCATCCAAAGTCCACGACCCAATTACGATGATCTAAGTCACCCTCAAACCATACTTTAAATTTTAATGCATACCCATGTATAAATCGGCAATGCGAATCTGCTCTCCATTGTCTAAAGGCTGTACTATAACCGCTAAACTCTTTATAACTTCTAAATTTGCTCATATCTATTCCTCGTTAAACCATGTCCATGCCAACCAATATTTTTTACCATGTAATAAATGAGATGCAGTTTTACCTAAGTGGCCATTAAAATCTGCCATATAATTGTACATCTCATCTTCACTTGTAAACAAAGTAAAATTATCCGCATATGGATATCGATCTTTAAATGTAACTCCTGAGTTGTTTACTGATCTTTCGTTAATCGTTTCAAATGTCATTGTACGTAAATACTCTTGATCGTAATGAGCTAATTTACGAAAATCAAATGTCGATTCAACGTCTTTAAATTTAAAATTTTCCATGTAACTAATTGTTTTTTAAATATTCTTCTTTTGGAACTCGAGTATCAGTTTCATGGTCGGTTACCATTCCATCAATAACTGATATTTCATTTAATAATAAATCACTTTGATAAGTACATTCTTCATCGGTAATATAACCATTTGCATAACCGGTAATTAATTCTAGTACTTGTTCTTTTTTCGTCATAACTCTTACTTTTTATAATTTATATAAATATAAGAAATATATTTGACTCTACCAAATCTTTTGCTAACAAATTTTCATTAATCTATAACTTTTAAATACGAAAATAGATATGGTTTATTAAGATAATGATCTGTTTGATAATCAATACCTATTTTATCTAAACCAAAAAACTTTGCTTTATAAATTGCCTGGTCATATTCATCTAATTTAATCCATTCAGGTTTAGCGTCTATAAATTTTTTGCCAATACTATCCCAATCAGTTGTTTGAATAAATGTTTCCAATTTAGATACAATATCTACAAACTTTTTATACATACGACAATCCAATTCGATGTGAAATAGTTCAACTACTTGGTCACGATCGATCCAGTCAATTGCAAAATCTAAACCATACTTTGGTGTTGTATAAACTAATTTATTTAATTTAGGATATTTAGATGCATGATATATTAACTGCTTCTGTGCCTGGCCTTCAAATCCAAATCTATGTAAAATATGAGCATGGTCTATAAAAATATTTGGATGAGTCTCTGTCTGACTAAACCAATGCTGTAAAACTACGTCTAATGAATTTTCAGATACTCGGCGCGCCATTCGATCCTCTGTATGTATATTCACATCATTTACTTCATGGTAGGCCTTCTCTATCTTATTTAATTGATATCCTTCGCGATCAAAAAAGTCTAAATCCCAATCTTTCCAATCCTTTGGTAAAGGTTCCATTAGGAATAAATCTTCAATAATTTTTATTTTATTTTTCTTAAACATATTTATCCTTCACAACTAACACAGTCTGACATTGATGCCGCGGCAATGTCACCTCGCAGTACAGATTCTGTACGTACATAATACAATGTCTTTACTCCCTGCTTCCATGCTTCTAAATGCACTTGGTTAATCCATTTTGGCGTTGCCTCTGTTGGAAATGCAAGATTTAATGATACTGTTTGGTCAACATATTGTTGCCTAATACCAGCCTGTTTAACTAATTCTAATTGGTTTACTTCTTTAAAAGTTTTAAATACATCCTTTACAGATATAGGCTCATCCAAGTCTTTAACATCATCAGTTTTTATTAATTTACCTAAAACATAGCACCAATCATCTAAGATTTTCAGATCCTGCACCGAACCTCCATCAGCTAATATTTTATCCCATGTTTCTTTTGTATTAATACCAACTTTACGCAATACCTTTTCAAGTTCTTTATTACGACGTATAAATGTGCCTTTGGCACTCTGGTCAGTAAATACATTAGCTGGTATTGGCTCTATACCACTACTTACGCCGCCGGCTAATTTACTATTTGATACTGTAGGAGCTACTGCTCTTAAATGAGTATTTCGCATACCTGTTCCTACGCACCATAATGGTTCACCGTATTCCGAAGCTAGATCGCGAGATGCTTGGTTAGATTCGGTTTGTATTTGGCCAAAAATTCTTCTAGTTTCGAATTGAGCAGGTAACCCTTCAAATGGAATACCACGTTGCTGTAAATATGTATGCCATCCTAGCACACCTAAACCTAATGCTCGGCCTTTTTCTGCACTACGTACCGCGTTATCAAATCCTTGTCGATATTTTGCTTTTTGTAAAAATTCTTCTAATACACCGTCCAAGAACCATGTGGCTGTATAAATTAAATCTGTATCCTTCCATTCGTCATATTTTGAAAGATTGAGTGAGCTTAAACAACAAACGAATGAATGGCTCTCATCTGTATGTAATACAATTTCACTACATATGTTTGTCATATAAACTTTTAATCCATTTTTCTTATATGCTTCAGGATTTTGTTTATTAACATTACCTCTATACATTATATAAGGCTCGCCTGTCTGCCGACGTTTCTGTAGTAAAGCGCCCCATTTCTTTCTAGATTCAGGATCACCAGATTCTAATTTTCGCATAAATTTATCACCAACCACCGCACATTGATGCATATTTAATGATTGGCGATTAACATCACCTTTAGGTTCTCTAATTTCTAACCAATCTATAAAATCATCATGTTCAATATTTAAATTAACGCTGGCCGCGCCTCTTCGTACAGATCCTTGGTTAGTGGCAAGTATAGATGAGTCATATATCTTACAGAAAGGTACAACTCCATCTGAAGTACCATTACCGGTGATTTTAGCACCTGCAGGTCGTATCTGGTTAATACCAATTCCGACTCCACCTCCATGTTTGGCTAATAACATCATTTCCAGATTCTTTTTACCAATATCATGTATAGAATCGGCCACATCAATACCAAAACATGATATTGGCAGTCCTCGCTCTGTGCCTGTATTTGATAATACTGGAGAAGCCAAACATAGCCAACCTTTCCATATATAATCAAAAAACTTGGTGGCCAATTCCGGCTTATCTAAACGCTTGGCTACTGTGGTACAAACTCTCCAATAAGCATCTTTAGGTGTTTCATCCTTTTGTAAATAACCATTACTTATAGTAGCAATATATACTGGGGTATTTGCCCACCCTGGGAAGTCTACATCTAATTCCCATCCTAAATGTTCTGCATAATTCTTCATATAAACCTCTTAAAATATATCATCCCAATCATCACCTTCGCTAGCTTTACTATAATCTGTAGATCTGATAGCAAAAAAATCTGTATGTGTATGACCACCTGTTAAATGGTAAAACCATTCTAAATTACCAGCCTGTTCTTGATTAACAACAAATATTTCATTGTAACCCAATTCTTTTAATTTTTCATTAGCTCTCTGTTTAATAAACTCCTTTAAATCAGATGATTTTAAATTTTCTAAATCACCCATTTCAAACATTTTATCAATAAATTTAAGTTCCATGTCTACCATATATCTAGCCGCATTTTCAATTGAGAATTTTGAACTTTCTCTTAGCTCTGGATATTCTTCACACATATGGTTGAATAATTTACACCCCATTCTACTATGCAAAGATTCGTCTCTAACAGACCATTTCATTTGCTGACCAACACCTTTTAACAAATTTCTCATCTGGAAACTATATAAAACTGCAAAAGAGCTATATAATGATACACCTTCTGCGAATGCAGAAAATATTGCCAATGACGTAGCAACATCTAATCTAGCATCTGCACTATTTGCCAAATCTTCATGTGTATAATCAGCCTTTGTTGACATTAACATTTCAAATTTTGCAGATGTTGCTTCATCGTGTAGAAATGCCTCAAAATCTTCTAAACCCAAACTTTCATTTAAATAAGAATATGCAACAGCATGTATTGTTTCTTGGCTTCCAAACATCATAGCCATTTGTTTAATTTCATGTTTTGGAAACCATTTGGTGACCATACCAGTCCAATAATCAGAGACAGCACATTCTGTCTGAGCAAATCCTAATAGTATGTTACCTACTAGATTTTTTTCTGATGCAGATAAATTTTCTTTCCAATCTTTAACATCACTTTGCATTGCAATTTCGGTATGTAACCAAAATGCCTGTGCCTGCTTTAGCCAACCTTCAGTGTAATATTCCGGATATTCAAATGGCTTATATGCAACTCTTTCTTCGAATAATTTCATTATTGTTCCTTAAATTTGTAGATAAAAAAAGTAACCAGTTTTTGCTGATTACAATTATAAATATTCGCGACCATGTTATTCGAAACCTGAATTTTGTGTTTCTTGATACTTTCTAGCTAACATTTGTCTAGCCAATTCATTACCATTATCCATTGCCTTTTGAGTATCTTTACCTTGAACAGATGTATCTGTATATATGTCAAATTGTCCATTAGATGTATTCATTTTACTTGGCAATGTTATACCATCAGGGCCAAATCTATTTTTAATAACATGCCATCTACCAGTTCCTGCCAATTTATCTTGAACTTTTCTAGATAATGATAATATGAAATCTGCCACCATCACTTTACCATACGATTCAGATACTTTACTTGCATCAATTACATCCTCTTCTAATGCAGATCTATTTGCCTGAGATGCGGTCCATACAGGTATTTCATATTCGCCAGCCATACCTCTTAAATCTTCATATATACCTTCTAACTCATGACGCTTTTCTTGACCATGTCCTCTTAACAAATCTGCATAATCCACTATTACTACATCTGGTTTTTTGTCCTGCATTATACATTTTTCGATATGCGATCGAATGCCCATAACAGATACAGATTTTGTAGGATAATGTTTAATAATCAATTCACCGTCTATTTTAGATAACTGATCTTTAACTTCGTCCATATAATGTTTTAGATTCTGCTGAGCTATTCCTGTTATAACAGAGTCATATCGTAAACCTACATATGCCTCATTCAACTCTAATGTATAATGCAATACAGTCTTTCCTTTCTTAACTGCATTTGCTCCGATATTCATTAAAGCCCAAGATTTACCAATACCTGCAGGCGCTACCATAACACCAAGCTCACCTTTACCTAAGCCACCATCTGTTAATTCATTAATTACTTCCCATGGAGTTTCTTGGACATGGCGTACGGCTTCGCTATAACGTTCTTCTATATTAGTCATATATTCATGACCAATATCTTTATCTCCACCAGATTTCAATGCATCATCTACCGCAGCTTTTATTTCTTCATACTTACCATGTTTAAGTAATTCTACCGATGATAAAATTGCTTTTTTAATTTCTTGGTTTTTACAAAAATCTAATGCCTGTTCTTTGATAAATTCGAGGTCAGGTGCATCAGTATATCGCCACGCATCTTTTAAATGTTCTACGACTTGAGTTTTTAGAACATCGTGATCTAAATCCTCCATTTTCACTTTCATTACTTCTAATGTAGGTGAAGATTTATATTCTTTATGGTATTCAAGGATTACATCAACTATCCAGTTATTTGCTTCTGATTCAAAATATTTTGGAACCATTATATCTGATATCTGCTGTAAAAAGCTTTTATCAGTTAATAACGCAGTTATAACCTTTACTTGAAATGCATATCCGTATGAACTTAATCTGTCTGTCATACTTAATTATAATAAATTTTTTTCAAAAATCAAAGAGAAGTGTAAGCATTTAATGCATTAAATGAATTATGTAACCAAGAATCTAAATCTTTTATTACTGTATACATTTTATCCGCCATAAACATTTTTTTGAACTCATATGTATTTGTGCGATCGACTTTACCTTTAACTTTATCTAGAGTTAACATTTTTGCACCGCCGTGTATATTAACTTCTTTCAATTGCATAAGGTCATAATTTAACTGCAGCGTTTCTTTATTCTGCAATACAGTTTCATGTACTTTATATTTCTTATCAACATTATCTGCATATTCGACTATTTCATCGACCGAAATTTCTCTGTCTTCGCATATTATAGGAAAATGTTTAATTAAACTTTTTGTTCCAACACCTTTTATACCAGGAATATTATCCGATTTATCACCAATAAACGTTCTGTATAACAAGTAATTCTCAGGACTAAATCCAAATTCTTCTTTCATTAGACTTGGAGTATATAACTTCTTTTTTATAGGACTCCATACTGAAATACGATCATTTACTAATTGTAAAAAATCTCTATCCGTTGATACAATAGTCGCTCGGTTTTCCTTTTCTGTATATAATTCATTAGCTATATATGCCATTATGTCATCTGCTTCGACGTTATCGACCGATAACGTTGTAATTGGCAAACAATTAAGATATTGAGCTAATCGACCAAATTGTTTTTTCATCGATGCCGATTCGTCTTCTAATGATGCAAATTCCTGATATCTATTAAATGCTGTTTTATTTGCCCGGTTAGCTTTATAATTTGGATATATTGCCTTACGGCGTTTTGAGCCGCCTTTACCATCAAATACAATTACACATCTAGTAGGTTTAAGTTGACGGATATTGGCAGCAACGGACCGCAAAAAGCCCGTTACTCCTCCAATATGTTGCCCATCATCATTTAGAGCCGGAACGGCTGAAAACACTCTAATGAATGTATTCAACCCGTCAATAATTAAAAGATGGCTATCTTTACTTGACACCGTTCCTTGCTCACGATCCTTTTCCATTTCTCGTAGTATGTTAAGATATTTAGAATCCATTAGCTTTCTTCGTTAACAAATTCTTCTGATATCGTAACATCGTCTATTCCAAAATCTTCGCCTGGTTTATATTTAAGTATATAAGCATCACAGATCTGCGTATATATTTCATCCTTAAGACCATCTAGCTCTTCTAGTTTCTTCTCAAAATCTTTTGATAAGAATTTAACTTCAGTTCCGTCCTGTCTAGTAAATGTATACCACGCTCCTGCAGTTTTTACTAACTTAAATTGTTTCATAATATTAAGCCATCCGCCGTAATTATCAATACCTGATTCAAAATAGATATCATAATCAACAGTTTTTAATGGAGGCCCCATTCTGTTTTTCACCACTTGGCATCTAGTCTTGATTCCGATTGCTTGATCGACACCGTCCTTCTTGACTTTGATTTGACCAACTGATTTTAATCGTAACCGTACCGAGGCATGGAATGGAATAGCTTTACCACCAGAGGTAGTATATGGATCGCCAAATGCTACTCCCAATCTAGTCCTTAATTGATTTGTAAATATTAAACAAATCTTTTCACGACCAATCATGTTAGTAAGTTTTCGCATACCTTTTGATAAAATAATAGCTTTACTAGTCGCATAACCATCTTTATCAAATTCCTTAGCCATTTCAATTTTTGTTGAAGCTCCCATTACTGAATCTACTACAATTGTAACTAAGCGATCTTTATTAGATTCTCGTATTTTTACAACTATACTTTCAATTGCCTCAAAAATATCTTCAATTGTTTCTAATGGAACATATAACATCTTTTCAAGATCAAGTCCAATTGCTTCTAGAAACTCTCTACTAATTGCATTCTCGGTATCAATATAAACGGCTAAGCCACCTTCTTTCTGGCAATTTGCTAATGCATGTGCTGCTAATAATGATTTACCAGATGCTTCGAGTCCTGTAATTTCAGATATTCGACCAACCGGGAAGCCGCCTTCTTTACGATTTGAAATTGCAAGATCAAGCATCGATGAACCGCTACCAACCCAGCCACGAACTTCACTCGGTGCCTTTGTATCACCATCCAAGAAGAATGCGGTTTGATATCCCGTATTTTTAAACTTTTTATTTAAAGAATCCGCTAACTCTGTAGCCAGGGAATCTGCTAATTCACTTTTAGATTTTGCCATTTATAACCTTTTAATCGTTAAACAACTCATCAAACGCAGCAGATACATCATCTACTTTGTTTACACCAGCTGGCGCCGGTTCTGGAGTTGCTTGTTTTGTAACTGTTTCTGTTTCTGACTCACCTTCTGGGTTCAGATACGTTTCTAATGCTGCTTTAAGATCATCATATGATGGTTCTTTAAAGATTACCGATAAATCAGGTTGCTGTTTCGCTATACGTTCAGCAATATTTTTATCTTCTGTCATTAAAGTAACATTAGGCTTTACACGAATCGACGTTTTAGGATATTGGCCCGGGCCTTCTGCAGGAGTAAACTCTACTACAATATCTCTACCACCACTTGGATCTGTAATATCGCCATAATCTGGGTCTGTTATAAATCCTAATAACTCTTGGTAAACTGTCTTACCAAAGCCCCACATCTTAACGCCTTCAGACTCTTTACCTCTCACAATAACAGGCACATATGTTCTCATCTTAGGCTCCATTTGTTTACCTAATTTCCATTCATCAGAATTACCAGATGCTTTCAATTTTTCACAAAATTCTACTACCGGATCCGGCTTTCCATTTGTTACCGGTGATAAGTAGTTTTTCTTTCCTAAATTGTAATGAAAATAAAGCTCTCGAAATGGATTATCTCTATCATGTTGATAAGGTACAATTCTTACTACTTGTTTACCTGGTTCAGGTTTCCATAGATTGTCTCGGCGAGCGCCGGTTGATTGTAATTGATTGAGCTTCGATTTAATCGCGTCTAAATTAATTGCCATTTTTTTCCTTTTTTAATTATTAATGGTTATTTATTATTACTTAATATAAGAAACTTATTTCACGCTACCAAATGTTTTATGAAAAAAGTTTAAATTTATTTGTTATTTGTCATTTGTTAAGCTATAGTCCATTGCGTATTACCATCCACAATATTAATTTCAGAAACACGCCATGGAACATTGATATCTGTCAAATATCGGTTCGCAGTCTCCACTCGTTTTGTGTTTAAGAATATATCAATAAGCGATTCCGGATGACCAAAGTATACATCCCAATTAGCACGTATTGAATTTTCGGTAAGAATTTCTCCGCCATTAAATGGTGATTGATTAACTGTATAATATGCCATAACTTGCTCTCTTATTTAATATAAATATAATGAATATTTTTTAATTATCCTAATTATAAATCAATTCTTTTGTATAAATTTAAATGTATATGCCGTACATCATTTCCATCATTTAACATCAATGAATTTTCATACACTGGCCAATTGATAATAAATTTTTTATCCAATATACCGTTATTTGCTTTTTTAATAATTGCATTCAATGCATTAACTGTATATAATGTATTGGTTTCTTTTTTTCTATGTATCATTATAGTATTTGGTGTTTTACCATAATCATCAGGTTCCACATTATATGTCACATATAAATCTGACCTATCATCTGCATCTGAAAATACAAATATTCTATTTTCTGAAATTGTGTATGACTTTGCTACATAATCAATAATCAACTCCAAATCTTTCCTGTGCGCAAATGTGCATAACAATTGTGTTTTCAATATTTCTTCCTACGTCAATGCTTTTGTTTTAGTTCCTAATTTAAGGCCAAAAGCTACACCTTGAGGGCCAGCTGAATCAGCATATGATGGCATTACTATCCCAATCTGAGATCCTAAATATTTTGGGAAACTAGATGGATCGAACATTAATACCTTTGAACTAGCAATTGCAGGTCCTCCTTTTGCCAATGTGGCATTTGTAACACAAAATACATCAATATCTTCTACACCTATATAATATGCAAATGCCGATTCAGCCAATTTACGAATAAATCCGCCTCTATTTATTTTTCCGGACTGATCTACATATGAAGATATCCAATCCAAATCGCTTGATGACATGTTTGTATATGCTGCTAAAAATCCAGCTTTCATTGCATCAATAACATCATTATATTCTGCCACTTCCAATGTTCTCTCATTCAATTCATCTAATGTATTTAACCATTGACCCGAACCCCATGCCGATTGCTCAGCTGGAGCGTTAATTGGTCGTATGCGATCTAGATTATTATACGCTGATATAAATGCCTTTCTAACACCGGCTGCTGAGCCAAATCCTTTTTGTCCCTTTAACCTAGCACTAAATCCTTTTACTTCAAATGGTTTACCAGCAACTCTTAGATCGCCGGCCTCTTTACCGGTTGGTCGTTCGCCATCTTTCAATAATAATGCCAACATTACCTCTATAGGTCCTATTGCTGGCATAGATGGCCATTTATACATAGCCAATCGTTCTAATGCTTTGGCTGATAGACCAGTAGGATCTTTAAACGCGTCTATTAATGATGTCGGGCTACCCATAAATACTGTATATGGTATTGTCCTATTTTGCATATATGCAGCAAACTTAGGCTGGTCTGTTCCAGGCTTCATTACTATATCTAAAATATCATCTACATGAGTAGCATCACTACCCATTATTGATACCATTTCCTTTTCTACTAATTCACTAGACAATGTATCAACATTTAATAGTTCACCTACTCGCCTTAAGATTTTATCAGAATATTTTCTATCCGTATCAGATAATAATGCAGCCAATTCATCTGTCGTTGGTGATGGGGCAAGATCTTGTTCCTGTAACTCAATTTCTTCAATATCCTCTAACGATTCTTCCCATATCCAATTTTCTGAAATGTCATCTGTTTCTTCATCTTTAACCGGGGCCGCGTTATTAAACGCTTGGTCTAACTGATCCGATTCTTTTACAAACACAGAACCGTTCATGTTATTCTCTACCAGAACTTCATGTAATACGTCCATTTCTTTTTTCGAATAAGGTGGATGTGCATAACCATTAGGGAGTCGATAAAACCACTCGCGTATAATATCTTCTTGATTCATAAACACTTTCTTTTAAATAAATATTAAACAATTTTAGAAGTCATGTCGGACATAGTATGATAATTTACCCCGGCTTTGATTTTAACTGGATATTTGCCTGAGCGCGACATTACATTTTTTATTTTTATCATTAACTCTTTACTATCACGTAAATCAAAGTCAAATAGCAATGAATCATATGTATATAATATCAATTTTGAATTATATTCTGATATCAATGCATTGACATCGTTTATCACATGTAAATTGTTTTCTGTTTCTGATGCCTGTAACAAATAGTTAAACAATTTGTTAGGATTCATATCATGTAAATGTTTAGCATATAATGGCCGTTTAAAATACGGAGTAACCACATATCCATTCTTTTTGAATTTAGCCCATAACACCTTTATAAATTCTTTGACCTTACCAAAAAATGGTATTGTTTCAAAGTCTTTATCTATACCACCATATAATAACCGGAATGTAATTTTTTTAGAATCTTCATATTCAGATTCAGATAACTCTTCCTTTCCAAAATATTGTTTACCAAAATATTCATGTATAGAGCCTTCTGGCAAATCGTATCCTATAATATCTGCTATTAGGCGTGGGTGATATGCATCAAAGTCCATTTCCAATAACATACCTTTCTCCCAACGGCTTACAAATGATTCGCGGCAACCATCTTCTTTATTCAAAGCCGCGTAATTTACGCCTCCAAATTTATTAGAAGGCCGGCCGGTAGTTGTATACATGTTATATTCAGAATACGCTTTATGATTATGAATGCCATTTGATTTAAATTTTTCTAGAAATTTTGCATGATTTACCTGTAATCCAGAATTTTCAATTGCATATAAATTATCTGTAATCATTTGTTCATATGCTTCAAATTTATCTGTCTTTTCAAATGTTGCATATGATTCCATAAATTTTATACGCATTGCAATGCATCGATCTATATGGCATGTTATTGGCAACCAGTCGTATATATTTGTTTCATTATGCCACCATCGATTCCATACATCATGAGCAGCAGTATTTGTTTCATTTAGTGGCAACATTCGGTGAGTCTGCCACCATGCAACCATATCCGCATCATAACATTTATTAGCATTGAAATGAGCAAACCGTTTCTTAGCTAAGACATATATATCATGACTACTAGTAAGGTCCTGTAAACGTTCGGTATTGAGGTTTATACAGTCCATATGATTGAAAGGTAATATGTAATCAATATCATCTGCAATTGAATATATGTATATAAAACTAATACGATTATTCATATAATGCTGGAATGGATCTGAATAAATTGGTATCCAGAATGATGCTCCAGCTTTTAATGATATTAATACTCTTTGTAACTCTATTTCATCTTCGATTATCTGCATGTATAGCAATATAAGAAAAATATTTCATATTACCAAATGCAATTTACTGTTTGTAAAATTCAATAAGATTTGTGAGATATTGGGATAATTCAGAAACTCCGGAGTTGGCTATTACTCGGCGGTTAGCTTCTCGCACATCATCAATTGGCCCAGATATAGACCAATTAATTGCAATTTTTTGATATCGGCCTTTATCTATCCCTACCTGGTTTTTGTTATTTACCTTGGTATATGATTCTGAATCAATTTCAAATATCTGTGATAGGTTGTTGCGTTGTTGTACAAAATATCGAGTAATATTTGCTTTTTCATAATCTGAATCAGTTGGTATTATCTGGTAATATTCTGGCTCAATATATTTATCAAATCTTTTCTGAGTTAAATTATAATATATTCCACCAAAATCGGTTTCAATTGCCGGGGCATAAGATACTAGCTCTTGACTGAACTCATCAAAATTGGCTTCTGAATATACTGCGCCATTTGGATATTTATGATATAATCCAATATGCTCTTTATTAGTATCCAAGAACATCCATTCTTTACCAGATGTATATAAACTAGATTGTATCTTTTCTGGTGGAGTATAAACTGGCCTAGGCATTAGTCATCCTTTACTATTCGTGAAATGCATGACAAATCAGTTTGCCAATCATTTCCTTTAATTGTATGAGTATATTTTGTTACAGTAAATACCACTCGAGCTCCTTGTTCCAATCTATAACGTGACGGTAAATAATCTGATGTTATTGTATCTCCGAATGAAAATCCTTCGATACCATCAATTGCAATTTCAACAGATAATGGAAATGGCGTAGGTTCTAATAATTTATTTCTTTCTGCTAAACCATCTGGTGGTAAGGTTTCAACTAACTGTTTAATCAAACCTTTGGCAGCTGTTGATGCATCTTGCGAATATGATAAATTATTTATTTTAGCTTGAGCCTTTGGTAACTCATCACGTAACCGAGTCACACCTTCATTAAATTTTGCTGTTGCCTCTGCTAACCGCGTTTCATTTTCAGCTATAATATCTGCGGCCGTACGATGTGGTGTCACGTTCGGAGCGCCTCCAAAGGCCTCTGACTGAATAGCTTTTGGTACCTGTCCGGATAATTTCAAGGCACGTACACCATTAATGCCGGCAGTAGGTGATAATATTAAAGGCTTAACAGATTCTTTCACAGGTGCTTTTTTATTTACAATCCAAATTGTCCCATCAGCTGCCTCTTCATCGACATCTAATGCCAAGCTCCAATCGCCGCCAGAACTATCACGTATAACAGCAAATATCTTTTTAAAGAAAGATGCCAAATCCATTTTAGAAGTAGCTTTTTCTGTATCTTCCGTTGATTGGGTTTCATCTAAGGCAGCTTTATCAAAGGCTTTTTGTATTTCGCGTAATGTATCTCGTGTTAATAATATTCCTTTTGGTGACCCAGTTACAGAACCTCCGGGTGCTCGTACGGTTGCCGGCAATACATTTTTATCTATACGAAATTCATCATATATACTTTGATCAAATTCTGCAAATGAATCACATGTAATATAGTATGTGAAATTTGCCGAATCGGGTGATACCCGTCCTGGGGTTCTATATGAATTTTCTAGAGTTCCTTTTGTATACGGAAATAATGTCTTATAAGGAAATGGACTCCATATACGGCCGGCTGGAAATTCAATATCAATTGCTGAATATGCGCCATCAAATTTTATCTGATAATTATTTTCATTATCCGCCAATACATATTTATTGATTATTGATACGATTGATTCTAAAGTCACATATACAATCTTATCCGGTTCACCTACTCCGCTATCAATTTGATTTGAAGGTTCGTAATTTGTCGGTGCCACTAATATACCAAAATGGCCACCATCGGCCAACTTACCACATGTACCATGTTCAGGATTAAATGCTGACGACTGCCACCAAGATTTTTTATCTGCAGATGTTGCATCTGTACCGGTAGCTAATTGTATTTGGTAATCTATATAATCAAACATGTTCTGCACTGCAGTCCGTTCATCGACACCATCATAATCAGTAATAAATTCTAAACCTTGATTTGCAAATTTATCAGTACCTGTAATATCAATTAAATCAAATTCAGCACCAGTGCCTTTGGCAACAGCTTTAAATTTACATTCAAAATAATTTTCTTTGGTAATATTAAATGAATAATCGTATACACGGAAAATATATTCGCCAGATTGTGATGGCTGCTCTGGCCCGACGTATCCATATTTAATAGTAACTTCTGATCCTGGTAATAGTAATGCCTTTTCTGCCTTTTCAAATGACGCCATATCAAAGCATGTAAATGATACTTCTGCTCGGCGTAGTGAAGCTGCTTCGCCTTCCAATGAAATTTTCACATCTTTTAGTATAGGTGCGGCTCTGCCAGTACCTTCCGGATTATATGTGGCATCCATAGTCGTTGCCGTAACCGGTAAACGAAATCCTGTCTCACTAGTAACTGTAACAAATGCGTTGTTACGTAATCGGCTATTAGTGTAAATATCCTCTGCGGTTACTTTGGATTGTCTATAGTAAAAATTACCTGCCATTATTTGGTTTCCTCAACCTCTCGTAGTCGGTCAAGCAAATCAGTAATTGGAAATGGTATTCGTAATTGTAACCCTGATGGCACTATCATTGTACCTTTACCTACATTATTTGCTTCTGCCAATACCCACCAATATCTTGGGTCTTTGTAAAATTCATTTGCTAGTAGATCTAAACGATCGCCTTCACGTGATATAATATAAAGATCAGATTGCTGTTTTGCAAACTTTGGATAGCGAGTCGTTTTATATCGGTCTTGATCAGTTTTTGTAAATTGATATCTATTCATTACTCAATCCCTTTATATCATATAACACGCTATCGTTTTGTGGACGGTCGCCTAATACTACACACGTCATTGATACTGTAGTATATAAAGGTGATTGATAATCTTCATCAATTTCCCATGGCGTTTCATTGTCCCAGTCATATCCTAAATCCTGTATAATCATTGGCCGGTCGTCAAACAATTTTCCAATAGTCACATTAACTGTCTGTCCAAAAAATCCTTGAGATCCATATACTGGATATGTTATACGAGCCAAGTCTTGTAGTTTACGCCATATTGTCTCTAACTGATCCTTGCTATATGCTGCTACCATGAAATCAAATGTAACAGTTCGTTCAAAACCTGAGTACTGGTATCTTGTGTCGGCGCGGCCTTGATCCTCTGAGGTATTCCAAGATGGTGCAAAGTTATCTGAAACGGCTCCTAGATAAGCTTTAAATGCTATATCATTGAAACGAAAATCTATTAGAGATTCATCTACGCTATCATTTATTGTATCAATTAATCGTAATGTGTTACCAAAATTACTTTCACGAGCAGATTCATCATCATAATATGATTTTACATTTCCAGATCCATTTTTTCGCAACCGGTCAAATCGTACAATACTTGATGGTATGCTTGGCTGATTGCTACGATCTGGTATTTGACCATACATGATTTGATTATACTGATTTATATCTGCCTGATCGCGGTTATCGCCGCCATCAAAGAAAGGCTTTTCTACACGATCTTCTTTTGATTCTACTGGATCGTTTTTATAAACTCCACGATTATTAGGCTCTGTTGACGTAAATTTTAATTGAGCAGATAAAGATGTATCTGAATATCTTCTTATGGTAGTAGCTCCAATACCTCCAAGAGATTGAGGTCCTGTAAGTCCAGATAACGTATTAATTGTCTGCCCTTCAAATCCACGTATTTTATTACTTATTTCTTGTATCTTTTTTAATAATTTCCTAGGACCTGATTCCTCGCCTATAGGTTGTATTGGATCTGGCAGTAATTCGTTATTTAATCGTATTAACCGATTGCTAGATACTTGTTGCTGTGATGGTACACGTGCTTTATGAATGCCTTCATATGTTGATAATGCAGATCTAACAATTGGCGGCATGTGTCGATCAGTACGCAGACCTAACGGCGCGCCGGCTGTATTTGTTATAGGTGATATAGGATCGTATATTTTAGTTAAACCTACGCTAGCCTTTCCTGCCACATTTTCTGTGTTAGGATTCATCATCTGTAGAAGAAATTGCTTACCGGTAAATAATAAACCTTTTGGTGATATTATAAATTTGGTTACTCGTTCAACATCTCTTATAATTGCCGTAGGTGATGGACGTCCAATAATTTTATTAATTTTTTGAGGGCTATCACTACGAGATAAATCTGATGTCATGTTAATTAATGGCATTATCGTCTCCTAAATGAATCTGATGTTCTCAATGTTGCGCCAACTACTTGACCATCCATTTCTATAGTTGTGCCGGTATCTAATATTTGCTGTAATAATGCATTTGTTTTTGCGATTGCACTTGCAATTGCAGCATTTCCTAGTCCAGGTGTACTACTTGCCGTAGATGTAGAATCACCGCCAGAAGTGCCATGAGATGGGCTCATCGATACGCCATCATTTCGTGTGCCTTGGAATACACCGCCTTCTTTTGGAGACATTACAACTGGTCCTCCATTTGGATCAATTCCTAAGTCACCCACTTTCGTAAGCGAACCAATATATCCAACCATTCCAGCAATTGCAGCAGTTGCTAATGCAAATCCAACAAATGGATATGCTGCAAATGTTGTCATTGCTGTTTGGATGGCAGCTACCATTGCAATAGCTCCCATCATTAATAATATTGGACTTAATAATATACCAATAACTTTTAATATTGGTGCCAACATTTTAAATCCATCGACTATATAACTAACAACTGATGATATTCCGCTAAATACAGTTAATAATACTTGACCTAATGGTATTAATGCACTTGCTAAATCATCTTTTAATACGGCAAAGTCTTTGGCAATTTGGCCAGATGCTTCTTGTTGAGCTAATAATTTTTGTAATTGTTCTGGTGATTTGCTAGCTATTTCTGCGGCTGATAAATTTAATCCCATTGCAGCCGCACGTTGGTCATCTGTTGCATTTGCCAATTTTTCTTGTATTGTCAATGATTTTTGAAGTTCATCAACGCTCATACCAGTTGCTTGTGCTAATTTATTTCTAGCGATAACACTCATATTATCAAAGTCTGCAATACTACCTACCTGTTTCAATACTTCGGCACTTGCTCCTGCTATATCACCTCTTAATGCTAATTCTCGAGCCGCATCTAAATTAATTTGTTGGCCTGTTAATGCCTGTAATTCAAATTGAGCAGATATAGATTCTTCGAAGTTTAGCAACCCATTTGATACCTTTGCCATTGTGGCTAAACTAATACCTAATTTGGCCGCTTCTACTGCTGCTTTACGTAACGCTTTAACATTACCTCCAAAGAACTTCGCAACATCTTTGGCATTGGCAGCTATATCGGCAGTTACTGCGCCAACAGATACTCCAGCTTTTAATGCTTCGGCTGATACTTGTAGTAATGCATTGGATGCATCTTCACCGCCCATACCCATTCGCATGAATTCGTTTGTAACTGCGGCTGCATTTGATGCTCCTATACCAAATGATCTTCCTATATCAGCTATATTTGCAGCTTGTTTACCTGATAACATGTTAGCAATACCAAATTCTTTAACTGTAGCTTTCTGTACTGCTAATATATCTATAGATGTTGCTAGTTCTACTCCACGTGCTCTAGCCGCTAATTTCGATTCTTTTACTAATGCTTTGGATTGTGATAATGTGAGACCAGTAGCGTCTGCCACACCTTTTGCTTTCTTTTCAAAGTCTAAGAAAGCTGCTACCGCGGCTGCCGCGAGCACTGCTATAATAGTCAGTGGATTAATTGCAGCCATCAAGTTAGGTCCAAAAGCACTCATCGCGGCATTTGTCTTATCTGCAACAGAACCAGCTGTATTCATATATACTTTTGCTGTTTCGTTTAACGCCTTTTCAAAGTTTTTACCTAATTTATCAACACCAAATAGTTTGCTTAATCTCTTACCACCTGGAAGTTTTTCTACTATACCTTGTAAACTTCCGGCAATGTTCTGAGCTTCAGCATTTATTTCTTTAAAATTCTTTCGAGTTTTTGATAGTAATTTTACTTGTTCCTGAAGTATTTTGACTTGACTTCTTTGAATTTTTAATCCATCTGATTGCTCGAATTTACCTTGTTTTGCAGCCTTTACAGCTTCTTTTGTTAAATCTAATTGTAATTCTTTGGCATCATTTATTTCGAGTGTAGAACCTAATATATCCTGGTTTGCTTTACGTAGTTCTTGAGCAAATTTCTGTGATCTATTAAATAGTTCTTCTTCGTTAGCCATAAGTTACATTTTTATTGTTTTAGGCTTTTTACCATATCGTTTTTCAAAATCTTTGATCTGCTTTTTTAGTTCTTTACCATGATATTCTATACCCTGGACTGCAGATACTACTTCTGGATCATCTTCCATTCGCTTTAACATTCTTCTAACCTTTCCTTTAAAGAAAAACTTAAGTAATGTGAGGCCTAATCCTTCGTCTAATTGTTTGATTTCTTTTAGCGCATCTTTTTCAAATTTACTTGTAGACATATCATGATATCCTTTTTAATAAATATTAACGACGTTTGATTTTAGGGGCCATAGAACGCGATTTGGTTTTCATTTGTTTAGTTGCTTTTTCCTGTTCTTTGTTACGGTCTTCAAAGAGTTTATTAAGTTTACGTATATAATATAACCTCATATATACAGGCATATCACGTACTTCTGTATAAGAAAATGCGCCTTTGCTGTGATATGTTAAATCAAATAATTGATCTGCAACGTTTAGTTTATATTTCCGCGTCAGGCCAAAAAAAGTCCAATCCGATGGCAACGGGACTACGAAAGGTATCGCCGGACTCTCCATCCGGCACTTCCACTGATAAATTTATTTCCGGAGTGATACTTTTAAGATATGTACGCACAGCCCTAGAATCGATGGCTAATAGTTCTGTATCAATGAATTTGCGAACTTTTACTGGATCCACTTCTCCGTCGATGGCAATTATAACATGTTTCAATGTGGTTGTTAATGTGGCATTGCGTTTAAGTTTAGCCAAATTTTTGAGTTCCGCATCTATTTTACGTTGCTGCCCTTGAGTTAATAATTGCAATGTTACTGTTCGTTTGCTAGCCGGTAATTCTAATTTGAATTCATTTTTTCCTAATGTATGAGCTGACCAGTCAATTTCTTTTTCTGCTAATGTCGTTAAGTCAACGGTTACCTTATGCTCCTCACCTGTCTTTGGATTAATGGCAGTTATATCATAATCTTTACCATAACCTAATACACGGGCCGCTATCATCACTGCATTTTTATCACATAACAATAAATCATTATAATTAATCGGAGACACTATCAAAGCTTTAAATAATTTGTCTAGTACTACACCTTGTTTAATAAATGAATCATTGGTAAGAATATCTTCTTCCTTTGCTGACATGTATTTCATTTCAATTGTACCAGAATGTAATGGCGAATCTGTTGGATATAATTTACCCTTTGATGGCAATTCAACTATCTCAGTTGGGAAGTCATATGATTTTGGCTCTTCCGTAACATTAGACTCGTATTTTGCCATGGCAATATCTTTGAGTTGTTTATCGGATAATGGTTTAACTGGATAATCATCGTTAACTTGTTGTGACATAATGTTCCTTTAATAACTTTTATTTAATATAAATATGTTAAGTGTAAGAAAGGACGCCAAATTAATGACGCCCTGCCTCGCAACTTCGGGAGAGAAGTATATTTTAAAATTGTAATATTGCGTAATCGTATTTCAGAGTCAATTCAATTTGTACAGGATCTTCAGTTGCCCAATCCATATCACCAAAACTAGCTGCTGATATAAATGCTCCTTTCAAAGTCCATTCTTCAACTTTATCGCCAACCGGTCCTAAAGTATTGAAAGTGATATCCTTTTTATAAAAATCTGAATATCCGTCTCTACCTGTAACAGATTCATGATGTAAACGTACCCATTCCATTACTGCCTGCGCTCCTGAAGGTACAACCGGATCATACAATGTTACAGTAACATCTTGCCATCTAGTTTTACCTTTCAATTTACGTTCCACATTAATATGGTCAAGAATAACTTCTCCTTGATCTAATGATGGTCGTGATGCAGCTTTTATAAGGTATGCTGGAATACCTTCAATATACATGATAAACCTATTAGCCATTTTAGGCTCATATGCTGTATAAAATATTTCGGTTGGGTCAAGTAATTCTGCCATCTTTTAATTTCCTCTTTTATATAAATATCATACTTTTCAGATTTTTATTCTGGAAAGGATGCTCCAGTTGCCATGATATTAAAGTCAACAACAATGAATTCTGCCGTTTTAGCAGGCTGCATAAATATTTGGCCTCTCATTTCATTTCTATCAATAACATCTGGTGTATTATTTGATTCATCCATTACCACCTTAAATGCATATAAACCTTGTCTCTGTTGTATGCTTTCAAAATATGGATTCACAATACTTAAGAATCTGTTTCTAGTTGCTCCGGTATTATTTTCAAATACCAAGAATTTGGTAGATGATGCAATAAATTTCTTAGCCGCTATCAACAATCTTCGTACATTTACTCTATCTAATGCAGAAGCTTTTTTCTGCAATGTCTTTTGACCAAATACAGTAACACCTGCATTAGGGAACGTTGCAATAGGATTCACATTGGATTCGTATAATGTATCTCTGTTAGCATGAGTCAATTTGCGTTCTGCTTGCACTGCAATATCAATACCACCTCTATTTAAACCTGCAGGTGCAAACCATGGAGCTGCCACTCGATCATTAAATGCATATACACTAGGTATTACAGTAGATGCTGGTACCCATACATTTTTTCCTAAATCATTGTCAGGTATTTTTACCCATGGCCAATATTCGGCAACATAGTTTGAATCTCTTGCTTCTGCCTTCTCAGTTACATCGGTTATTGTGGATGTTCCATGTTTTACTGGATCAATTACTAGGAAACAATCTCCTCTGCTTTCCACCATATCAATTGCTTGAGTAATTACTTTTGCATGGTTTGGTTCACTATCACATAAACCTGGTAATGATAATAAGTTGATATCATATTCATCTTGGTTTTTCAATAGTCGAATTGCATCAACGTATTCTGCTTGAGCAGTAGATTCAAATTTAATACCTTGAACATTACTATCTGATATATTTTCATACATTGCCTTTGGATGTTCAACATCGCCATCTGATCCACCACCAAATGATGATGACATTGGCTGCGGAAGTGATCCAGATAAATCACCGTCTCTTACTGCGCCATTTTCATCCAAATAATTTAAAGTTTTCTTTCCAACAGTAACACGCACTAGGCTTGAACGATTTGGATAATCTCCAGAATATTCAATATACGGATCATTGCCATTGCTTTTATACTCAGCTACTTGATCTCCAATTCTTCGTGCAATGTAATTTGTAGAATTTGGATCTAAATTAACGCTATTATACTGTTCTAGCACAATTTTACGTTTAGAAGTATCATCTCCACGACGAATCGTTACATTAAAACTACCTTTATTAGCACTCACACTACTTATTTCATATCGCAAATTATTTGCAGTCCCATTTGGTAACAATTCATTGGTACCTAAAGTCCCGCCATCGCTATCTTGATCAGCTCCATGAGATAAAGTTGTTAAAGCGAAACACTCTGCTCCACCACCTGTCACAGTACCATCTCCTGTTCCATCTGATTGAGATCCTGATCCTTGAGTTTTAATCGATGCAGTTGCTGCGGTAAATGTTCCATCCAATACACGCACAACTGTTAACGTATCTGCGTATTTCAAATATTCTTGTGCAGAATAATTAGTTAAATATTTGTAAGAATCTTTACTAGCTCCGGATCCGGAATCAAATGTTCCACCAAAGATGTTAACAAATTCTGAATAACTAGATACAGTGGTTGGAACCAATGCAGGTCCTTTTGCTGTCGGTCCAATAACCGCGGCACCAATTGCTGCTACACCTGCCGGCAAAAACGACTGGTCAACTTCATTGGTAAATACGCCCGGTGATACTATCTTTTCGGCCATTTGTATGCTCCTATTTTATAAATCAATTTCTAATAAATATTAAGTTAATAACTCAAACTATCAACTTTCCGGAACAAACTCTCCTGTTGTTATATCAACAGTTCCTTTACCATATTTTTCATTTAATTTTCCAACAAATTCAGTTTCTTCTGCTCGTAAATTCTTAAATTGCACTAAAATATTAGTCGACAGTTCTTCTAGTTGCTGCAATTCTTCTGAAATTAACGATTTCTGTAGTTGCACTTGTCCAAGTTCAGATGTTATACGTGTAGTTCGGTTACGTAGATCTGTAATTTTTGTTAATTCTTCTTCTGTAAATTTTGTCTTTTCTGACATAACATTCCTTTTTTTTATTGTTTAAAGTTTAATTTTATTAATCCACCTATATGTATATTAGGTCCATCCGTACTAGTATTGTTTTCTAAAAATTCAGCTGATTGTACTGTGTCATCCACATTACTAAACATATAACATTGATTGAACCAATGATCATGTTGGCTTGTATCTGA